>CERT01010187.1_pt1 | contig 22110 bp, 33 predicted proteins | sample 530691 | NCBI WGS metagenome assembly CERT01 (sample SAMEA2620861, study PRJEB7988) | marine metagenome | biome: marine biome (ENVO:00000447); feature: surface water layer (ENVO:00002042); material: "saline water (ENVO:00002010), including plankton (ENVO:xxxxxxxx)" | depth 5 m
TTTACCATCAGATGTTAGGCAAGATTTGAAAATAGGAATGTTAGAAATGGACATGGATAAAGTAATGTCAAAGTTGTATAACGGAGTACCAAAGGATCATTAATGTGAGATGGCTGTTAACAGCCCTGCTATGCTGCCTCCCCACAGCAATCAAAGCAGACGATCATTGGGGAACTATACCGCCAGTTCCTGAACTAACTATTGAGCATGACATCTATAGTGGATGGGTGACTTTGGGTTGGACATCAGACTCTACTTTTGATCGACCTATTTGGTATATTGTAGAAGTAAAACAAGTAGATCAAGATGGCGTTATAGATCCAGAGTTTATTTGGCACAGACCCTTTGTCCCAATAAGAAGTAACTTCAACGAGTATATTTCGTTTAGACTACAATACAAAGACTCTAATGGTAAGATCTATGATTGGGTACGATCAGAGATGTTTAGAGTTAGGGTAATGTGGGGAGCTTAATTTTTTTCTGGTTTATCGTTGTTACGATATAGTTGCGTCAGTCTAACAGCGATATCATTTTTGTAGCCCTTATTCTTTTTAGAGAATATCTCTGGCCCGATCATATCTTTATCGGCAAGGTTAGTCCACACTTGAAAGATCTTCACCGTACTCGGATCGACAACTTCAAGTTCGGGTTTGTATTCTCCCTGAAACATGAAGGGCAGGTGTTGGGGTTTACTTCGTATGATGTGTTTCATATTCTAATCCATGTAAGGTTTCCATTCTTTTTATCTTTTCTAAAACTCTATCCATAACGTAGTTCTCAATACTTCCGTTAGTGACTAGCATCTTTTGCACTGCGTCAGTCATCGCACCGTTACGATGAATACGACCTAACACCTGAACAAACTCTTTGGCATTGAACGACGGCGAAATAAAAGAGTACCGTTGCCTGTTACCAATAGTATCGTGTAAGGAGATACCTGTTCCACCAGTGGCAGCGTTGATCAGAAGGATATGCGACTGGTCATTTTGAAACTCTTCAATCAATTCATTCCGCTTCTCGTGTGGAGTTCCGCCGTCGATGTAATCGAGATTTAAATTCTTAGCGAGTTCATGCAAGCTGTCTTTGAAGTTAAAGAATACAACTGCACTATGTCCTTCCTCCACACAATCCTCTACCATGTTTACCACATCAGGAATCTTATGGTACTCTGCTTCTTGTCTGGCCCGAAGTATCTTAACAATCATTAACTCTTCAGGGTCACTGGAATCAAGATCACGGTCAATGTAATTGTCGATATCACTTTCATCTATGTCTTTGAATGCTTCCAGAATCTTACGGCTGTTCTTAAAGTTAATAGCATCATTGATGATACGATTGTTCTTAAACGAATCAGGGAAGTCACTGATGCGAAGACCCATTGTAGATATACCATACATTGAATTTCTTAGAGAGGTAAGAGATTCACTTACACCGTCATAAGGTTGAGGCATTATCCAGTTGTTCCAATCGTCTTGATACATACCAAGATCGTACATCCAACTCTTCCACGAATACAACGGCCCTCTCGCTTTCTCATTTGAGTGTAACCCTAACATATAACCCAACGGTCTCATCTCGTGTGGGTTGTCACAAGGTGTTCCACTCATACCGTGAATCCTGTACCCTCTCTTAACGAGACCCACTAACATATTAGCGTTCTGTGTCCACGGCCCTTTCATTTTATGTATCTCATCAATCAGTATGAGAGTATCCATTGGTAGCTTCCAATCGTAGTTCTTTGTTTTACCTCTACCGAATCGAGATACCCATTCAGTCTTCCCTCCACGGAGTGACTCTACATTGTTAATGAACAAGGGTTCAAGACCAGACTCCTCCATCTCTCGTTCCCATGAGGGGATGACCGCCTTCGGACAAATGACGGCGACTTTATTTATCGAAGGACATTTGTCGATGAGGGTTCGGGCAAGCTGAGTACCGACAACAGTTTTACCTGTACCCATTTGAGATGAGTCCAAAGTATTCTGTCGCTCCATTAATCGAGAGACGAAGAAGTCGTGAGCCTCTTGTTGTTTTTTATAAAGTGTTTTCATTTACCTCTGTCTTGTGCAAAGCCTCATCGTGCCAACAGCAACAGCGGGAGCAATAGATGTCGGTGTTGGACGGTTCGCCAGTGACCTTAACTTTTATGTTAAGTAGACTATCAGAATCTGTCTTAAGAACTTTCTTGCAGACCATCCTTACTCGGCGGCTTAAATATTCTGCAACAATTCCACAATCACCTGAGTCTAAATTCGGTGACATCTTTTCAATCAGATCAAGGAAGTGATCTATTTTCTGGAGCCTTTTAGCGGCGGTGTTTCGAGCTTTAATGTTAGGCATAAGTACTTTTTGTTTCGCCGAGAACTTCACGTTTGTGCTTTTTGTATTCATCTAGCTTGGTTAATAAATCATCTGCGGATACACTTAAATCCAAACCCTGTTCAAGTTCTTCAACTAAAGAATCGTACAGTTCAGATAAAGCATCTCTTTCCATTTTATATTTAGTTTCTTTTTTCATGTTCCTATTTGTTCAGCAAAAGCCCAGACGGTAATGTAATTAATACATTCTTTTTTTGATCGGGCTGTGGTGATCTCTTCATAGACTCCGTTAAGTGGGTCTTGTTTTATTTCTTCTACAGTCACGGCGTGTTTAAGTTCGGGGTAACCTTTTTCATCCCACTGCCAAACACTCCATCGTTCATCTGCTGGTCTTTTCTCTTTTTGTTGAGGAGCTTCGGGCCTCCAATTGTCTTCAACTAAATAAACTGTTTCATTAAAAGAGCAAACTACGACGAGGTAAAATCCAGTACCTAATTTCCTTGAAACTATTTTAATGTGTTTCCTTGGCATATTCTTTATAACATCTCGGACACAACTGGCCCACTCCTAAAACATAATTCTCTCTAAAACTAATGGGCATTCTTTTTGGGTAATGCGTTAGTCGATTGCAGACAACACAGCCATCACGAGCGGCTTGGTGTTTTGTAGCCTCTTGTTTTAACCATTCATGGTAAGGCTCATTTGATATGTGGTTGCTAGGCATTTTAAAAAGTTGCCCTGCCTTGGAAAAAGTGTGAAGGGAACTCCTACAAACCCATTCACACCCCCCTCCATCCAAGGCAGGACGCTCTTGGCACCTAACCAGAAACTGAAAAGAATCTAAGAACTAGAAAAATTATCAACGTCCAGATCAAGATACCAATGAATATCATCATATCGTTTTAGTTTCTGTTGAGGCTAATAACTTCTTAGCATCTTCGGCTGTCTCGGAATCGAGGTCATCGGTATCGGCAGTCCATTCAGCAAGTGAGACTACATCATCGACGGCGGCTAAGACAGCGACCTTTTCTTTGTAATCAATTTCTGAAACGGCGATCTTGGATTTGATATCCGAAGCAGTGAAATAAACTTCGCCGATATTTGATGAAGGCTTAGTTTGTTTTGTTGTGCTTGTGTTAAGAAGATCTTTTATCGGAGTCGATCTTTTGTCTTTCGCTTTTAGTTTCCGAAGCGTGAATGAAGGCGGAGTGTTTCCATCTTCAGGTACGATTGAAGCGATGTATCTATCGCCGTCGATTTCTAGTTCTCTGTGGATTGGTTTAGTTAGCTTTGTTGCCATGTTAGTTAGGTGTTAAGTTTGGAGTGGGGCAGGGGATAAGATATAAAAAACCTACCCCACTCCTCATGTCATCTCATTTCGATTTCAATTATAAATGTTGGTCAATCTTTCGTCAATAATTTATTGATGAATGTTAGAACAATTCCTTGTAACAGAATTACTGAGATTACAAATAAGAATAGTTCGTGTGCCATAACCCCTTTCAGAATCGGGGCGGTGAGTTCATTGATGTCAGGTCTCACTAACGAGATCACTAATAATGATACAAGGTACAAGGTGCAGGTTGCGTAAACGCAAGACACACAATTGTAGATAAGGTGCTTCAGCATATTCATAAAAGTCTTTTAATTTTTTATATAATATAATGTAAATTACAATATATTATAGAGTCTAGAGAAAGAGTTTTAGGAACTCATCAGCAAAGTCATGTTAATAAAAGTATCGCCATGATGGTCAACATGAATCTTCTTTGATTCGAGTAGATACTTTTCAAGCCAATACTGTCTGGCCTCATATTGAACCTCGTTCAATTCCTCTTCATCCATTCCTTCTTTGATGAAGATGTCGAGCGGTGAATGTTCATAGTCATTCGCTTTGTCCCATTCCTTCTCGATGAAAGTCATGCAGTCATCTCGGAGTTCTGTTAGGCCACCATCCAAGTATCGATATTCGTGGCCGTCTATCTTTATATTTTCTTCTCTCACAATATTATTTAGTTAGGTGTTAAAGTTAAGGGTTAGCTTAAGAGGGTACATGATGTGGGTTCATGTACTCGACAGCTTGTTGGACTTCGCCGTTAGTTAAATCATCGGGGGTTACTTCATCGGCAAGCTCCATGTAATCGTTGCCGCTATGCTGAAATGAAATGGTATCACCATGTTCATTTTGATAATAGTTTCCGTCATCATCAACAAGTGCAAAGCGAACATCCCAAATGACTACGTTTTTGAATTTAGTTATATTTTCCATTTTAATTTTAGTTAAGGTTAAATGAGCTATTTTAAAGGCTCCCAGAATTCAATAGCCAAGGCAATGGGTCAGCACGTTCTCGAATATTGAATTCTCAGAGGGTTTAAACTGGCTCCCCAAACGTCTTAAGACATTTCCTGAGTTCGACGTTAGCCTTTTGTATGTCGAGTAGAATTTCTTTCAAAGGATCAGTATCTTTGATTTCAGGTAAAGGATCTGTGCTGATGTTGCCTATCGAAATGTTAACGAGCAGGTCGTAAGTTTTTGATAGACCATTTCTCTCGGCATCATAAGAAGATTCAGGGGCATACTTTAACTCATCAAGTCTCCACTTAATAAGTCCAAGTGCGTGTTCTAATTCGGAAGGATTAATTTTCATTGTATTATGTGTTAGGTTTATTCGTTAATGTTAATTTGAATTGAGTTTTTATTTAGGTTTACTGGGATGTTTTCATCTAAATCAAAGACTGAACTGTCCGAGTATTTGAATACGGATATTCTCTCCGACCATATTCTAATAATCTTCACAAGCTGATGGGCATTTATATTGTTAGCAATATCCACTGCTATCTCTTCATCCCTCTCCGTTTGTGTCTGGTCAGACCAATAATGAATTTTATTTTTCATCTGAATAATATTTTTTTAAGTTTAGTTCTTGGTTAGTTAGTTTGATTGATACGACTTCGCCATCATCGTTAGACTCCACTGAAGCTTGATTCAATCCGAACGAGTTTCCTAAGTAAAAGAAAACACTAAGTTTGAAATTAAGATATATGTCTGCCAATCGGTTAATCATTTCTCTCTTCCTCCTCTCTAGCTCTCTCGTCTAGCCAAGCCTCGTACTCCTCCCTGAACTGCTCGTATTCTTTTGTGTTCAGCGAAGGGTTATCATCTATGATTTCGTTAAAGTAATTCATGACTTTATTTTATGTTCAATAATTTTTATTTCAAGTTTATATTCACGACCTCACCGAAGCTGTAAGCTCTACCGTAATCGCCGTAGTACCGTCCGTAGTTAAGCCATATGACTTGAGTCTCAGGCTCTGCTCTGTTGATCTTATCCCAATTGTCATAGCCATCTGTGAGGACTACGATGGCATCCACATCTGGTAGCTCATCAGCAACCCAATCAAGTGCCAAGGCAATGTTAGTGCCGCCGCATCCTTCGATATCTTTTGGGAGCTTGTCACCAGACTGGATCTCAATCGGAGTCCAAATCTTATGGCTGAATGGTACAAGGTGAATGACTTCAGGATCAACTGAATCAAACGCATCTTGAGTGCGAGCCACCATGTCTGAAACATGAGCCACATTAGATCCTGATACATCCACCAAGAATGCAAGCTCGCCTGATGACTTACCTGCTCGGCCTCTGCAAGCGATGCCTGATGACTTGTACATCTGGATGTTGAAAGGCTTGTTCCAACCCTCCTCATAATTTGTCTTGAGCATTTCCTCTAACAGATCCTCAAAGTCAACCATGTCAGTTTTGTTATCCATCGCTTCTTTAACTTCGACCGTAGCACCTGCACCGTGTATCCCATGATTGGCATTAGCATGAGCTTGGATATCGATTGTGTGATTGATCTTATCAAGCTCACTCTCGAAGTCCTGAACACTCTCACCTTCCTCAAGTGATGGCTCGGCAAGATCATCTGAACCAGTGCCAACGAAATCGGATAGGATCTCAGAGTCACTCTTGCCTTTGACATTACTGTTGGCATCAGCACCGTCATCACTATCGTCATTCTCAGAATCGTCATTAGCAGAGTCTCCTGAGATACTGCCATCGGACTCACCGTCACCGTCATCACCTTCGGATGGTTCAGGTTGTGGCTCTTGATTTTTCTGATCCATCAACTCCTGAATGCCAAGGTTCTGGTATACTTCTTCCGCAGAGTAAGGCTTACCTTTTGGTTCACCGTTAGAGTCTTTACGATGACTAATGTTAGGATCGTAAAGCACACCGTCAATCATTGGGAATGGAGTGAAGCCATGCTCCCTCTCAACCTTTTTATTTGTCGCATGAATGATGGCGTTGATGACATAGTCGGCGGCCTTGTTAGCCCGCTCATGATTCTCAAGCTTGAGTAATCTCAAAGCATGATTGAGGAGTGCGTGTAAGACCTCATGCAAAAGGAAGAAAGCAAAGTATCCAACAGGATCTGATGTATGCTCGATCTTCTGCTTGCCTCTAGGATTTACAAAGATACTGCGACCGTCAGTTGCACCGTAAGCTCCAACGCCCTCACCGACCCAGTACAGGGGCATCATGAGGAATCTCTGATAGGCCATTGGCACGTAGCGTAAACGTCTAGCGGCCTGTGCAATGGTGGTATCACCGTTGATGTTATAATCAATTTTTTCCATAGTTCTTAGAGTCCAATGTTAGATGCTAGGTTAGTGGCCTCAATCGCATTCTTGCGGAGGTCATCGGCGGCTACCTTCCTCTGGTCATGAGTTAGATCAGGGAAGCTGTGGGCTGAATCAACAACGCTGAGTAAAGTATCAGCCATGTTGGTTAGGGTTGCCCTTGCAGGGTCAATGTCCGAGATCAATGGTGCATTCTTAAACTCGGCAAGCTCGTCTCTGAGACTAACAAATTTCTCAGGACGTAAGCGGTTACCCTTCTTGCATGATTCCTCAAGAGAAGTGATGCGGTCTCTAACACTGTTCAAGATGTTATCGAAGACTCCGAGAGTTGCGTTAAGCCTCTCATCTCTATCCTGCTTTTGGATAGCCCTGACACTGGCGGCGGCTTCCTTACTGAGCTGATCGATAGCCAAGTCATCAAAGTTAATTGAACCAGACTGGAACTTAACGGTGATCTTTGCTGATGCTAAGAACTCCTCGCAAGTTGGAAAGGTGAAATCAAGATTGCCAAGTCCTGCTTTACCGTTTGCCACGAGGCCGTCCCACTGCTCCCTGATCAAGTCTTTGACCTTGTTTAAACGAGCAACCCCACGGTCAACAATCTCGGTGATGATGTGCGTGTCAGAAACATCGCAGTAGTACCAACCAATGTTGTCTGGCCCCATTGGAGTAAGTCTCTTCTTGATGACCTGACCTTCAGCACCAAGTTTGGCGTTGATGATTTCCTTTTTAGTTTGGGTGACGATTGAACGAAGCTTGCCAATCACATCTGTCTCTGGAAGGAAACTTTTCTGTGAGTGGATCTGCTGTGGATCGGCCTTGTAAAAGTTAGCGATTGATTCGCTGAGTGCCTGATCTTTGACTTTGGTTTTAACGAAGCCACTTGTGATTTTAACTTTAGCTAATGAGTTAATTTTCATGATAATAATTTTTGGTTAGTTGTTAGGTTATTGGTTAGAATTGTTTTTAAGTTCAGCCCCTACTGGATGAAAGTGATAGGGGATATCAAGAGAGCTTGCCAAGTTCAAAGACCATTCTCTGATCTCAGCATCTATCTTTGTTAGGGCGGTGATGAACCAATCAAGTTCACTACCATTCTCAGTACCTTTGAATGAGGATTCAAGATCTGGATAATCAGCGGGCAACTTACGAAGTGCGCAAGTGATCAACGCATACTGATCATGAGTATCAAGGTGGCTAACATCAAGCAAACCTGCTTTGAGCTTGTCATACTTTTCGCTGAAGCCACCAGCTAATGATATGAATGAACCACAAGCGATTGCGGCCTCTTTGCCTACCAAAGGCCAGAGCTTTTCGAGTACGGCATCCTCGAATGAATCAGTCCACTTTACTGTACGGCAAGCGGCTGACCAAGTTCTCGGGCAAGGTATCGAACGAGTGCGGCCTTTGCCTTCTGGAGTAGGGCAAAACCAATCAGCACCGTAAGCTGTGAGCCACTGGTAAACAGGGCTAGAATCAAAACCATTTGGCAGTGCATAGCCTTTGGCCCATGCAACCACATCAGCATGGAGATCACGAACATAGCAACGGCTAGTGAGCTGATCTTGTAGCTCTTTTGAAGAGGGGCAAAACTCCTTCGTATTCGCCGTAAAATAGATGAAGACATTCTTGCCTAATCTATGGCTCCCAATGTAGCGGTAGCCGTCTGTGGCTGGATTATGGAGCGTTAACAGCAGATTCTGAACATCTGTTGAAAGCTTGTCCACCTCGTCTATGCAAAGAGTAATCTCAGCATCGCCGACAACGTCAGCTAAAGGCCACTGGTTTGGGGCGATGGTATAGCCTGACTCGTTTTCAGGATCAGGCATAAGGAATCCTGCAACGCTGTCAGGATTCTTACCAGTAAGGTTTAGGATATGATATCCACTCACGCCCTCTCTCCAATCCACATGGCTAACTGCGATGCCGTCATTGCCAGTACGGAGTTTGTGGATGGTTTTTACAGCCTCACTTTTACCGACCCCTGAAGGGCCGATAAGAGTGAAGATTTGCTGTGCCTCGACAGCGGCTTCAAGAGCCACTCCGAGTCCGTCAAAAGTGACAGGAGATCTGTCACCGTCATGATCCTTGAATCTTTCAAGGAGACCTCTTTGGTCGTTATTTAATTTTGGTAGTGCCATAATTATTTTTTTTGGTTAGGTGTTAGGGTTAAGGGTTCAGGGTTCAGGATGCGAGTGCTTCTTCAGCGGCTTTCTTACCCCACTTAAGGCCAAAGTTCTTGGCGCAGGTTGGGCCGAATCCAACAGCGGTTGATTCCACTGTGGTGAGTTCTTTGTTGCAGAAGCAACACTGACCAGTGCGGTGTCCATGAGCGGCGGCCATGCCTTCAGGATCGGCGGCAAAGTCGGCAAGCAACTTTCTGTGGGCCGCAGTACATGATCTGGTAGGCTTGAACTCTCCGTCGGCAATTGTACCAAAGAAGCCCTCGCCAAAGACAGGAGCGGCAACTGTGATGCGTCCTGCAAACTTACTGCGTGGGCCAGCCATTGCGACTTTGATCTCAACAGTTCTACCGACGTTTGAGACAACGAACTTTGGAGCTTTGAGATTCTTTGCCGCTTTGTCTAGCAAAGCAACAATTCCACTGGCATCCAACTCAACTTTCTCAGGAGTTGGTTCAGGAGTGGCAAGACGGTGTGTCCACCAGACACGAGTCTCGGACAAAGTCTTGCGGTTAGCTGTGGCCTCTAGGAAGGCATCGACCAAAGACATAGCGAACTCATTGTCCGCTTTGTTTTGCTGAAGCCAAAGGACAGCGTCCTTTAGCGACTCATGATTGGAAACGAATCCATCATGACGTTTCCCTGACCGAGAAACAATCGGCGGGAAGTGCATTGTGAATTTTTCTGATTTCATTTTTTGTAGGTTTGTTATTTGGTTAGGTGATCTATCTCATCAGTGCCAGTGGATCAATTCTGACAGACTCCCGAAGGAGTTTCGATTAGTTATCTGTTAGTGACTTTGGTGCCCACCCTTCAGCATCTTCTGAATCTTCGCTTCTGAAAGCGGTGACTCTGTCGTAATAGGCATCCAACTTATCAGCTCTCTTAAGAAATCTCTCAAGAGGTTCGTTGCCTCTCCTCCAAGCAACGTAGTTCATTCCATTGTGGCTGTTATAGCCGATGTAGATTCCCTCCAACTGACCAACAGTTGTGTCAGTGTTAGGTGTGAGGAGGATTGCACCACCTCCAATGTCACCTGATAGTATGGCACGTTGGAATCTTTCACGATCAACAAAGATGCGGCGGTTGCCAGTTAACTCGGCAAGGTTTCCGTTATCGCTGAAGACCAAGATTGTTGGGTCAAGAGTTGGGTTAATGCTAGGTGTCATAATTTTATTTTGTAGGTTTGGTTGAATTAAATATGTCTTTCAGTTGTCAAGTTTACTCGATTGTTCAAGAATTTGCAACCCTAAAAAGAAAACCCAGAAACACCGTTATTACAGGCATTTCTGGGTTTGTGAATAATCTGGTTAAACCAGATCTCAGATTTTGGCTTAGTCCATAGGCCGACCTGAACGGTGATCATACAACCATCCGCAGAGCTGTCCGTCAGCATCTACAGGTTGATCATCAACGAAGCGATCAAGCTTCTCAGGATCTGGCAAGTACCAGATGTCTACATCCTCTCCATTGTAAAGGAGAGAGCCATTCTCACCAACGACGAGTGCATCGCCGAGGTAGCTAAGATCGACAGCGGAAAATGTTCCACTGTATGAACGACCGTAGTAATAATGTGGGAGAGTATCCTTCATAAATTAGCTTTGGTTAAGTGTTAGAATTTTAGTTACCGCAAGATCGTGAAAACGATCCTGCACATCATCCCCACCGCTGAATTCAACAGCGAAGGGTTCTACCTCATCAAAGAGGTCTATCATCATCAACTGGCCGTCTTTGACGATTAGCTTAAATGCGCCGTCAACAGCGGCACTTTCTAGGAGTCCTGCAAGGAGTTGTGATCTATCCATTGTATTATTGTTAGGGTTAGGGTTAAGCATGGTACTTGAGAGTGTAAACGTTGCGAAGTGGATCAAGGCCACAGTTCAGAAGGATACCGTTGTAATCCATCTCATCGCCGCAATCACATTGCGGGGTTTGGAAGTTGCCGAGATCAGGAACGATCGTGACAACTTCGTCTTTGCAATATCGGCAGACCCACTTGAGACGGACAAACTTGTCCTTCAGGGGATGCCACTTTTTACCAACAGGTGTAGGGACAAGCTTTTCGCAAAGCTCAATCGAATCCTGTAATCGGGTTGTAGTTTTATCCATTGTATTATTGTTAGGGTTAGGGGTTAACATCCGCAGATACTGAAGGTTGTTTTCTTTTCAATTGTCTTTGCCGCTCTACGATACTTCGCCAGTGCCTCACGAGTAGTCTGTGAAGATGCAGGATCTGATGGATCATGATAGCCGAAGTTGTAAACATCATCCTCCATCATTTCCAATAGCATATTGCCACAAACCGCATCCTTTAAAACTTCCAAAGTAAGCGGGTCAGAGATATCGACAATTCTGTCTTTGTTAGAGAACATCTCTTCAGCTCTGTTTTCAATAAGCTCACGAGTCCAACCGTTATCAATCGATATAGGGTCGTGTTCAAGGCAGTCGCTGATACAGTCAACTGGCCTGTCAGTTATCATCTCCCATTCAGTAGGAGTGAATTTTATAAGTTTAGTTTTATCCATTGTGCCACCATCTTAACAAGAGTCTCAGGATCGTCTATTGCAAAGATCGAATGTTACATGACTGATTAGTTATGTTATGAGAAAACCACTGAGAAAACATGATAAAACAGTGAGAAACCAACGGCCAATGGACTGCTTTATCACTGCATCTTTTATCATTAATTAGTAAGACAAGAGGCGAAAAACCTTGACAAATGGAGCCAAAACCACTGAAAAACTGCAATAATAGGCATTTTACAGGGTACATGGTGCAGGGTTCAGGGTATCGGGGTCAGAGCAACGTCCGTCTGGGTGGGTTGATTCTGGTAATGTTAGTCTTGAATTTTGTGATAGTGCTAGGATTTTTTCTTTGGAACATTGTTAGTGAATCCCGAATCATGGATCATGAATCATGGTTCAGGAATCGTTGAACAGTGTTAGGATTTTGTGGGAGTTGTTAGGATATTTTGTGGGAGTTGTTAGGGTTTGTGACAGCGTGAGGGTTTGTGGTAGTGTTAGGATTTTGTGGGAGTTGTTAGGGTTTTTTGTTGTTATGTTAGGACACGCCACGGGTGGGGGGCAGGATTTTGTGTGGAGCTGCGGGGTGTAAGATACACCTCTATAAAAAAATTGACGATTAGTAAATTGTTAGCGTAACATAGCTCATATATGGAAGATAATCCTAATTACTACGCCCGAAACAAAGAAGCAAGGAAGACGTATCAAAGACAATACTACAAGAACAACCGAGAAAAAATCAAAACAAAGCGCAAATATGATGAGTTGAGCAACCCAGATTTGAAAAAAGCTAGGCAAGATTACAACGCAAACTATTATAAGAACCATAAAAGTAGGCTCCAAGAGCGTCGGAGAGAACTGTACAAGATAAAGAAATCCCTATAAAAACAGAGTCATATGAAAATAAGGCATTATAATTTTCATAACCCTTTTACTTAAAATAAAAAACCTTTTCTCTAGACTCTATAATATATTGTAATTTACATTATATTATATTAAAATAAAAGAAAGTTTTTATGGAAAACAACAAACTCGATAACAACGTACCTGAAGGGTTTAGGCGAATCCCTCATGCCGCTGATGAATACCTGCTCTCACCTAATGGGGTAGTATACAACCAAAAAACAGGTAAATTTTTAAGGCGGGAACAGTGGAGGGGGTATGGGTTTTACACAATAATAAAAAAACCTGACGGAACTCAGTATCGCTTCAAACACGATAACATCGATGTCCCTGAAACCCGACCCCTGACTCGTGAATGGGTGTTAGAGAAAGACGGAGCCAAGATCATACCAGAATTCCCTGACTATGCTGTTTCTCATTATGGGGCGGTTTACAATATAAATCCGTCTACTAGAGGGCCGAAAGGGGGAAAAGTATTTATGCTACAGGAGTTCGGCCATCAGGGACACGGGTGTGTGAACCTTTTGACCGAATCCCGCAAATACAAAATTGTTCGTGTATCTGAGATAACTGAACAACTGTGGGGTAGCAAGGCTACCTATACTGGAGTATTTAACCCTTAGTTGGGATTATATCCAGACCAACGCATACCTTTGGCGGAACTGGTTGAACAGCGATCTCACCTTTGATACTTGATGGTGGGTTTGTGAAAGGGAGTGGCAAACTACCAGAAAGATCGGTAGAGTTGCAGGATGCACCAAACAGGATACATGATACACTTCCTAATATTAGAACTAATTTTTTCATAGTGTTTGCAAGGTACCTGCATGGCTTTTTCTGTCAACTTCTATCAATTGACTAAACCCAATAAAACAAGTAAAGTTATTCATAATGACAAAAGAACATCCACTGGAAATCGACGGTCTTGAATTATCTGCTTTAGATGATAAGGATAAACCTGTCAAAACAAGACTGAAAGATGTTAAAAGTGCTATATCTATTTTTCATACTCTACTTAAAGCAGATGAGAAGAGTTCAGTTAACAGGGCGAGAATTGATGCGATGTTTGATGGTTCCGCCCCATATAGTCAAGGTCGTTTGGCGACCAGCGGACAACCGCTGAAAACCAATTTAAATTTTGGAGAGGCGCAACGGCTGTTGGATATAGCACTTTCCGCTTATGTTGATTTGTATTCTAGCCTTGAATGTTTTGTTGAGGTTAAGGGTACAATGGGCGAGTCCAGTGAGATTGATCCACTTGAGAAAATAACTGCGGATGAGATTACCCATTTACTAAGAAGTTGGCCTGAGTTTCATAGTGCTTATTTAAGACTATGTACAACTTTCATAAAACATGGTGTGTCGGTTGCTTATTTTGATACCCCCGATGATTGGAAGTTTAGAGTTGGAGGCTTTACCGATATCCTGATTCCGAGACAGACCCCTGCATCTGAATCCTCTATCGATGTAGCGGTAGGTCGTAGACAGTACCTGTTACATGAACTGTATGGATTTATCAGGAACGAGGGTGCAGCTTCAAAGGTTGGTTGGAATGTTGCCGAGGTTAAAAGAGTTATTTCAAAGAATGCTACAACGAAAGGTCGCAGTAAATCGAACAATAAAGCCTATGACTATGAGAAGTTGCAGCAGGAGTTAAAAAACAATGACATTTATGAAGGGATACAAAATCCGACCGTGGGTATCCTTCATTATTGGGTGCAGGAGATGGATGGCACTATTAGTCATTATATGTCTGCGGAAGATAACCCTAAAGATTTTCTTTATAAGAAAGTATCTAGGTATGGTAGTGCTGAACAGGCATACATAATGTTTACATATGGTGTTGGTTCTAATGGCACGTATCATTCTGTTAGGGGATTAGGTCAGAGGATTTTTTCACATATTCAGACAAGTAACCGTTTGCGTTGTCAGCAGATTGACGGAGCGATGTTATCTTCGGCTATAATGATTCAGCCTGAGAATCAGAGGTCTTTAGATGAACTACAATTCACTTATTACGGTGCCTATGCTGTGATGAGTCCTAATGTAAGAATTGTAGAGAAAGCAATACCTAACTTAGGTACTGCGGTTCAGCCAGCGTTGCAGGACTTGACGCAACAACTGTCATTAAATACTGATACGGTGAGTACGTATGGGCCACAACAAAGTTCGCCGTACAGAAACCAAATGCAGATTACGGCTGACATGGATGTAACCACGAGATTGTCGGGTGCATCCTTGAACCTTTTCTATGCATCATGGAACAGGTTGATGCGGGAGGTTGTGAGACGTATTGTTAATTACAAAGGTCGTGATGAAGCAATAAAAGATTTTTATGAGCGGTGTGCAAAAAGAGGGGTGCCTGAAAAGTTTATTAGAACTTTGGATGTTGGAAAAACCAGAGCGGTTCGTTCAATTGGTAATGGGTCGATGGCTAACCGTATGGTTGCCTTGCGTGAGTTGCAGGGTATCAGTGGTCAGTTTGATGAAGTGGGTAGACGTAACTTAACAAGAGACATTGTATCGACTAGAGTTGGTCAGGATCTTGCAGATCGCTATGTACCTTCCGATGTACAGAAGAGACCTACGGTTGATCTTAAGATTGCTTACTTTGAAAACCAACAACTACAGGATGGTGAGAATGTGCCTGTTGTGGCGAACGAGTTACATGGAACACATCTTGAGATTCATGTGCCAGTGCTTAACCAGATTATTGAGGGTCTTAATACTGGAGAAGTTGATCCTATGGAAGCACTGCCGATACTACAAGCTTTCTACCAGCACATTAGTGATACTGCACAATTTGCCGCTGGCGACCCTGCGTTAGAAGGATTAGTTGGTCAGACCAGACAAGTCTTGCAATTCGCCGAAGAAGCCATTAATAATACTATGAAAGCTGTACAAAAAATACAGCGTGATCAAGCTCAAGCTATGGAGCAGGAAGGTATGGCAGTTGATGCCGAACAAAACCAGATGTCCCAACAGCAGAGCAAGATGCAAGAACACGAGATAAAAATGCAGATAGCCCAAGAAAAAGCAGAATTAGATATGGCTATCAAACAGAAAAAACATGAACAAGAAATGGCTATCGCAGATGCAAAAGCTGCTTTAGAGTTTAGACAAAGTTCATAACATATGCCAAAAAAAGTAACGCCACCCCTTCCTCTTGAAAGGTGGTTCAGAGACTTACATAAAGTTGAAGAGCTACGTAGTATTTTAACTAACGAAAGTTTTCAAACAGCCGTGGCTATTTTGAAAGAAATAGCTGGCCCTACTTTTGCGTCACTACAAAATCCTGAAACAAACAGCCAAAGGCTTGCTTGGTATGCGGGATATAGAGATGCTTTTAATGATCTTGAAAAATTGACAAAATCACCTGAACATAATACAGGTAAGACATCATCATTAGATGAATGGACACATATAAAGTAAAATGAGTGAAGAACAAGCCGTAGCCGACCCAATAGATTCATTACCAGAAGAACAACCTGAAATGGATTTTACCGCTGCTTTAGATGCAGCTTTTGAAAACCTTAACACTGTAGACACCCCGCCAGAAACTGATGAAACCGCTGAGACAGAAGTTGAAGAAACGGAAGCTGTCACAAAAGATGAAGCTGTTGAAGAACAAGCAGAGGTTTCTGATGACAATTCTGACGATGATTCTTTTGATCCTACTTCAGATCTTGATGATGATATAGGGGATGATTGGACACCTAAAGCGGCATCTCGATTTAAATCTCTTAAAGCTGAACTAAAAGAAAGCACAACTGAACTCGATCAGTTGAGGCAACAAGTTTCTGAACAAGAAAGTAAAATCAAAGAGTTGAGTGGTATGTCAGACAATCCTGACTACGAGGATATGAAGGCTAAACTGGAATCTTATGAGAAAGAAAAAATGTTTAGTGATCTTGAAGATACTGATGCTTATAAGAATGCGGTTACTAAACCTCTTGATAATTTAATGGAGCAGACAAAGGAGATTGCTGATAAGTACGATATCGATGCTGAAGTTCTTATTGATGCTTTTGCTCAAGAAGATCAAACTATTCAGGATGAAACTTTGGCTGAGATCTTAAGTGAGGCTACTGATAGAGACAAAGCAAAAGTTTATAGAATTATCGAAGACATCAATCCTATTCTTGAAAGAAGAACCGAATTATTAGATAATGCGTCTGAAGCTTTGAATGAAGCAAACTTAGCCGCTGAGAAGAAAGAAGAACAACTAGCCGCTGAAAAATTACAAAACAGGACTAATGCTGCTCGCAACGTAGCCGAAAGGGTTAAAAAGAAGTTACCTTTTTTAAGTGGTATTGAAGGTTTGGATATGGAAGCTATTCAACAAAAAGCTGCTGAAGTAGATCCTTCTGTGTTGCACCCTGTAGATGCGACTTACAATTCTATTAGCGCACAATTGTTACCTACAATTGTAAGAGAATATATAGGTCTAAAAAAAGAAGTAGATTCTTTAACAGACAGACTATCTGAATATGAAGAAGCTGAACCTACAATGTCTGGAACATCTCCAACATCTAAACAGGTAGCTGGGCAATCTAATAAAGACGCTTCTTTTGCAGATAGTATTGAAGCCGCCTTTGCTTCAATATAAAGCACCTTATTGACTTTCTCTGTATTCATCTTAACGTACAAGGTGACTGCTGAACAGCTAAGAAAAAAACTTATTCGTGCTGGGGTATCTGGTGTAAACAAACCTAAACGAACCCCCAAGCACCCTAAGAAAAGTCATATAGTAGTAGCTAAAGAAGGTTCCAAAGTAAAGACCATTCGTTTTGGCGAGCAAGGAGCAAGCACTGCGGGGAAACCTAAATCTGGAGAATCTAGAAAGATGAAGATGAAAAGGAAATCCTTTAAAGCTCGCCATCGCAAAAATATATCTAAAGGTAAAATGTCTGCCGCTTATTGGGCAAACAAGGTGAAGTGGTAGTATTGCCTCCTGACATACCCATAAAATGGCTACTGCTGTTGATATGCCTACTTCTAATTTTTGTATTAAAGTAGTTATTGACAGTCTTGAGAATACTGTTAGGGTTTTATTAGAGTCTTTTGTTTTCGGTTGCTCTAGCCATTAATTAGTTCTAAAAGAAAACGAGTCTCCACGAGCCATGCCTCGCTTTAAGATATGTTTGGTTGCTCTAGCCCTTAACTAGTTCTAAAAACACATCGACGTAACTAAATCAATAACCTTAACTATTTTATAAATATGGCTAGAGTACCAGCGTCTGGCGACTTCCTTCAAGGGAGTACGGCAGCAATTAACACAGTTCTTGCAGAAGAAGCGAACCGCATCGGTTCAGATGTGCATCAGCGTATGCTACATACTTCTCCTTGGATTGACCTTATTAAAAAATCCGCATTCCCTGATGGGATGGGATATCAACTTACTACACTTATCTATGACCGCAGTCTTCCGACTACTGATGTGGGTGGAGATAGTGTAGGAGTAAATTGGAATTCAGTAGGAACTACTGATTCAGGTGGTAATGTATTTGATACTTCATTATTAGATCAGCCTCTTGATGATGCAGCAAACAGCGTCCAAGGGCCAAACGGTTCTGGAAGCGATCAGCGTAACTACATTAATTTCAGTAAATCACTGAAGAAGTACAGCATTGAAAGAGCGATCATCGAATCGCCTCGTATCAATGTTGACGATCTTCGCTATGCAGCACACCGTCAGGAGCAGCTTCGTGCTGTTATTGACAGTCTTGCGGAATCTACCCGCCATTCATGGGCTGAGAGATATCGTGATGAGTATGACCGTCTTGTAGATAACACTGTTATCTGCCGCCAAGACCAAGCATCTGAGTTCCTTGTAAACAACGAAAACGTAACTACTGATGCACTTGGTGCAGCAGGTGGTGACCTTGATGGTGGAAGTGCTACTAAAGTTAAGGACGACATTTCAAATGCTGTTCTTGATAAGATCTACTTCCAGATGATCCGTAAGGGGGCTACTAATGATGCTTATGGCCGTGAGAATGGCCGTCCAGTATTCGCACTTGTTTGCTCTTCTGAGGCATCCAACACTCTTATGAAAGAGGGTGAGTTCCGCAATGACGTTCGTTACAACAACGCTCGTGTTGGTGAACTTATTGCTCCACTTGGAGTCGAGAAGTCATGGCGTGGTTTCTACCACTTAATTGATGATCTTGCACCTCGTTACACTGACGGTTCTGACGGAGCTATTACTCGTGTTGAGCCATATACTGTTACCGATGGTATCACTACTGTTAACAGTGCTTATGACAGTGCTGAGTATGAGGTCGCTTATGTTCTTCACCCATCTGTGTTTGAAGCTCAGATCCCAGCACCATTTGGTGGATCTAATGGATTGACTTTCAATCCAGTCGATTATTCTGGTGAGTTCAAGTGGACTAACATACTTAGTGAAGCAACTAACCCAGACGGCACAATTGGATTCTTCCGTGGAATTCTTGCTGCTGCTTCCAAGCCAATTAAAACTGAGCTTGGTTATGCAATTATCTATAAGCGTGGGGAAGCCGCTTCGATTGTTTAATTAGCAACAGTTGACTTAATTCACAGGGGTAGAGGTTTACGAATCTCTACCCCTTTTTAATGTTAATAGACGCTCGCTTGACAAGTAAAGGCAGAGGGTGTTTCATATAATTATGGCCGAACCAACTGATGATCAAGAAGCCCAAGAACCTGTTGCGGAAAATACGCAAGAAAATGTTGAATCAGAAAAAAAAGTTTCTTTTCAGGACTCTTTTGAAGAAAGATTAGATGATATTCTTTCAGAGCCTGTAGCCAAACAAACAAAAAAAGCAGCTAAGAAAAAAGTAGCCACTCCAGTTGAAGACGCAGAGGAGCCTTCTTTAGATTACAATAGTTTGTTTGAAGGCGTTTATGGTTCTGTATTTGATTCTGAAAAAGATAAAGAAAAAATGGATTCTTTAAAATCTATAGTAAACAAAGACCCTCGTCTTAAGCAGATGGCTATAGAAGATCCAGAAAAGTTTGCTTTGTACTTTTATAGACTGACTTAACTTTTTTCTACTAAAGATTCTATTAGTGACCCACTAAACTGTCGTGTTCCGCAGTGACTTAATTTTGCTTCTGTATCGCAAAATATTTTTCCCCCTATAGAAGTCCATAGCTTACAAAAAGATATATCTTCTCCTCTACCTGCAAAACCTTCTTCGTTAATACAATCAAAATAAGTATAGTACTCAGGGTCTTCTGTTACTTTACCTTGAACTACGTGACGCATTACAGTTTTCTTTTCTGGGTATGCCTCATGTAATTTTTCAAACACCGATCTATCTATCATCATAAAACCTGCTGGCCCCGCTTCTATTTGAGTAAATCCGTCTGGTTCAACTTCTATATTCTCTGGATTATCGTAATGTAATATAAAATCTTTTCTTTCTTGTCCTGAAAAGTTTTTGAGGACGTAAGGAGATAAGACAAGATCTTCATCTTTTCTTAAAAGCCTCCAAATGTTTTCAGGTTCAAATCCAATGTCTGAGTCGATAAACATTAGTTTGGTATGGTCTGTTTTTAGAAATTCTGCTACGCAGTTATTTCTAGCGTGAGTTACCAAAGCAGAACCTGAGTGTAAATGTATTGATGTGGTATACTTTAAGTCTTTCGGAGCTTCACTTGAAATAAAGTTTATTACACCATTCATATAATCTATATATGCTTGATATCCATAAGTAGGAGTTGCTATAAATATTTTTTCCATAAATGATGGTCGTTCAGGAGGAAAATAAGTCAATAATTTCTTCTTAACACGACTATCAAGATTGCTTGTAATATGCTTGACTTAAAGCTATAATTAAGCATGGCAACTTCAATTTCAGGTAATGTTAGGCTAGTGTATGGGAATCATACCCATAATGAAACTTATAGTGCTACATCTAACGCATATACTTACACTAACCCAGTAAACCAATATGCGGCAGGAAGCGGAAGAGCGGTCTATCATGCGACCACTGGAGCCGCTTTAGATGTAGGGACAATTGATGGAGCTGAAGGATTATTACTTATAAAAAATGTAAATACTATAGGAAAGCTGTTAGTAAGTGTTGATGCAGGGACTAATTGGGATATACAAATTCCAGCAGGATTAGTTAACTTAATATCTGTTGGCCCTGACCACGCTATCCATGTAAAGACAAGTGTTGCTCAACAAACCAGTTTTGGAGTGGCTACGGTGACCTCTGCTGGAGTTATTACTTTTGATGGTTATGTTGCCACTGCGGGTACGTATCTTATGAAAGCTACAGCTAACCCTAATCAACCTTCAACATCCTACATTATGAAAACGACTTCCGATCAAACAGTAGAGGGTACGGCTTACGAGTTGGACGGAATTACTAAAAAAGATTTAACTACTGGGCAAGCGTATGGAGCAACGACAGCAGTTACTTTGGATTATATAGCGGATTATAGATACACTTTAACCGAAGCTTAGAATGGCAAATATTCAATTACAACGAGGACAAAAACAACAAGTAGATGTCACCTATAAACTATCAGGCGTAAATACACCAGTAGACTTTAGTTCTGGTTTTGATGCTGAATTAGTTATTAGGAGAAAACGTGGAGATAGTTTTCAAGGAACTGTAATAGATACGTTGAGGCATGGAACCACTAGCGGTACCGCAGTTCCTGAAGCTGATAACCGAATTGGTTTTGCTTATGATTCTGATGGAGACAACATACAACTTTTTTGGAATACCGCACAAGCAACTTTACTACCTAACGAAGCAATAACAGTATTTGGAGATTTAAAAATATTTCCTACTTCAGGGTCTAACGCTAATGAAACAATACACCACATAAGATTAGCTTTTGATATTCTTCCTGAAATAACAGCATAAAAATTATGGCAAACGAATCCGTAACGGTAACTCAGAATGTAAATTCTGTTTCGATTCAATCTCAAGCCCAGCATGGACTTGCTGTCGGGGGAGACATAGATGGAAACTTAACAATTACTCCTGAATGGAATGTAGGATCTACTACATTTACTTCTCTTTTAGTTGATGTAACTGACACTGCTAGTGCAACAGCTAGTAAGTTACTAGATCTTAAAGTAGGTGGGAGTTCAAAATTTAGTGTTCTTAAATCAGGTCAAGTATCAGGTTTAAGTATAGCAGGAGCAACTCAGCTTGATGGCACATTAACTGTTGGAGTAAATGACACGGGCCACGACGTAAAGTTCTTCGGAGCTACAAGTGGTAAGTATTTACAATGGGATGAGAGTGCTGATAAGCTGATCATATCGGGGGATTTGGATGTAACAGGCACTACTACTTCCTTTAACAGTACGGTGGTCACGATTGACGACCCTGTATTCACCATAGGTGGTGACACGGCTCCTTCATCTGATGATAATAAAGATAGAGGTATTGAGTTCCGTTACCATGATGGTTCTAATCCAAAGGTAGGTTTCTTTGGTTATGATGACTCTGAGAGTGCATTTACATTTTTAACTGACGCAAGCAACAGCTCAGAAGTTTTCAGTGGTACGTTAGGTAATTTAAAAGTT
>CERT01013752.1_pt1 | contig 21848 bp, 8 predicted proteins | sample 530691 | NCBI WGS metagenome assembly CERT01 (sample SAMEA2620861, study PRJEB7988) | marine metagenome | biome: marine biome (ENVO:00000447); feature: surface water layer (ENVO:00002042); material: "saline water (ENVO:00002010), including plankton (ENVO:xxxxxxxx)" | depth 5 m
ACCTTCAGCAAACTTTTCTAACATCCACTGAGCCTTTGCCGCGCCTTCACTCTTGCCTAGACCAGTAATATTTTCTAAAGGTATGTCTATGCCTTTGCTTTTAAGCCAACTATGTATAGGTTCAGCCGACGCTTGTTGTCTGGCTGTCAATACAAACACATTGTTTGATCCATACTTGCTTATTTGATTTCTCATCTTCTGTAGCAGTGGCCCGTCGGTACCACCTCTTACATTTGCAAAATCAGAAAAGTCAAATTCATACCCTTGCTCAGCATACTTAGGACCTTCTATAGGCCACTTTTCGCTACTAATTTCTACACGCTTACCATCTTTAGTTGCTACAACGAAGTTTTCTCCATCTACAATTAAAGTCTCGTCAAAATCAAACGTGCTCATACCCTTCTTCTTAGCACGAGGATTTCTAGAATTAGCTACAGCCTTCTTCATAGTTTCCATTTGCTCAAGCATACGGGTAGGCTCTAAATTTTTTGATGCTAAACGAGGGCTTATCATCTCTGCATAAGACTCTCTAAGCATAGCACCTCTTCTAGATATTTCAGCAACAGATAAACCTGTTTTGCTATAGACTTTATTATTTCTATAGTTAACTAACGATAAATCAAAAGGAGATTTATGGTTAGCCATATAATACCTAGATTCTATAGGATCCATACCTGGTACGTGGAACGATGGTAAATCAGTTTTTAATATTTTATTTACCATTGTGTCTAACGACTCTGGTATAAGAGTAGTATGATAATCTCTAAGAGTAAGTTTTAAGGCTTTAGCTTGTGGCGCCTTACCTCCAGATAATATGTAATCATATATTCTAGCTTTTACGTACTGAGCTGGAGTAGTATGTTCAAGAACCCAATTTTTTCCGTATACAGCCTCTATATCTGCTCTACTCGTTTCAGGTAACACGGCTAGCGAAGCTGATTTTTTAATCAAGCCTTCCATAGGACCTCCTTGCCCTTCAACGATTTGCCTAACTTGACGGTACGTTATGTCGCCATTAACGTACATATCTTTCATTGCTTCTACTACAGATGACTTTCCTTTACCATCAAATAAAGCTTTTTTATTTTCTTCGCCTATCCTATCAAACTCTTCGCGGGCTTTTAAATCCCACGCTCCGTCTTTTCCTGTGACTCCTTCTAATACTCTTTTTTTCTTACCAACCGCGTCTGAATTTGCACGTGAAGATCCTTCGTAGTCTTTTAGCTTAACACCTTCAGACTCTAGTCTAGCGTACACACCATCAGCAGCCTCTTGTGCTTTAGCAGCTGTTTCAAACAAAGCAAACCTGTTGTCGCTTCTAAACTCGGTGTTTCCCTCAATCATGTTCTGCTCTGCAGTCTTAATAAGGGTTTCGCTTAAAATTTCTAATGGATTTTCAGCGTTTTCAATTTCTGATTTGCTAGGCCTCTTGTTAGTCTTCGTTACTTTTCCAGTTCTTTTATTTCGTACTTCATACTCTCTATGCGATCTATAAGTACCAAGACCAGCTCCTTTACTTACACCTTCTTTTATTAAAGCCTCAAACGCTCCTTTACCCTTAGTTCGAGTTAAAGTCTCTATAATACCACCCTCCATAGTAAAGGCGGCTTGTCCTTCTCTAATGCCTTCTATGGTATCATATAGATTTTTTGTTTCAAGAGCTTCAAACCCATACTTAGCCTCTATTGATTGCAAGCTTTTTGGGTATGCAATGGCTTTCATAGACGCTTCAATAGCTCTCTTAGGCGTCATAGTTGTAAACGTAAACTGCGCTTCAAGTTGCTTTGCAATGTTCTTTATGTCTGTCTTGCTTATATTTTCAACAGGGTTATTTGCAAAGTGAGTTATCATAGCATGCTCAAAAGCCTTCTCTTCTCTTTCAGCCACGGCTTTTTCATACAAATCTTTAAACTCTTTACTTTCGATTTGATCTAAAAACTCCATTTGCTCAGTAAAATCTTTCATCTCTAAAGTTTTACTAGCAAGTCTAGCTTTACCCGCGCTAATCTGATTAGCTAAAATCTCTGTAGCAATACCTAGCTTTTGAGACACAGCAGGCAAGTTCTCCATGGCAACCTGGTACGTCATACCTCTAACTACTTCTTCCATGTAGTTCTTTCTAATACCTTCTATGTTTCGTGCAATAGCCTTCTCGCTCTTAGAGCCAGGTTCACTAGCGTATTCCTTAGCTAGCGTATTGTCAATGTCATATCTAACTTCACCACCACCAACTTCAACTTCTTTTATACCTAACCTCTTAAGCGTTTCAGCTCTACTTAGTTTAAGTAATTCTTTAGGTGTATTGCCTTGACCAGTAGGATCTGCTTCAGCTGTAAGTCTTCCAGTCTCTTTAGATACAAACTCTGCGAATTTTTTAGGAGTACCGTATAAAACCTCTTTGTAGTTTGCTGGTTGACCTTTTTTAGCTATATTAATTGTTTGTAGAGTGTTGGCTACACCAATAGCTTTACCTTCTAGTTCTACGTTACCAGTCCTAGTAGATAACGTTCCTTCTGGTAGTGCAGATTTTTTAGCTATATCTAGAGTTCTACCTATGGTTTCAATGCGCTCTGCAGTGTTCTTACCAAATACTTTGTCAACTATTTCTTTTGGAGTTTTTATATTTTTTAAATCACGATATGAAGTAGGTGCATCAGACGTTGTTTCTATATAATCCTTAACAAATTTACCGTGCTCTTTAATACCTTCCTGTATTTTTGATTTTCTTTCTTTAGGAGCGTTGTCAGTAAGTCTTTCTCTTATATCTATTCTAAGTCTAGCATCAGTCTTATTGTTCAACTTCATTTCTGAAGGAGTGTAAGCTGGCTCTTGACCTGGCTTTAAATCTGTTGTAGTCCCTGTAAATTCAGTCTTTTCAATACCAGGTCTCTTTAATGCTGTACCTAGTTTATTTACAATGTACGAATTTAAGTAAGCATCAAGATCATCATTTTCAATACCTTCTTTTCCATCTGTCTCTCTAAACTTTCTATTAAAAGCATCTAGGTGTTTTAATAGTTCTGGCCTAGTAATATCCCATGCAAAATCTTCTCTTTCAGACTTAGACATGTTCTCAAATGTAGGCGTTTCAAATCTTCCTTGACTTTTAGCCACAGCTATGGTCTTACCTCTATAAGAACTTATTATAGCATCAATAGCCTCCCCTTGTCGTTGAGCGTCTCTACCTACTAAGTCTTTGCTAAACATAACGTCCTTATGGCCAGCATGTATTCTATTTACTCTTTCTTTTCTAGCGTTGTCTGATTCGTTTTGTGCAGGTCTATTTATCACTAAAAGATCATCTATTGATCTAATAGCTTGTATATTTTCCTGCATTTTAGCCTCATAACCTTCTGGCTTATTTTTAAACAAATCAACGTTCTCTTTAATAAGATCACGTCGTCTGTTAGACTCTGAAGCTAATCTACTTGTTTCAGTAAAATGTATACCTTGCTCGTTGTAAAGCCTTTCCATCTCTCTAGCCTCAGGGCTACTTGGCTCAGCTATAACATCTTGCAAATGCTCAAGCACTTTTAAACTGTTCTTACCTCTGTTAATGCTTTCAATATAGTTACCAAAGAACTCTACTATGTCTGCCTCTTTTGTAAAGTTATATTCTTGGTTTAATTCTTTTCCTACAGTTTGCCTAACTAAATCTCTAACTTTACCAAACGCGTTTGCTTTTCTTAGCTCTCTTAAGTTTTCTGGCTTAGATAAGTGCTCAGCTATATGGCTAAATAGCTCCCAGTCTTTTGCTTTAGCGGCTTCCCATGGTGTTTTTTCTACATCAAATAAACGGTTCTGCTCTACTATCTGATCGTAAAGATTTTCAAAAAGTGGTAACTCTCCATCTGGACCTACGCCAAGTTTAATTTCTTTAGCTATACCCATAAGTTTTTGCACGAAATCGCTTTTAAATCTAGCGTTAGTACCAAACAGTATTTCCATACCTGAGTGACCTAGCTCGTGCGGAGCATATCCTTCTGCAAATTTTTCTACGTTATATCTTACTACTACTGTTGAGCCTTTAACTTTTTTACCCATTAAGCCGACGTCCATTATATTGCCGTCTTTATCTTTGTAATAGACCTCTGCGTTTCTATTACCCATAGGTTCCATTAAGATCTCGTAGTTAGCAGCGCCTGATCCACTAGGCTTCTTGTTAACCTCTCTTACCTTACCAGTTCTTTTATCTCGTATTATGTATGTTTCAGGACTACCATATTCTACTTCAACGTTAGCGCCTTTTTCTTTATAGTGCTTAACTTGCTCTAAGGTTCTAGTCTTTAATCTTGAAGCGCCTATAGTTCTATCTATTAAGTCTAAACCATCTTCACTTCTTCTTAATTGCTGCGATAAATTTTGACTTAACTGGTACATGTCTACAAGATATTCTTGAGTCATGGGCTCTCCGTTCTTTTTCTTAGTACGCCACTTCCTCATACCAGGTCTTTCGATTATTTCAAAATCTTTTGTCTGGTAGTTTTTCTTACTAGGTGCTTCAAAAACTTCACCTGTTTTTTTATTTCTAATAACGTAGTTGTCTCGTGTTTCAAAGATAGCGTCTTCTGCTTCTTTTTTAGCTTCTCTTAAACTTTCTATTGTACCGGCTTTTTTGTAAGCGGCAGCGTGCGTAAAACCAAAAGCTGTACCCATAGCCCAGTTGCTAGCCCAGCGTTGTAAGTTACTTGATCCATCGCCATAGTGCTCTTCTATCATGCCACTAAACTCTTCGTAACCCATTAAGTCGTCAGTCAAAGCAAGTCCAAGTTCTCCAACTTCACTACCAACTGTGAAGCTTAAAGGTCCTTTAAACGCTAAGTTATATATTTTTTCTAGCCTTGGAGCGTTGTTAGCCATCATAGCGCCAAATCTAGTTTTTTGAAAGGCTGGACTAAACGTGCTCGCATTTATAGTACCTAGCATCGGTGATAAAATCTGTGTTGCACCACCAAAGCCAAAACCAGTAGCAAACGACTCTAGTCTTGCGCCTGAAGAAGAAGGCAAAGAAGCAAACTTTGCCCCTTCAATAGTAGACTCAGTTAGAAAAACTCCAACTTTAGAAGCTAAGCTAGCGCTTTTAGTTGCGTTATAACCACCTTGAGCTAAGTACACTGACAAAGGTAATTTAGCGTTGTTTGCCGCTGCTGTTGCTTGAGCTACAGTTAAAGCTTGTTTTCCGTTCCAATATCTCTTAGCTTTATGCGCTTTGAGTATCATATCTAAGCTTTTAGTACCACCAGAAAAAATTCTAGCTGTTCTTAATGCAGCTGCAGCCTTGTTTGCTATGGCAAACTCAACAAGTATACCTGCGCTAGAAGCAAGCCCCTCGCCAAATTGTTCTCCAAAACTTCGATCAACATAAGCTTTTTGATCTCCTCTAATTTCAATACCAGCGTTAGTTAAAGTAGGAATATACTCATCTATAACTTCTCTTTCTGTCGGAACACCACCAAAAGCCATGGTTTCAGGAGCTAACATGTTCCCTATAGTACCTGCAAAAGGCAGACTCATAATAGCTAACTTTGTATAGTTTTGAGCGTTATTCTTTTCTATAGATATAACATCTTCATTTAAAAGATATATTCTTTTTAATGCCTCTTGCTGTATTTTAAGGTCTCGCATTTGCTGCCTTAATATATTTCTCTGTGCAACTCCATCTGCGCTAAAAGCGTGGAAATACATGATCTGACCGCCTTGTACTTTAGATCCAAATGCGTCTGTATGGTATTCAATAAAGTCCTCGGCTCCATCAGCATAGTTAGACTTAATCAACGCCTCGCGCACGGTCATATCTCTAACATCTACACCTGCGCGTGTACTAGGCTCACTAACTTGAACCCGTTCCTCTAAAGTAAGTTCCGGTCGATAAAACTCAAATCTTTGAACTTCGTTTAGCTGCGCGTTTAAAACAGCTAGAGCCTTAGCATTTTTTTCGTAAGCCTCTCTAGCCATATCTCTTGGCGTTAAGTGTGGATTACTTGCAAATTCTGCTCTTAATTCTTTTTCTTGCTGCTGTATTTCTCCAGTAACGTCTTCAGTATTTTCGGTAACAAATGGATTGTCTTTACCAACTGGTCTAATTAATTGCCCTGTAGTTAAATCAAATAGCATTTCATATTCTCCACCTTCCTCTTTAATCTGCTGTATGATCTGATCTCTTTTGTTTAGATAAAATTGAATCTCAGCGTAACGCAAGTTTTCTTGATTATCTAATAACATGTTGATGCTAGCCAACTCTCTCATCAAAGGATCCTCAATAGTATTAATCTGAGAGGCAGTATATGTTTTAAAGAATTGTTCTGCGTCTTTTATGCTTACGGTTCGTCCTTCTTTAGCTTGATAAACATTTACGTTGTAGTTAAGAGTATTCCTATCGGGATCATGCTCACCAACTGGTACGCCAGGGTGGAGCTCGGTAAGCGTTATGTCTCCTTGTAATAATCTCTCATCAAAGCCAGCTGCTAAATTGTCTAAACCTTTGTTTTTGTGAGCCTCAATTTCGGCGTGATACCTTTCTTTAATAATGTGATCTATATCTGAATCAGTTAAAGCAGGATAAGCCTGTCTAACTTTTTCACCAAATAACGTCCAAGCATCTTCAGTACCTAAACGACCTTTTATTTCTTTAAGAGCATCATCTATTGTAATAATTCCCGCTTGTATGTCTTCAACACGTTGCGGGTCGTCCATAAAAGCATGGAAACCGCTTCCGCCTTCTCCAAAATAATTATCTAGCCAATTTCTTGAAAAAGCTTCTTTTTGCTCTACCCACTCCTCCCCTTTTTCATCAGTTAAAGTAGGGTCTTCTTCTAAAAACTCAAATAGCTCTTTAGCAAACTCCGTGCTACTTCTAAGATTAAAATTCCTTGCTACACCGTGAGAATTAGTTATAGTTATATTATTAACGCTAAGACGCGTAGCGGTACCTTCAGAGTACTCTCCAATGCCTTCTTCTATTTGGTATTCAACAGGAAGTACTTCTTTGAGGTTTTTCGCCATATTCTCTTCAGACCACCAGCCACCAATATTATTGTTAATAACCTCAGTTACAATTTCTCTAGCTTTTGTCTTTTCTTTTGTAGCTACAGCTTTTTGATATACTTTAAGAGCTTCGTTATACGGCTCTACAACCTCTTGATTATATAACTCCTCTACCTTATTAGACCACTGCTCTTGCATAGCCTCTTGTGCCTTTTGAATCTCTTCGGCCGTTGCGTTAGGTGATATTACAGGTGTATCAAGTTCGATTTTATTTAATCGATCACTGTTTTCAGTATACCAATTGTTGATACCTTGTATCTCAGGTTTTTCAGCATTGTTAGCTCTAACAAGATTTTCTTCAGAACTATAACCCTGTTGTTGTGATTCAAGAATACCAGCGCCTTCTTCTCTCATCTTAGCTATAAGAGCCTCTTTTTCTTTATCTTCTTCTGACGGCTCTTCTTCTACCGGCTCTTCTCCGTACATCATTAAATCCGTAATCCTCTGCTCTTCCTCAGAAATCTGCATTGGCGTAGGACCTTCTAAACGCTTTTGTTCTGCTTCGCGCAAAAGAGCCGCGAGCTCTAGCATTCTCTGATATTCAGGAGTGCCCGTGTCTATACCAAGGCTAGCAGCTAAGCCAAACGGATCGTTTTCATTTGTATATTCGGGAACTTGCGAAGTTGTTGGCTCTGGTACATCTAAGCTTAAGTTAAGTAATGATTGATCAAAATCAATAACTCCAGTAGTGTCCGGCATATCGTAGGAAACCTCAGGCATCTGTATGTTTTGTGAAACATCAAAAGTGCTCTTTATCTGCGTTCCAAAAAGTCCAGTCGTTGTGTTGTCTTCTTCAGTTGCGCTAGAACGAGTGACACCTACATCAAGCATAGTGCTGCCTATATTACGCTTTACTGTATTACCCTGCGAAGTAGGCTGTGATTCAGGTAAACCAATAGAGTAATCTCTTTGAAAATCACTAAAACTATTAGTATACAAATCGCTTTGTACAGCAAGTTTATTGTATAGTTCTCTAGCACCCTCTGGTGAACCATAGTCTATTTTAAACTGCTCAAACGAGTTTGTATAAAGCTCTTGTTGAAATAACTTTGTATATAATTCTTGCATTATTACTTATTAAGTGACCCAGATCCTAGTCTGTCTTTAATAGGTGCTGTTGCTCTATTGTTATCAAATGTACTGTTGACGTTAGTTTGCACGTAGCCCATAACAATCATTCTAAAAAGATCAACGTCTTCTTGAATCATACTAATGAGTTTGTCTCTATCGTTTCCTATAAGATCTACTATAATTGCAGTATCATCTGCGTCTCGCTTACCATCATTATTAATATCTACAGGTTTACCAGTTGCCTCATTTTCTACATTAATTAAAAACGAATCTAATGCTACGCCATTAAATAAAGCGTCTGAATCTTGCAATATCTGTCTAAAGCTTTTACCGTTGTTCATAAACACAGATCCGCTGTTCATCATCCTTCCAGCGTTATTCTCATTAATGTTCGTGTTAACCCAATCGCTAGCTTGATTAATTAACTCTTTACGCTTTTGCTCAACTACGGGGAAATCCTCTCCGGCTTGAGCTTTAGGATCTGGCGCAGGCATGACCATAGCTGTAGCAGAAACATTCATCATAAGATTTCCAAACGCTTTAGCTTCGTTAGCTGGTTTAGTAGCCATTTCAATAAACGAGGTTACATCTTTTTTATATATCTGCTGTGGTGGATCGCCATACTCAAAGTATGCTTCATTATCTTCATCGTACTTTAGCACAGTGTTTTTTTGGCTTATTAACTCTTTCATGTTATTAAGCATCGCAGTACCTCCCGGTATATTTTCTAGCATTTCTAAATCAAGACCAGAAGGCGTAGCGTTTCCAGCACTGTCTACAGGATTCATTACATCTTCTAATATAGTAACTTGTTCCTTCATACCTTGTATAGACGCATTACGCTCACCCATTTCCTTGAGCATAGTCTCCTGCGTTTTTTTATCTGCGGCTAAAAACGCTTCGCGTTGACCTTCTTCAAAAGCCTTTGCTTGATCAAATGTATTTGTTGAATAAGCACTTTGTCTAGAGCCAAGGTTATCTAAAGCGGTGTTAAAACTTTCTACAGCTAACTCATGCCTTTCTTTTTCTGCTTCTTTAGCTCTACTAGCTGCTTCGACTGCTACGCTTGCCTGTTGGCCAAGACCAATAAGTGCATCGCCTGGCATTACATCACCTTCTTGACGTAGTCCAGCTTCTGCCGCGCCTTTAATACGGTCCAACGTGTCTGCACGTAATCTATAATCTAACGATCTGCTTGCTGCTTCTTTTGACATATTATTTTATTATTCTGATCCGGCCATCATTTTCATATACTCGCTTCTAAACTCTGCGCCATCATCACCCATACTTTTAGATATACCACCAACAGCCGCAGTTCCTAAACCTTGCACTCCTTGTTGTATACCCTCCATTTTCTGTTGCTGCGCTAGTCTTTGAGCCTCTCTTTGAACTGCTAGTTCGTCAGCCGACATGCCCATGAGAGATTCTATCTTACCCATCTCAGCTTGTCTAGATATAAGTTCGCCCTCACGTTCAAGGCTGGCAAGTTTAGATGTTTCATCAGCTGCTCTCTGCTGGTTAGCAGCTTCTTGCGTACCAATTGATGCCGCTGCTTTCTGCGCATCTAACGAACCTTGATTAGCTAACGTTTGAGCCAGCGCAGCAATACCAGATCCACCAGCAGCACCACGCATACCTTGCATTAAATTAGCTTGTTGCTGCATCTGTTGTTGCTTCATAAACTCAGCCTCTTGCTGGTTTATTGTAAGATCTTCGTACGCGTTTTCTATATTAAGATAAGGGTTACTTGTGTCTAATCCTTTAAACATTTCTTTTTGCGCGTCTAAATCTGCCGCCGCTTTTTTAGCCGCCTCTGCTGCTGCTTTGGATCTTTTAGCACCATCAATAGCTTTAATAGTACCACCAATAGCAGTTACCGCACCTGTTACTACTAATGCGAAACTCATGATCTATTTATTTTTAATGTATTCATCGTATTGTTTATAATCTACAGACACCGTCTCTCGTTCAATCTCGTCTATGTTAGTTGTGTTTGTAGGATTTTTATGGGTATTATACCACACTGAATTTTCATGCGCATATAAGACACGTTTAATACCTGGTGTAGCTATTATATGACAAGGCGCTATGTACTCTTTTGTTCCTTTTTCATCTGCAACAGACACGTGCCCTTCTGTTAGAAAGCACATATGTAAGTGCTTATGTATTGCGCCTACTACCGCTGAGTCTTTACGCATTGTCATCTTGCGTATGTATACACCTTCCATGAAAAAATGTTCTATCGGTAGTATTTGACTATCAGTAACTATAGGCTTATCTTCAGTACCTTTTATAATGTTTTCTCCGTCTGCTAATTCAAACAGATCTTGCTCGAGTTGCGTTACTGCTTTTCTAAAGCTTTTTTGTAACTTGTTATCAGTCATTAAATTTAATTAAAGTATACTGATATATAGTTACACTTATTAGTGTTTATTTACTACTTTCAAAAGCATCCATGCCTATAGAGAACAGCTCTGCTTCAGTTGTAGAGTTGTTTACGAACTTAACGCTAGCATAGTATCCTAATATAGAACTTAAATTAGCTTTGTTGTCTTTGCTAAACAATACAAACTTGTTAGTACTATTTAACGCGCCTGGTAATATAGTGTCACATATAACTACTGGGCTAGATGACTCAGCGTTGTTTATCTGTCTTATCTGTCCTATTTCTACAACAGATCCACTGTTTTTTGTAAAACCACCGTCACTTGAAGTATCTACATAATACGCAGTATCTCCAACTTGACACGAAGAGTTTAACGGCGCAGAGAACGTTAGAGTTAAAGAATAAGGCATATTAGTTGTGTGTTGTAATTAATGAATCTATGTATATCGGGAACGTAGAGCTTTTCTCTAACTCTCTAACTTTTAAATTACCAGATATAACAATATCGTTACCTACTTTACTTGTTTGAATGTTTATTAAAGTAACGTGAGGATTCGCAGGTTCAATTATAATTTCGCTAGATGCGCTAGAAACAGAACCAGCAGCTTCCATCTCAAAAGTGTTAACGTCAGTTATAGAAGCTACAGTCCCTACTATTGTTCCGTCAGCAGGATCTTTTACAATCATACCAGGCGCTATACCTCTTGTTCCGTGATACCCAGTTGTAAAAGGCTGAACTGTTAAGAAACTAAGGCCAGTGATTATACCAATTCCATCAAGAAGATTTACAGTAGTGCTATTTGAAACGCTGCCTTGTAAAAATCTTTTTAAGTCACCTGAGTTAACTCCACCAACTTTTAAATGGGTGCTATCTTGTACGCTTAAAACTTTGCCTGGCGCTGGTGATACAGTAAATGAAAAAGGAACTACGTCAACCGCATTTCTTTCAAATCTAAGTCTAGTATCGTTTTCTACAGTAGAAGCTGAGCTTAGTATTATGGAATTATTTGTCACGCTTGATACCGTTGTTCCATGAGGTATACCGCTACCTGTAATAAGCATACCAGGCAATATGTTTTCATTAGCTGTATTTAGTGTTAACCTAGTAGAAGACACTCCGCCAGTACCACCTCTATGTATAATATATGAGTTTGTTTGTTGACCGCGAACATCACCAGCTATTTTTTCTGGTCTAGTAAAGGTTATATTAGAAGGAAGAGTGGCAAAGTTAGAAGATTCAAGTGTTGATAAACTTATTGTACCTGTAAGTAAGCCTCTTTGTATAATACTTTTACGTGAAGCGTTTATTTTAGTAATTTTACCTTTTTTCTGTGAACCTCTATCTTCTATAATTAAATCATACCTCTGCGCTGTCCCAGCTGTATTCTCGTAATAAATTGGATCTAACTTAAACTCTTTAGTTGCTTTACCGTTTTCATCTAACGTAAATTGATCACCAGTTCTATCTTGGAATTTAATGTCTGGTAAACCAAAAGAAGCGCCATCAAACGCAGTGAAAACTTGATTTTCAAAATCATATTCGCTAAATCTAAGCTCAAGAAGATCACTAGCAAAAGGGGTTTTTATTGTACCGTCTGTTAGACTTGCTGTTTTAAAAAGATTAACAGTTCCAACAGAACCTGGTTGACCAGTTATTGTTATTTCAAAATTACCACCATCAGAAGGCACTTCGCTTGGAACCTCTACTTCTGTTACGATGTCAGTCGCGGTAACTTCTATAGCTGTTAAAGGAACTTCAAAATTTAATTTATGACCATCGTTAATCGTAAAATCATCAATAAAACCCATAAGAAAAGGTAGTACGTTTGCAAATACTGTTACTGTAAACGCCGTAATTTGATTAGAACTATTAACAGTTATAGATTCATCTAGTACGCTTGCTACGTATAGCAAGTTATTAATATTACCTGGTAAAACACTTCCAAAGGTAAACACAAAACTGCTTGGAACGTATTCATAGAAATAACCTGTATCAGCCACAAAAGTTATTTCTTGTATAACGTTTGTAGCTGAACCATATAAAAAAGACGCAGAGTTTCTAAACACAGATCCAGCAGTTACAGTTGTTTCTGTAATATCAGTTAGGTTTACATTGGTAACAGTATGGTTGCTAGATAAAGAATCGTCTGTTAATTCTACAGTAGTTTCTAAAACAAAATCGTGACTTCCGTTAAACACAGGCGCTAGATCTTGCTCGTCTATATCTACGTATATAGTAGATGCAGAAGAAGGAGTAAAGCTGTTTAAGTGTACCGTCGCTTTAACCTTGTTAAAAGGTGTTCCAACTAAAGATCCATCAACAGGATTATCTGTAAAAACTACTTTAGACACTGGAGTATCTACGTTACCTCCAGTCCAAGTATTAGTAGGACTTTCCGTAGCTCCACCGATTTTAAAGTTTTCTTTTTTAATAAACGCACCACTCCAATCATTTGCAGCTGTAGAATCTGGATTCATCGCTGTGATTTCAAGCTCTACCGTTTGCCCGGCTTCAGCGGTTCCACCAACCGCATCAAATGTATTTGATATTACGTACCAGTCTGCCATATTAATCCGCTGTTGCGTCCCAAATATCACCGCTACCATCAGCTCCAACGTAGCTTGTAGAAGTATTATTTGCGACTGTTATTGTTAAACTTTCTCCAAGACTAGGGCTGCTATGAGCTAACGAAGCAGTACCTAAACCTTGAACTGTAAACTCTCTTTCATCTAAATTAGTTAATGCTGTAGTTACTCCACTAGGATACCCGTAGTATTTACCTTCTTTATTTTTAAACTCAATTTCACCACACTCTTGTAAGTTGGTATATATGTTGTCAATATACCAGCCAGCTGTTGTTGCTTCAATGTTATAGTATTCGCCGTCTGTTATAGAGCTGTTTGTTTCAAGTCCATATCCAGAGCTATAATCACCAGTTAACCAAGAGCTGCTGCTTTCTGTATCGAAATTAGTTATTCTACCAGCAGTACCTTCGTATGCTATAGCGCCCCAGCTCTTAACGCTTTCTGGATTATCGTTAAATATTACGGTTACGTCTGAAGTGTATTGAGTACCATAGAAATTATTTCTTGTTTCGTTTTCGTGATGCTCCCATATATGGCCATTTAAAAAAGTATAGTATTTATTATTTAAGCTAATGCCATCTTCCATTGTTCTAAAAAAAGTGTTTCCACCTATAGTAGAACTTACATAAAACGTTTTAAAGCTAGTCCACCCATCTGACATCTCGTTAAAAGAAACTACTGCTTGTTCAGAAGGTAGTATTTGTGAAGCACTAACTTTTTTAGACACGGCTATATTATACTCACCTTTTTTGACGTCATAACTACCAACAACTTTATCTACGTCTTTAGCAAACAAGTCAGCAAAATAATCTCTCATACCTTTGTTAGATATAGATCTTACACCTTCTCCACTTAGAACTAGTACATGACCTCTAAATACGTCAGCAAAATATATGTTGTAAGGAGTCGCCGCAAATGACTCAGGATTTTTTCCAATACCATAGTTCCCTTGATACGCTGTTGCTGATCCAATGACTTTGTTGCTAGCTACAACTTGAGAATTACCATCTGCGTTAAATAACATATCCTTGTTAGTCTCTGCTCTAAGGATTTTATCTTCACACATTATGATTAATCTTGTGTTTCTATTATAAAGTCTTTGTATGCTACCGTAAACGGGGTTAATATCTTTTGTTATAGGCTCAGCTTGTATAAATTGGTTTGTATCATTAACGCCAGAATTAGAATTATAAATACCAGACCAAATCATACCGTGCTTTCTTCTCTCTTCTTTTAAAGTACCTGGTAGTACAGTAGAAGCTTTTACGCCAGTATCCATTTGCACCGCGTTAAAGTCGTCACGTATTCTGTCAGACTCTACGCCATTACCAAAAGCCCAACAATTGCTCCAAGGTAACTTATATTCTCTAGATATTAGCTGACTAGATAAAGCAGTGCCTCGAGTTCCTTTTACTTTTAAAGTAGTGTTACCATTACCAGTCGTACCTATTAGGTGTAAATTAAGATTAGAACCATCCGGCCTTTCAACAGTAATATTGTTTTGAGTTCCCGTGTTTTGCGAAACACCACTTGATGGGAAATACGCGTTTATTCCGCTAGTAGCAGGGGTAAATGTAATTTCGTTAGTACCAGACCAACTAGTAACTGTATGTGTGATTACTTGTAACTCAGGGTCAAGAGTTGCGTCTTGAAATAGCTGGTATGATTTTGTAGTAAAAGTAGAGCCTATTGGTATTACGTTTTCTTTTGTTTTATCTGTAATGTAAATAGGATTTAAATTACTAGCTTGATAATATATATCTAGATCAGGAACTTCTTTTGGCTCAGTCTCCCACACCGCTGCATCAGACGCAAAATGATCACTGTTTACATCGTCAAAAGGTCTAACAATTTGTATTGCATCTTTTCTATTGTCAGTAGGATAAGAAGAGTTTGCTGGCTGCGCACCCATACCGGCATCATGTCTTAATGCTCTTCTAAACTTTGCGTCGTCAGTACTAGTCACTATATTTGGATCAGTACCATGTATAGGATTATACTTAGAACCTTGAGATCCTATAGGTGGGTCTACTACTATTGTCCAGCGCTGTCTTAAGTTGTGACCATAATATTGATCATTCTGGTTATTTGTCCAGTGGTTTCTAATACCAAATACACCAGTGTATTTATTAGTTCCAGAAAAATATATTGATCCGTCAAAACCCGTGTCTGAGCCATTATAGTTATTGTTTTCCGCTTTATCGTGGCCTGGATTATTCGATTGATTGCTCCAACCTATTTCATTTGATCCAGCTGAAAAGTTGTGAAAAGACTTTGTTGTATAAACTTGACCGTCAGGATCTCGTTGAAACCTAAACCTAGTGCCTGGAGTACATAGTTTCCTCATAAATTTCCACGCCGCAGAGTATATACTAGAGTCTTGAACATCTTTAAGTTGGTGAGCTATTGGAAAGTCGTTGTTATTTAACGTGCCACCTGTATGCCCAGCGCCCATGCCAGTCCAAGATATATCCATACACTCGCCATTAGCCCATATGCCTCTGCTTGGTTGACCTCTTCTATAACCTGTATTACCTGCTAAATGTTGATGTGTGCCAAAGTGTGGAGCTACAGAATCTTCTTCTTGAGCAGCTGTTTCGCTTTTATCAAACGATTGACCGTCTTTGTGTTCTTTGTTCGTATAGTTATTTCCAGGAGTATCGTCGTCAGGCGCATAATCAGATTGATTACCCTTACCAGTCCAAGAGTATGCTGTGCACGCATCAATAAAGAAGTCTTTAAGACCAGCCATACCTAACCAAAATTCTTCGGCGTCTGATTGATTAGAACCACTTCCAATACCAACTAAAGGACTTAATGGACCTATGTCATCACTAGCGCTTGATGTTCCTCCACCTAAGTCAGAATATAAATCTCCTGCTCTAACACCAAACACATCAAAATTATCATTAGCGTCATCAGAAGTGCTACCGCTTCCACCTCCCCAATAATAAGCAGTTTGATCACTAAAACCATCACCAGTATAATTAGTCCAAACGTGTTCTGTAGGGTGTTGGCCAGGATGGGCTAAAGTGCTACCAATGGCACCAGCAAATCCGTGGAGTATTTCAAAGTTAGTTCCAGTAGCTGCTCCCCACTCTTTTGCGTTATATGGTACAACACCTAAAGCTGACGACCCATATATACCCGCATTCCAATAACCGTTGTTGTTTAAATACCTAAGACCCCACGTAGCAAGAATCTCGTATTGCTGATCAAGACTGTCTGTTTGATCTATTATATACTGCTCTAGTAAATCGTCTTTAAATATTTTTACAAAAAATCTACCAGTATACTCTGGTTTCATTTTTGTATCATCGGCAAATAAAGTGAGTACAAGATCAGAACGCATGAGTTCAGGGTTCTGTTGAGAGCCTAATATAAACTCAACGTCTGGACCAAACATGCCTTCAATTTTTAGTCTGTAATCTCCATTTTCATCACCTATTTGACTTAAGTTTGTTATGGGATATAACTCAGAAGCCATATTATCAGTTGGTCCGTAAAAGCGCAACTGAAGATTATCAGGAGTTTTTATTTGAAGGTTATCTCCAAAAGCGTCTTCAAAATAAGTTCTATCTACAGTGATAAAGGTTGCGCCTATAGCAGGATATCCACTTTCAAGGTCATCACCAATAGCAGCATCAAATGCGGCTGTAGCCCCTTCAAAAACATCAATGCTACCAAGGTTTTGTCTTGTTGTTTTAACTTCGTCTGGTACTTCATTAGATATATCTATAACTTTATATCTAGCTTTTTTGTCAGCGTAAGCATTTGATCCATGGTTTTTCTTTAGAGTTATATAAGAGTCTTCAGTTATTTTATTTCTTTCAGACGAAGGAAACGAAAGCCATATGTTTTCATCAGACGTATAATACCATCTGTCCATCGTCATATTGTAATACTCGTCAGAAGAATCTTTTACATAAAAAGAAAAATACTCCGCCCAAGAAGGAATAACTAGGTTTTCTATATCAAACTTTACAGTTAATCTATTTCTTTTATCAGCTACTGCATGTGGAACTTTTACAGTAGACTCCTTAGATGATATTACTGGCGTTTCTCTACCGTATTTATCACTAAAAACTACTCCAACTTCATATAATCTATCAGACTTTACTGACGGAGGCGCGTAATCACCACCTATTAAACTAGTGTTAATAGACTCAAATCCTACGATTAACTTAGGATCTTTTTCTATCGTGTAGTTCTGTAAGTAATTACCATATATAAGTCTATTAGCGCTTATTTCTTGTGCTTGCGCAAGACGCGGTACGTTATCGTAAGGACGAAGTAGTTGATTAGAAGGTACTGTTCTGTAAATAGTATCTGTATCTAAAACTATCTCTCCTCTTGATGTTGTTGAAAAAGAGTTTCCTTGATCTGGCCACATAGGATGCCCATCGCTAGGCTTTATTGTTTTTACAATATATACTGTAGGATTATTAGTTTCCTTGTATAGTATATCTATTTCTACAACATCTTGAGGTATATCAAATTCTTGAGGGTGATAACCTTTTATTCTAAGACTTTTTGTTTGATTAATCATACCAAGATTATAACCTTGCTCTGGAATAAAGTCGTAAGGGCCAGTTAAAAAAGCAACCGCTGAAAACGGAGCAAACGTAGAGTATTCTCCATCTTCAAATTTATATCTGTATGAAAATCTTGGAAACTTAAAATCAAACAAAGTATCGCCTGGATCAATTCTAACATACCAAGTTAAATCATCTGATGATACTTCGCTGCTCATCGATATTATTTCTATGTTGTAGCCACTGTGTAAAGAGTCAGGATCTGTAGTACCATTACTTGTTACTCTTGCTAGAATATCGTAATCTTCAAACTCTATTGGTCCTTGAGTCGACGCTGACTGTCGCACAAGTTTTAGTCTATCTCCATTTTTAAAATGAGCACCTTGGTCAAGAGCAAAACTAGTGGTATCTCCGTTGTTTAATGGTTGGTTATCTACAAAGAATGATTTATTTGATATTGTTCCGTGCAATGGGTTTTCTACGCCAGAAGAGTTAACTCTAGGTACTGAAGTTCTAAAAGCATCTATTACTGGAGCTTGTGTAGGTGATGGCTTTATTACTGTTATATGGCTTTCATCTACAAAAACAGGTCGTTTATTATCATTTCTAGTAATGACAGCTGGTGTTCCTAATATGTCAACCGAGTAACCGGCTAAAGTCATTGAACCAGTTCTAGTTACTAGTCTAGTATTAAAAAACGGTAATGATCCAGTAAAAGTCATATAACTAAGAGACGTATTGGCGTTAGCAAAACCTGTTAACGGACTTGTATCTCCCTTGCTTGATCTCAAACCACCTGTTCCTGCTATAGATCTAGATATACTTATTTTTTTTGGTTCAGACACGTTGTCAGTCCAAAACAAAAAATCATCTAATATGTTTATAGCGGTAATATAAACGTTTTTGTTAAAGTTTAAAACTCTTGGTGCTACAAACTCTATAGCATCACCAACATCTACACCGGTAGGTGGCGTAAAAGCAGTGCCGTTTTGCTCTAACATTATTTTATAGCTAGAGTTACCAGCGTTGTATATAATATCTGATACTCTAATATCATCAGTAACGCTATATGTGTTGTCTCCTAGTACGCCTGTAACATGCATACCTATTCTAACACCAGTAAAGTTAAATGCACTAGCAAGGTGAGTGCCACCGGCTTGGTTTGTTACGTCACTTCCTTTAGGTATATATAAAAACTCTTGGCTACTAGTGCTAGCCTGCGCAATAGTAACTTTTACTTTAAATATATCTACGAAAACATATTTTAGACTTCTTGCCACAGTATCAAACTGTATAATATAGTCTTTAGATATAGCTGGAGAACCTTCAGCGTTATTTAAATCACCAGAAGAAACAAAGTAATATATATTGTCTGTTGCTGGATCACTAATACAGCCAACTACTGTAGATGTATCTGCAACATCATAGACATAGCCAGGGGCAGTATCTACTTTTATAGTATCTCGTTTAATATTACCCAATAAAGTTTGAGCAGTACCCACGTTAGAACCATCTGAAGTAGCTATCTGTATATTCGTTGCTTCTCTATATTGACCATTAGGAACAAGGCGCTCGTCCATGTCCTTGTTCATCTTGCCTTGAGAAAAGTTATGTGTTACTACTGGCATGTGTTAGTGCTTAATTGTTTTAGACTTACCTCTTAATACTTGTGTAAGTTCTTCTAATTTGTAATTAGATAATCTAAGTTTAGCTTTTCTAGTTTCAGCAAATCTTTCTTTTTTAATTTGAGCTAACAAAGCTTGTTGTGAGTCTTTTCTTGCTGAAAGCACTCCGTAAAGAATATGCTTATATATTGCTTCTTCAGCGAATTTAGGTACTAGTGAAGAGCTTAAATCTATAGAAGTATTATCAGCTGACGTAGATATACCGTCACTAATATATTTTAGCACTAAAGTTTTACCTGCTAAGTTAGAGCTAAAGTGAAACTTGCCGGCTGAGTCATCAATATAAAACGAACCGTTTGCCTGCGCGTACTGTGGATCAATACCATATCTACCACCTATTAAATCACCATATGTATCATCAAATTCGTCTGAGTCAACATCACCTATATCAGTTGCATTAGTCTGAGACTTATAATTACCCCACGTAGTAGAGTCTTCATCTGTAGTAAGATCATCGTTAGCACCTAAAGCGCTAGTATCAAAACCACCAAAGTCTTGCACTTCGTGGCTTATATCTAAAGGATTAGATGTTTTAGAAGTTCTGTATATAGTTCTCTGTATACCATTTGCGTCACTCCAAGCTAAGTTTACGTAATTAACATAATCAACAGGCATGACCAACATAAGCGAGGTTGGTACTACTACTTCCCAATCTTTTGTACACTTAAGAGTGTCATAGCTTAATTCTTGTAGCGATCGTATTGCATGAAATGTTATATCAGCCATTACAACGTTTTCACACAGTTTTCCTGCGCCTACGTATGTCGCCGCAAAAGAGTCTATAATTTCTGTTAAACTTATAAACCTATAATTACCATGGTCACCGCCTGTTAAGTAATATGTTTTTTCTGCTGAAGTTAATATACCCATTATGAGATTTTTTGAATAGCTAATTCAGAAGCTTCTTTACCAGCAGCTATCTGTACTAGACCAGGTTTGTTAAGAACTATACCTGCTAGTTCTAATATCTTGTAAACTACGGTGTCTGTCTCTGCTTTGTGTAGCTCAAAGTCTACAGCTAAAGTAGAATTATACATTGCTTTACCATTAACAACAACGTAAGCCCAGTTAACTGTTTTTGGTACTCTAAAACACTCTACAGTAACATTGCTAGTTTCTTCACTTGTGCTACCGGCATACACAATAATATCTCTACCACTCAGTCTGTTGTCAGTATAGAAAGGGGCTTGATCAGCAGTAGATGCCATATGCCTTGTTGACTTCTTCAGACGCTGCGCATCGTGCATAGATACTTTTTGACAAGGTTCGTCGCCAAGAAAAACCATACCTGTTTGAAAAACATCATACTGTATTCCATCAGCTCCAACAGTAGCTGGAAATGTATGCCCGCTTGTTACGGTTTCAAATGATTGAAACGGTGCTAATTTTCTATCTATTAATTCTTGTATATCAGTCTCATCAACTTCGTTTGTTCTGTTAGGCTCTTGAAGCTGTTTTAAATTTTTAGAGTAAAAATATGTTTCAAATATTTGTATTTGAGCCTGGTTTGCCAATAAGTTAAACTCCTGAGGAGTTATATAACCACGTTGCTCTTTGTTTGCAAGGGCTAATACTCTTTGATATACTGTGTCTACACTTATTGCCATAATTCTTTTTTTGTAGTTTTGCAACCACCCCGAAGGGTAGTTGCATCACCGTTGATTATTATTTTAATCGTTTTTCTATATTTGTATAAACTTCCATACCTTCGTCTGTCTTAAACCAAGACGCTAACGCGGAATATGGGTGTTCATCAAAAGGAACTGTCATTAATTTTCTACCGTTCGATCCCCATGTAAAGGTTCTTTGATCAGGAGATAGCTTGATGATATTAAGTTCAGTTGCTTTAATACCAAAGTTTCTTAGTACTACATTTTCATCAGTAACTAATTCTAAGAACAACTTAGGGTTTCTCTTAGCAAATAGTATCAAATCTCTCTTAAGCTCCTTAGAACTCATCGTAGATACCTTAGAACCAATCTCAGCTCTTAATACAGCCTCTGCCATATCAACTTCTAGTTCCATAGCGCTATTTAACGCCATAACCTCCATTTCAAGCCAAGCAATTTCATTTTCTGCTTTTCTTACTGGCTTTTCTTCGTAGTACATTATGTCCCTATCTGGGTGATACAAAGATAAAAACTTTTGTAATATAGTTTTTTCTTTTTCCACTATAAGCATACCGTTTCTAAACACAATATGCTCCATACGTTGGTCACCTTTCATTTCGTCTACGAAACATGTTCTTTGATTAGAACAGTATTTAAGTTCTCTTTCGTAACCTTTTTCTTCGTCAAACCAATGAACGTTCGCACTTCTAATAGATCTTGACAAAGGCTTTTTTCTACCTTTAAGTCTATATATTCTATTTTTAAACTCCCAGCCGTCACCTAACTTTTTAGTAGTATCACCAGCTCGCTTCTTCTTAGGTTCAACATAAGTCTCTTCTGTAACAGGTGTTTCTTCAACAACAGCTACGTTTTCTACGGGTTGATCTACAACCTCTTCTTTTTTCTTTTTTGCCATAATATAATATAATAA
>CERT01001448.1_pt1 | contig 21514 bp, 27 predicted proteins | sample 530691 | NCBI WGS metagenome assembly CERT01 (sample SAMEA2620861, study PRJEB7988) | marine metagenome | biome: marine biome (ENVO:00000447); feature: surface water layer (ENVO:00002042); material: "saline water (ENVO:00002010), including plankton (ENVO:xxxxxxxx)" | depth 5 m
AACGTATTGTTCAAGCTATTAAATGCCTGCCTCTAAGCGATTTGTTGACGAATTGGTTGAGGCGTTTGACCTCAACCAACGTCGCAAATTTGTTTTAACGTTCCCGTCAGGCGCGACCCGTGATCTGTACTTTAAGCCGATCACACGGGCAGATCGTAAGAAAGCCCAGCAGCTTGCTGGCACTGATGAGGCACTAGACATCAGCACCAACATGCTCTGCCAAATGGCTGAGTTTGAGGATGGCACCAAAGCATTTGCCGCTGCTGATGCTGCCAAGCTGCAGCGAAAGCTGCCTGAGAGCGTGCTAAACGAGATCGAGCTGTTCTTGTTTGGTCTTGGCGAAGAGGCTGATCTTGATGACGCAAAAAACGACTGAAGCAGGACAGCTGGACTTACTTTGAGTTCTTCCTGGCCTGCGAATTAGGCATGACGGTGAGCAGGCTCCGCACGGAGCTTACCGATGCAGAGCTTGTTCACTTCGCTGCGTTCTACGAGGTGAAAGCAGAAAACGAGGAGAGAGCAATGGAGCGCGCGAAACGTCAACGGCGGTAGACTTCGACTATTGCCGTTGAGTTGTCGTGGCTGTATCCAACGTCAAGCTCAGGGTAGACGCGCGTGATGCGGTTAGCGCGCTAAACCAAACGAATAACGCAAGCAAGCAATTAAATCAAACGCTCAACACGACGAGCAGGCGGGCAGGAACAGCAACAGCAAATATCCAACGGTTTGGCATTAGTTTCCGCAGTGTTGTCGGCCCGATGGTGGCCCTGACTGGTGCGCTGACTCTTGCTAATCGCTCTCTAAGCACCTTCGGCAAACGTCAGGCTGATCTGCAGGTTTTGGCTGCGCAGCTAGAGCGCATCGGTGCTGGTGGCTCAAAACAGCTAAATGAGCTGAGAGCGGCAGCCGACAGACTTGGCGACGCAACGCTGTTCTCTCAGGACGACTTTATTCAGTCGTTCAATATTTTGTCGTCCTTCCGCGCGATCGCGGTTGAGTCGTTTACAGAGGTGTCAGAGGTTGCTGCTGACATCGCCCAGGTCATGGGATCTGATGTCAAGAGCGCAACCGTTCAACTTGCCAAGGCGCTTGAAGATCCGAAACGTGGCCTAACTGCACTGAGCCGCTCAGGCATCACGTTTAACGAGGTGCAGACGGAGACCATCAAAAAATTGGTCGACTCTGGCAAGCAGCTAGATGCTCAGGCTCTAATCCTTGAAACGATCAAGGGGCAGTATGAAGGCGCGGGAACAGCAGCGGGCAAAGGTTTTGCTGGTGCTCTTGACCTGCTCAGTGAAAACGCTGCCGACGCTGCTGAGGCGCTTGGCGAAGGTTTAGAGCCAGCGGCTACCGGTGCAGCTACTGCTCTTGCCGGAGTGTTCGAGCAGATAAGCAAAATTCCAGCACCTGCGGGTCAAGCTGCGTTGCAGATTGGCTTGATAACAGCAGGTGTAGTGGCGCTTAAGAAAGCAGTAGATGCGTTCATCGCGACAAAGCTGGCTGGTGTCATTGCAGCGCAGATCGCTATGTATAAGGCGTTCGGCGCGCAAATCTACATAGCTGCGGCAGCGCAAGGCGCGTTGAACATAGCTCTTGGCATCGGCAAGGCCCTGATGGTCGGCTTGCCGGTTCTTGCTGTGGCGGGTGGCATTGTCGGCATTGCTGACGCGTTAAATCAGGCGATCAACGGGCAGAAAGATTTCAACAAGTTGCTCAAAGATGGCACTGTTGAAATGCTGGAAAACGCCCTCGCAACTAAACAGAGCAGTCTGGCCTTGCAAGAGCGCATGATGTTGCAAGGTCGTATGGAAGGTCGTGCCGCTGATACATCACGTCTCGACAGACTTAAAGGAGAGGTGGCAGAGCTTGAGGCGGCATTGGTCAAAAGACGCGCCGAGAAGCCAAAGGCAAAGCCAAAAACAAAGCCAGGCGGCGGCGATACTGTTATCGACGACAAAGAACTGAAGCGCCTAGCGCAAATTGCAGCGGCGTCTGCTGATCGTGTGCGTTCGCTGGAGCAGCAGACCTTACTAGCCTCTGCGCTTAATGACGAGGAAAAAAGGCAATTTGAGCGGCAGATTGAGATTGCCAACCTTCTGGAAAACAGAGAGGGGTTAAACAAAACCCAGTTACAAGATCAGCTTGAGGCTTTAACCAATCTCTATCAACAGGAAGATGCCACAAGAGCGATTATTCAGGCACAGGAAGATCGCAAGAGAAAAGAGCGCGAAGTTGCCGATGCGGCTAAAGCAGCCTTAGAAGCGCAGCAACGCGAAACACAACGCCTTCAGTCGCTATTTGGTGGCATCGGGCAAACCATTAGTGATGGAATTGTTGGCGCGCTGACAGGCGCTCAAAGTGCTGCCCAGGCGTTAGGTGACACGCTCAGGAACGTCGGCAAACAACTTTTACAGCTAGGCATCAATACGCTTCTTTATTCTGCTTTTCCTGGCGGCGGGCTATTTTCAGGCTTGCCTCGTTTTGCAAATGGTGGTCGCCCGCCATTGGGCCGACCGTCAATAGTTGGTGAGCGTGGGCCTGAATTGTTTGTGCCTAGCAGAGCTGGCACGATTGTTCCAAACCACGCGATGGGCGGAGCTAACGTAACTGTGAACGTTGATGCTTCTGGGTCGTCGGTGCAGGGCAACGGACCTAACGCTTCGCAGCTTGGCAAGGCGATTGGCGCTGCAGTCCAAGCTGAGCTGATCAAGCAAAAACGACCTGGAGGCTTGCTGACACGCTGATGGCTACCTTTCCTTCAATTAACCCCACTTACGGGGCACAAAAGACAAGTCAGCCCAAAGTCCGCCAGGTGCAGTTTGGCGATGGCTATGTGCAGCGTCTGACGTTTGGTCTTAACCAAGATGCCAAGGTGTGGAATTTGACCTTTGAGGTATCAGAGACCGACGCTGACACGATTGAGACTTTCCTTGAGGCGCGTGGCGGAGCGGAAAGTTTTACATGGTCACCACCAGACGAAAGCAACTCATATAAGTGGGTCTGCCTTCAGTGGAGCAAGACGATTCCATATTTGAACCGCGCCACGATCCAAGCAACGTTCCAGGAGGTCTTTGACCTATGAGCGATGTCATCATGTTTGAGGAGCTCATCAAAAGCTCCCCATTTGCAATTATTGAGCTATTTGAGCTGCACCTAGACCAGGCGATACACGGCAGCAATGAGATTTTTCGGTTTTACAACGGCGTTGTTGTCCAGACGCAAACAGGCGAGATCATTTACCAAGGCAAACAATATCTATCGATACCCGTTGAAGCAGAGGGTTTTGAGTACACCGCAGGCCAGACAGGATTTCCTAGGCCGACGTTGCGCGTTGGCAACCTGTTCAGCATCGTATCGGCGTTGATGATCAACGTTAATGAGACGACGTTTGGTAATGATCTAACCGGCGCAAAGGTTGTTCGGATTAGAACGCTCAGCCGTTTTCTGGATGCAGTCAACTTTGACAATAACACCAACCCTTACGGCACGCCGTCTGGCGAGCAAATGCCGCAGGAAATTTACTTTGTCAACCGTAAGGTTGTAGAGAATCGCGACGTTGTTGAATTTGAGCTAGCGGCGAAGCTTGATCTGGAAAACGTAAAGGCACCGAGGCGTCAATGTCTAGCCAACGTTTGCCAATGGGTTTATCGCAGCGCAGAGTGTGGTTACACCGGCACGAATTATTTTGACGAAAACGACAACGCCATAGGTAGTACGCCTGCGACCAATTTTTCATATAACAGTAATGACGAAATTCTTGCTTCTGGCGCGTCCCTTACTGCTGGTCAGTTTTTAACGTCAAGCAACGGGTGGTATAGAGCACAATTCGGGTCCGAGGGTAACTTCTTTGTTTACAGCAAAGCCAACGATCCAAGCAACATAACGAATGTGCTTTGGCAAATTCCTACGTCTGCAAGGGGCGGCACCAGTATCAACATGGGTGCTAACGGGGATTTGTATATTTCTGACGGCAGTAAAATTATCTGGCAGACACATACATCATTTAACGGCACTCCTAGCACTGTTCGTTTTGACGGTTACATCCCTGAAGACGGGGCTCCAGGCAGGCACGCTAGTTTCTACCACGAGATTTTTGGCAATGCTGATGACTTCAACAGCACAGTCAGGAATGCGACTAAGGAGTTCACGCTTGATGACGGCAGAACAATCGAACTGCAGTTCACAGCAGCCAGTATTCTTTTGCCAGCTGATTCTCCTGCTCGTGTGCTTGGCGTAAACAGGCGCTGGGAAAATCCAACTGACACATTTACTGCACCGGCAACGGTTGTAAGCACAACAGGGCAGTTTTACCAAAATGAAACCATTCGCGTAACTATTGAAACGGATGACGATGGAGCTGATCGAAACCCATGGGCGCACCGCACTGATGGTCTTGGCGTAACGTTCTCGACTGTTGGCGCTATCTACACGATGACTGGAATCACCGACAACTACAACGGCGCAACTTTAGTGCTGCAGCCAAACGGCAATCTGCAGATTATTGATACGGCTAGCACGATTTTGTGGCAATCTTACAAGTCAGAATCGTCTGAGCCGCTTGTGCAAACAGGCACAGTCAACCCTTTGCAGGATGTCTGCGGCAAACGTGTCAGCAGTTGTAAAAAGCGTTTCGGCAATATTGCTGAGCTACCTTTTGGATCGTTCCCTGGTGTTGGGGCCAGTTACGAATGAGTGATTGGCGTTCTGTTGCGCTTGAGCACGCCAAAGCCGAGGCGCCGCGTGAGGCTTGTGGGCTGCTTGTAATTATCAAGGGCAGAGAACGCTACTGGCCTTGCAAGAACTTGTCAGAATCGCCAGAACAGCTTTTTGCTCTTGATCCTGTTGACTATGCGGCAGCAGAAGACAAGGGTGAGGTCATGGCAGTTGTTCATAGCCACCCAGTCACAAGAGCGCAAGCAAGCGAAGCCGACAAGGTTGCGTGCGAAAAAAGCGGTTTACCTTGGCACATTGTCAGTCTTGTCACCAATAGCTGGAGTGAGATCAAGCCATCTGGCTACAAACAAGAACTGCTAGGTCGTCAGTGGGTTTGGGGCGTTAGCGACTGCTGGACGCTTGTTCGTGATTGGTATGCAGAGAATGGCCTGCAATTGCGCGATTGGGACAGGCCACCATTATCTACTTTTAACGATCAGCCGATCTTTGACCAGTGCTGGGAAGAAACTGGCTTTGTTGAGATTCCGTTTAAGGATTTGAAAAAAGGAGACCTGTTGCTTATGAACATCGACGTTGCAAAGGGTTTTAACCATTGCGCCGTTTACCTTGGCGAGCAACAGATTCTGCAGCATTTGCGTGGGCGGCTGAGTTCTCGTGACGTCTATGGCGGTTATTATCAGAAGAACACGGGTCGATACCTGCGCCACGAGACGAGGTTTTGACGATGCTGACGACAATCAAGGTTTACGGCAGCCTGGCGAAGTTCCTTGGGCAACGGGTGTTTCGTGCTGCTGTGGATACGCCGTTAGAAGCGGTGAGTTTTTTGCGTGCGAACTTCCAGGGTCTTGCGGCTCACATGGCTGAGTATGACTACAAGATTTTGACCGGCAGCTTAGAGCTGCAAGCGGGCAGCAACCCAGAACAATTGCAGTATCCAGCAGGAGAGGGTGAAGCGATCAGCATCGTGCCGGTGATCGGCGGTTCAGGTGGTGGCAGCACAACTTCAATACTTGCGGGCGTTGCTTTGATTGGCGCGTCGTTTTTGTTTCCAGGCGCTGGACTGTTTGGCACGACTGGTTTGTTTGGTGCTGGTCAGGCCGTTGTCGGTGTTTCTTCGATTGGCGTTCTCAATGCTGCGGCTGTCGGCACTGCTCTGTCCGCTGTTGGTGCGGGCTTAGTTTTGTCTGGCGTAGGTCAGATGCTTACGCCAACACCTGAATTGCCTACTGGCGCAGGGTCTGCTGGTGATCCGGCAAGCAACCCCTTAAGCTTTTCCGGCATTCAGAACGTGAGTCGGCAAGGTGTTGCCGTCCCGGTTGTGTATGGCGAGACGTTAGTAGGTAGCGTGGTCATATCGTCCGGCATCAATACGTTAGATGACTGATCAAATCATTGGTGCTGGTGGCGGCAGTCAGCGCAGTGCTGGTGGTAGCCAAAAGGTTGCCAAGGATAACCTTGATTCACGCCAAGTTGCTCGTATTGTTGACCTGCTGAGTGAAGGTGAAATTGAAGGCTTTGCTACACCATCACGCTTAGGAATAACTGATCGTAATTCAACAAGATACAAAGACGAGCTGAAGAAAGATATCTTTTTTCAAAACACACCTCTTGTTAGAGAAAATGCAGATGTCACGTCAGGCGTTTCTCCAAGTGATGAAAACTTTCAGATTGAAGAACTGAGCCCAAGGTACGGTACGCAGGATCAGTCTGCTTTAGACGAAATTAGCGAGACAGTCCAGGAGGAGTATGCTGTTGGCGTCGTTGTTAACAAGCTAAGCGATCCAGACGCTGGCATCACAAGAACAATCACGGACGTCAATGTCACGGCTGTAAGGGTCACGCTTAGTCTTCCGCAACTGCAGAAATTCAAAGATAACGGTGATGTTGTTGGCGCTTCTGTCAATTACAGGATTCTGGTTTCATACGACGGTGGCGCTTTTGAAGAGGTTGTTAATGACACAATCAGAGGTCGTACTGTCGATCTGTACCAGCGGCGAAAGTATTTTAACCTCGACACAACACGGTCGAAGCCTGTTCAGGTCAGGGTTGTTCGCGTCACGACTAACGATGCAGACCGGACTGGTGACGATACCTTTAACAGCGAGCTGATATGGGCGAGCTATACAGAGCACATTTACGCCAGGTTTAAATATCCAAACAGTGCGCTAGTTGGACAGATTGTTGACGCAAAGCAGTTCAACAGCGTACCTAGCCGCAAATATCGCATCCGCGGAATTAAGGTCAAAATCCCAAACAATGCAACCGTTGATCTTGATACCGGACGTTTAATTTACAGCGGCACTTGGGACGGCACTTTTGCGACAAATCCAGCTTGGACGACAGATCCGGCGTGGATACTTTATGACTTGCTGACATCTAAAAGATATGGATTTGGCGATCATATTGTGTACAACGATATTGCAGGCAATGAGAAAACACGCCTAAATAAATTCAACTTTTTTGATTGCAGCCAATACTGCTCAGCTCTTGTCCCTGATGGTTTTGGCGGTCAAGAGCCACGCTTCTCCTGCAACATCAGCATTCAATCGCAAACTGAAGCGTTTGACCTGATCAACCAGATGGCGTCCATTTTCAGGGCGCAGCCGTATTGGTCGTCAGGCAACCTTGCGTTGTCGATGGATCGCCCGCAAGATCCAGAGCTGATCTTTACGCAGTCGAACGTTACTGAGGCGGGTTTTAGCTACAGCGGCAGCAGCATTAAAACCCGGCACACCTGCATCAGTGTTCAGTATTTGGATCTCGACATTCGCGACACGGCTTATGAGTTGGTTGAAGACGAGGATGCCATCAGAAAATTTGGTGTCGTCAAAAAGAGCATTAAAGCTGTTGGCTGTACCTCACGAGGGCAGGCACGTCGTCTTGGCGAATGGATGCTGTATTCAGAAAACAGAGAAACAGAATTATGCAGCTTCACAACGCGATTGGCGGAAGGCACGAAAGTGCGCCCCGGAATGGTTATTAAAGTCTCAGATCCGTTCCGCGCTAACCGTTTTCGCGGGGGCCTGATTAAGTCGTCTGATGATGATGCGCGGGTGATTGTTTTAGATCGAACTAAAGATCAGATGTTTCCAAATGGTGCGCCTGACACGTTCGATTTCAACGTCATGCTGCGCGTCAGTGAAAGCGTCTATGACCCTGGCACTGACTCAAGCAGGAAACAAGACGTGGTCCGGCAGGTGTCTGTTGGTGACATCAACAGCGCACAGTGGAGCGGCGACACCATCACGTTGCCAACTGCGCTTGGATATAAGCCGCACACAAACGCAGCGTTTGCAATCGGTGTCAGTACCCTTAGGCCTAGCCTCTGGCGTGTTGTCTCTGTCACAGAAAACGAGGATGCAACGTTTGCTGTAACAGCCTTAATTCATGAGACAGGCAAATATGATCACATTGAGCGTGATGTGCCGCTGCAAGCGCGTGATGTAACCGCGCTTGATAACCCTGCTGGTCAGCCAACAAACTTAGTTGCGAATGAGCTTCTTTATGAAGCCAACGGGCAAGTGTTCAACAAGATCATTCTTAGTTGGCAGCCAGGTACAGATACTGCTCGCACGCAAGTCACATGGCGCTATGAAGACAATAACCCGAATGTGTTCGCAACCTTCTCAAACGATTTTGAGATCTTAGATGCCCAGGCGGGTGACTACGAATTTGAAATCATGGGCATGAGCGGTGCCTACAAGAACTCGCCTAAGGCAACGCTTGCCTTTAATGCAAAGGGCAAAACAGCGCCGCCTGTCACCATCCCTGATCTATCTATTGCGCCGATTGACCAGCACAACGCCGAACTGCATTGGCCGCAATCGACTGACCTTGACGTGCGTGTTGGTGGAACGGTTCGGATCAGACACACACCAGAGATTGGAGCGTCTGCAACTTGGGTGCGAACCAACGATATTGTGCCTGCTGTAAATGGCAGTAGCACGCGGAAGATCGTCCCGCTCCTTGAGGGCACTTATTTCATCAGAGCGGTTGACTCAACAGGAAACGAGTCGCCAGGCACTGCCAGCGTTGTTGTTGATCTGCCTGAGCCGCAGGATCTGTTTATTGCTCAAACATATCGCGAGGATGACGACACCCCGCCGTTCCAAGGTGCTGCAACAAATATGGCGTATAGCGACGTAGAGAATGCTTTAATCCTTACCGCTTCAGGGCTAATTGATGACGTTACTGATTTTGATGAGATGACCGATTTGGACAATTTTGGCAATACAAGCAGCAGCGGCTCTTACGAATTTTTAACCACGTTGGATCTTGGTGCCAAGTATGACCTTGAGCTTCTGCAAACGTTGAAATCTAGAGCGTATGTCCCGGCTGATTTCTTCGATAGCCGCACTGGTCTGATTGACACTTGGGCTGATATTGATGGAACGGATATTAGTCTTGTCAACGCTGAGACTTATGTGCGTTCTACAAACGATGATCCAAGTGGTTCACCGACCTATGGGGCTTGGCAGCCATTTGTGAATGGTACGAAGCGTGGGCGCGGGTTCCAGTTCAAGGTTGAGGCAACAACCAGCGATCCGGTGCAAAACATCGCGATTGAAGAGCTTGGAGTGACGACCAGGCTGCAACGCCGTACCGAGCAAGAACGCAGCATTAGCAGTGGTACGTCAGCCAAGGCGATCACGTTTCCTGCTGCGTTTTATGGAACTCCAAGCGTTGGCATTACAGCGCAAGATATGGACAGCGGTGATTATTTTCAAATCTCTAGCGTTAGCAGAACTGGCTTCACCGTGACCTTTAAGAACAGCTCCGATACAATCGTGAGTAAGACGTTCGATTATCAGGCCGTTGGTCACGGTCGGGAGATCACCTGATGGCTCAGTCAACGGATATTACGCTCGCCAACCAAAGCGGTCTGGCGTTTCGGACTGAGCTGAACACGATTCTTGCTGCGCTGTCGAGCCTGCAAAGCGGTAGCTCTGCACCCAGCACCACCAATGCGTACCAACTTTGGATTGATACCAGCAGCTCGCCTGCACAGCTGAAGATCCGCAACGGCGCAAACAGTGCCTGGATCGTTGTTTCAAGTGACGTTACAGCCACCAATCTTGGGCTAGCTGCGTTGTCAGGCGCAACGTTCACGGGTGACGTGACGATGAACGCGCAATCAGATGTGCGTTTTGCTGACTCTGACAGCAGCAATTATGTGGCGCTCCAAGGTGCTGCAACGATCGGCAGCAACGTCACGTTCACGTTGCCTAGCTCTGACGGCAGCAACGGACAGGTACTGCAGACGAATGGCTCTGGCGTACTGAGTTTTGCAAGCACCTCCGGCGCTGTAACTAGCGTTGGCGGTCAGACGGGTGCAGTGACCTATGCCACGAGCTGGGCGGTTGGTACGGGTGCAACAGCAGCCACGAACACGGACCTTGATGTTTCTGGAACGTATGCCGGAAACGTGGTTGCAGTTTCTGCGCTTGATATTGATTGCTCAACGGGCAACTACTTCACCAAAAGCATTTCAGCGGATTCAACTTTTACGTTTAGCAATATCCCGTCAAGCCGTGCTTTTGCGTTTACGGTTGAAATTGACGTGACAGGTGATCGCACGATTTCATGGCCGTCATCTGTTTCATTTCCGTCAGCTACGGCACCAACGCTTACGTCGGGCAAGACGCATCTATTCTTCTTTGTGACCAATGATGGTGGCACGAGCTTCCGTGCTGCCTCTCTGGTTGATTACACCACCTGATAACTGATGGATCCGATTTCACGCGTTGTTGCTGCTGGTGCTGCTGGAGCGGGTGCGGCAGGTGCTGGGCTATACGTTGATGACGTGTTTAGCACGTATTTGTATAGAGGCACGGGTTCCCCTGAAGTCATTGCAAATGGAATTGATTTAAGCGGTGAGGGTGGGTTGGTTTGGCTCAAAAAAAGAACTAGCACCAGTTTCCATGTGCTTACTGACACGGAAAGAGGGGCTCAGAAGCTTCTTTACTCAAACACTTCTAATGCTGAGGCAACTGGAACTTGGGGCGTAAACAGTTTTGGCAGCAATGGTTTTGGCCTTACTGGTAACGATTCGTACAACAATCAACTCAATAGCTTTTACACCTCTTGGACCTTCCGTAAAGCGCCGGGATTTTTTGATGTCGTTACTTACACAGGCAATGGTACTTCTCAAAATATCTCTCATAATTTAGGCTCTGTTCCGGGCGCAATTTTTATTAAATGCACAACCAGTGCTCGTGACTGGGTTGTTTACCATCGTTCTGCAGGGGCCACTAAATATCTCAAACTAAATAGTACCGACGGGGCATCTACGAATTCATTCTATTTCGACGACACCACTCCAACAGCAAGCAGCTTCCGCGTTGCTGATGCCTTTGATGTTAATCAAAATGGCGAAACCTACGTCGCCTACCTGTTCGCCCATGACGATCAATCGTTTGGCACGGGTAGCGACGAGGCGATCATTAAGTGTGGCAGCTATACCGGGAACGGCAGTACCAGCAACGTTGTTACTGTTGGATTTGAGCCGCAATGGTTGCTAGTAAAACGCACAGACGGCAGCGGTCAAGATTGGCATCTTTTTGATGTAATGCGCGGGATGACCGACAACAGTATTGCGAGGCTGTATCCGAATACTTCTGGAGCTGAGTCTGTCGGTTCTGGGTATGGAGTGCAACCGCTAGCCAATGGATTTGAAATTACAGCAAGCGGAACTGATTTTAATGGCAACAACTACAACTATATTTACATAGCAATCCGCCGTCCGCATAAGCCGCCCGAGTTGGCAACAGATGTGTTTGATGTAAACGTTGAAACTGAAGCAAGGACAACATCTGGCTGGACTTCTCTGTCTGGATTTGTGACAGATGCTTTTATGAACAGCAGAAATTTAAGTAGTGAAAAATATACGCGATTATCTGCGCGTTTGACCGGCGGCAGGTTTATGTCCCCGGACTCAACCTCGGCCGAAGGCACCACTATATATTTTGGCTACACCACAAATGACGGTATAAGACAAGGTTCTTCCACTTTGAATAGCTCCAGTGATAAAAATATTGATTATCACTTCCGCCGTGCCCCAGGCTTTTTTGACGTGGTGGCCTATGACGGGACAGGTTCAGCGACAACCATAAATCACAATCTTGGAGTTGCTCCCAGGATGATTATTGTCAAAAATCGGGGCGCTGCGGAAAGCTGGTCAGTGTATAGCGAAGATCACGGCAATACAAAAAATTTATGGCTCAATGACAACAGTGGTGGAATTACAAGCACCGCAAGGTGGAACAGTACATCTCCGACAGATTCTGTGTTTAGTGTGGGCACCGATTCTGGCACTAACGGTTCTGGAGCTGAATATGTAGCTTATCTTTTTGGTAATGTCACTGGCATTAGTAAAGTCGGCAGTTACACAGGTACAGGCAGCAACATTGACGTTAATTGCGGTTTTACTGCAGGCGCTCGATTTGTGATGATTAAGCGCTACGGCGGTACTGGTGATTGGTACGTGTGGGACTCAACCCGTGGCATCGTCAGCGGCAATGATCCTTACATTGAGCTAAACACTTCTGACGCTGAGGTGACTGATACTGACTACCTTGATCCGTTGAGCGCTGGCTTTACAGTTACGTCGTCAGCACCTGCTGCACTGAACACCAGTGGCGGCACCTACCTGTTCCTCGCCATTGCTTGATCATGGAAATTCGCAACCGCTCTACTGGTGAAGTCATCACCACAAGCCAACTGAAAGCTGCAAACCCAAACACCAGCTTTCCGAAAGTTATTGGTGCCAACGCTTTGGACGCCTTTGGTTACGATCCTGTTTTAAATGGTGCGGCAGCGACTGTAACTGCACCGTATGGCGTCAGCACTCGTGACGGCGTAGAAGAGATTGACGGCCAGTGGTTCACTAGGTTTGTTGCTGGTCCAATTTTCACAGACACAACTGATGATGACGGCAACGTCACTACAGCTGCTGAAAACGAAGCTGCTTACCGTGCCAACATTGACGCCAAGGCAGCTCGACTGGTTCGTGAAGAGCGTGAAAGCAAACTGATGAATTCCGATTGGACTGTGCTAGCTGACAGCCCGTTGACCACTGCAAAGAAAACGGAATGGAAAGCGTATCGGACTGCATTGCGTGACATCACAGCAACAGAAGGGTTCCCTCATAACGTGACTTGGCCGACCGAGCCTTCTTGACTGGTACGGCTAATCAGTTCAAGTAGACTTGCCGCAGGAGGCTTGCCATGACTGTTCAGCCTGGGACGTATGACATCACGCTGCAGCGTCGGGCTGATTACAGCCTGTTGCTGCAGTTCAAAGACAGCAGTGATGCGGTGATTGACCTTACCGGATACACCGCGTATGCCCAGGCTTGGAACGCAGGCCGTACCACCAAGTATGCGGACTTTGGGATTGCTTACACGAACCGCACTAACGGGCAGATCACGATCAGCTTGACTGATACGCAGACGGCAACGTTTGTGGATGAGTTGCGGTATGACGTAATGCTTGAAAATGCAGGCGGTAGCCGCGAGTATTACTTGGAAGGCGTCATCTTCGTTAGCCAGGGCTACACAGCGCCATGACCACGGTCAACGTTACCACCGGAGCCAACACGGTTCAGGCAACGTCTGGCAGTGCAACCACTGTTGTTGAAAACACAACAGCAGCAAAGGTCAACGTCACAGCAGACGGAGCGACCACTGTGGTTGAAACTCCTAAAGCTGCCAGCGTTGAAGTTACGGCAAGCAATTCAACTGCTGTTGTTCAGACACCGGTCACCACGGTGGTAAAGGCAACGTTGCAGCACCAGGTTTTCTATTTCAACGTTAATGATTCGGCTAAGGTAGACAAAAGCATCGTGTACTACGACGCTGCTAGTGGTCAGTACAAGGCTGACGACACTCAGACCACCTCCACGCTTACCGACGGCGGTAACTTCTGATTATGGCCAACACTCTTCGGATCAAGCGTCGTGCCTCTGGTGGGACAACAGGCGCTCCAAGCAGCCTTGAGAATGCAGAGTTGGCGTATAACGAGTCCGACTCCGGCAATGGCATTCTTTATTACGGCTTTGGGACGGGTGGTTCTGGAGGCAGCGCAACTAGCGTCATAGCGATTGGCGGACCAGGCGCGTTTGTAAACTTAACTGGCACGCAAACCATCTCAGGAGCAAAAACGTTTACCGGAACGGTTGATTTAAGCGGTGCAAGTGTTGATGGAAATACAACTTTTCAAGACAACCTGACGGTTCAAGGAAACCTCACGGTCAACGGAACAACCACAACAGTCAACTCAACGACTTTGTCTGTTGACGACAAAAACATTGAGCTTGGCAGCGTTAGCAGCCCTTCAGATTCGACTGCCGACGGCGGTGGAATCACATTGAAAGGCGCCTCTGATCACACGATCGTTTGGACAAACAGCACTGACAGCTGGGACTTTTCGGAGCATGTCAATATTGCTTCCGGCAAAGAATTTAAAATCAATGGCACCAGCGTTCTTAGTGCTACTACTCTTGGTTCTAACGTTGTTAGCTCCAGTCTTACTTCTGTTGGCACAATCGCCACCGGAGTTTGGAACGGTACAGCTATTGCTCGTACACATGGCGGCACTGGTCTAACCGCTGCACCGTCTAACGGTCAGTTGCTGATTGGCAACGGCAGTGGTTACGCGCTTTCGACGCTGACAGCAGGCAGCAACGTCACGATTACTGAAGGCAGTGGCTCGATCACGATTGCGTCTTCAGGTGGCTCAAGCGTTAGTGCTGGTGATGGTATTGATGTCAGCGGTTCAACCGTAAGCATCGACGCCAAAGCCAACGGCGGCTTGGTGATTGAAAGCACTGAGCTTGCTGTTGATCTTGGGGCGTCCAGCATCACTGGAACGCTTGCTGTTGCAGACGGCGGAACAGGCGCAACAACGCTAACCGGCATTCTGAAAGGCAACGGCACTGGAGCGTTTACCGCTGCAACTGCTGGCACCGATTATCTTTCAAGCTCCTCAGAGATTGACGGGGGTACGTTCTAAAAATGGCGAACGTAATTAAACACAAGCGTGGGACGAGTACGCCAACCAGCAGCGACATAACTGCAGGAGAAATTTTAATTCGAACGGATACAGGGCAAATTTTTGTTGAAGGCTCAGGCTCAAACACTGTCAATTTAATTGGCAATGCATTTTATTCGAGCAATCTTTCTGGAAACGACCTAGACCCGCTTGAGGCTCAATACCAATCTAAGACTCTTAGCTCAAATACTACCTTTACTAGCTCTATTGGTGAAGGACATTCCATGGTGTTGTTGCTTGCTGACGGTGCAGGATATTCAGCGACTTGGCCATCAGGTACGAGTTGGATTGGCGGGAGCGCACCAACATTGCCGACAACTGGTTACGCAGTAATTCTTCTTTGGTCAGAAGGCGGGGGCAGTCTTTATGGCGCACATGTAGGCGATTTATGAATGGAGCCTTTAAATGGTTTTTGGCGGCAGCAGGGAATCAATCTGCTGGCAGTGTCGCCGCTGTTTACAAGGATGCTGCTGATTATTCGCACATTGCGTTTGACACTGTTATTCAAAGTGGAGACAGCGCAAGCGACGTTTATGGCGTTGCTATTAAACCAGATGGCACTAAGTTTTACCATATAGACGGTTCAGAACTACTAGAAGAATACAACTTAAGCACTGCCTACGATATAACCTCGCACGGCAGCAGGGTTGCCCAGGTAAATTTAGGAACTATAAGCAGCAGCAAGAATACAGCTTGCACATCGATATTTTTTAAACCTGACGGTACAAAATTGTTTACCACTGATGTTGATGATAATTTCTATGAATACTCTTTATCTACAGCTTGGGATATTACGACTATTTCCTATGTAAGGCTTTTTGACATGGGCAACGTGCGCGACCTTAGAGGTATGTACGTTTCACCTGACGGCACAAAATTTTTCGGAGTAGATTGGCGTCGTGACAGGGTTTACAGGTGGAGCATGACCACGGCTTGGGATATTAGCGCTGGGACACGCGACCAAGCGAGTTCTTTGTTAGATATCAGCAGCACTATTAGCGAAAGAATTCCTCGTGCTTTCTGGATGAGCGATGATGGCTTGAAAGCCTATATCCTTGGAGATTATAGAAACAGGATTTATAGTTTTGATTTAACTACTGCTTGGGATATAACACAAATCAACGGCCCTCAGGACAGCCTTTTAAACATCGGATCTCAAGAAACTACACCCCTGTCTTGGTGTTTCTCTTCAGACGGTAGATATATATACGTTGGCGGCGCGGCTGGTAACGGAGTTGATCAGTATGACCGGGGCACCGTATAAGCGGACTAACATTGCTGTGACTGCCAGCACTCAATGCAACGCCCTGATCCGATGATAGCGTCTAAGCCAGGAGCGGAAGACGTTCAAGCCATGATGTCTCGAACATTGTGGCTTGAGGAGCTTTTTTACCTTGATGGCCGTGATCAGATCAGCCACCCCCAGCGCGGCCTGTTTACAGGTTTAGCTAACAAGTACAGAAACTTAGATTCAACTGACGGAATCTAATGGCTACATCACTTAGCGGGCAGAACTTCGTCCCTAGCAAGCCGAAAAAGACTCGTCAAGGCCATGGCACACATTCACGACCGTCACACAATAAGAAGAAGTATCGTGGCCAAGGAAAACGTTAGACCTCTTTCTAATGATCAAAGCTTTGATTGCGAGTGGTGCCGTCGTTACGGCGTCTGTGCTGGCATCTCCTGCACAAGCCGAAGGTTTCTACCTGAACCCTGAATGGAACGGTGCCTGGTCAGGCTCGGACTTTAATGCTGCGGTTTTTGACGCTCACGTTGGCTATGAAGCTGGCGCGTTCTACATCCAAGGCGGTCCTAGCTGGTTGCAACCTGATGCAGGTGACACTGAAATTGGCTTCTCTGCCAAGACTGGTGTGTCTGCAGCAGTAGCAGAGCCTCTCGATGTGTACGGCGAGGTTTCTTTCGCCAAATACAAGGACATTGATGCTGGCTATGGCCTGAAAGCTGGGCTGAAGTACAAGTTTTGATCTATAACTAGCTCGGCTTCCTCACACGTTGCTGGGAAAGGCTCTCGTTGCGTAGGCGGGGGCCTTTTCTCTATCTGCACTTGTTATGCAAAAGTTCTACAACCTGTCTGGCTGTCTTGGTTTTCTGATGTCATCAGGGCTTGTGATTGCAACGATCGTTGCCTTTGCTCGTATCCCTGGAATGATTGACGACATGGCTGCTGACATGATGGATGACATCAGCGGCAAGGTGACTGAGATGGTGCCCGGTCAAATTGAGCAAGCAATACCAGAACTGCCGACTAGCACTGGCCCAGCTATTCCGTTTAGGTGACCATTTTGGTATTGGCGGTTGGCTCGTCATCATGAGCTTCAGGTCCGAAGCCTTCCGCCTTAATTTTTGCCATATCAAGTTTTGGCGCGGGTGCCTGAGGTTTCTGCTCGAACGAGGTCAGCCATTCACGTAAAGCGTCGCCAGTTGGCGTGCCTTTCGGCCATTTGACGAACTTGAGGATTGCTTTTGGCTCGGTAAACAGCCGTGCTGTTTTGCCTGCCATTACGGTGTAAACAACAGGCGGACCTTCCCTTCTGCGGTTGCGTTCAATCCACAGTTCTTTGCCTGCTGTAAACCGTTCTGACTTCATGCCGGAGATTTCTGAGATCGGAGTAAAAGCAATCGGCGTTCCGAAGATCTCTGTAGGTCAGCCGATTCCACCACCTGTTTTACCAGTAGCACCGCCGGTCACGTCTGCAGCGTTTCCAGTTATTGACATGCCTGGCTGTGTGCGGGCACGAATCGTCAAAGGCAATGGCGTTGAGACGTTTGAGGATGACCCGAAAGGCAACGTCACGCTGTGTGATGGAGCGGTGCCTGTTTATGAAGCGCCGGACTACAGGCCACGTGACTTCACTTGGGTTGCCCCACCAAAAGCAGACATAAAAAAGCCGGAGTTCTCACGTCCGGCTCAGAAAGCTGTTCTCCCAGTGCCGAGGACCAATCTCGACGCTCCAAATGTGCCACCAAAGACCATACCTTGCCCACCCTTTGGTGCAAAAGAAATCGGATCGTTTAACAAATTAGGTACAAAAATTCTGGCAAGTTACGAGCTGCAAGGCGGCGAGTGCGTCAAGATCTGGGATCCTGTGCCAGTCGGGCAGGTTATTGACAACTATGTGCCTGACGCTGGGCCGACAGTATCGGTTGCGTTGACTGCCGCAATTGCCACGAGTGTGGCGATTTTCGCCAAGCCGATCGCGTCAGTGTTACAGAAGCTGGCAAAGCCTGTGACAAAGAAGGTGGTAAAAAAGATCAGTCAGAAACTCGGCCGTAAGGCGAAACTGGAATCTCTACAGGAGCGGCGTTCTGCTCAGCGTCACCGGAATCAAGCCATTCGCGATCTGAGGCGTGCTTTGGGTAAATGATCTCGTGCGTGTGGTCTTCTACTGGAGCGGGTTTAATTACAACGTCTGCACAGATGGCGTAGAACGGCGAGGACTTTGCAAAGCCGTAGCCGCCTTTTATTGCCTCAGCGCAAGCCTTAAGCCGTCCCATTTCGTAGTTAAGGCGCTTGTCTGCTAGAGCTTGCTGGTACAGCTCGACCTGTTTCTTAGCTGCCTGTTTGCAAAGTTCGATCGGCCCACGGTCTAGAGGAATGGAGAATGTGGCGGTGATGCCAAAGTTGTTGCTGAAGTTCTGCCGGTAGCCTGTGCGCTGCGGCTTGTAGTACAGCACTTTGCCTGGGTTGTCTGGAACGCCATCTGGCCCATTAAGCCCTGTACCTGGGTCGACTAAGCCAAAGTTGTCGCTGTTGTCATAGACCGGCTCTTGATAATACTGATTGTTTGGCTTGCCAAAAGAATGCGTCGACGAGACAAAAGGCGAGATGTTTAGCGTTGCTGAGTCGCATTGGATCTGAGAGCCATAGCTATGTTTCATGTACTGCCCAGGCGTGATCTGCACAGCCTGATTAACTACTGAACCGCTGCTGTTACTGACGGGCGATGCAGTCGCGCTGACTTGTGCTGCTGCTGGAGCGGTGTAGAGCAAGCTGAGCAGCAGAGCAGATGCTGTTGCTCTCATTGGCTAAATGTGCTGGTTGAGTCGGTGACAGATTCAATGATGGTTTCGCGTTCGATCATCACCTTTTCAATCAAACCAGGGCCTTGAAACGTTTCAGCAAATTGAAAAGCTGCACCTGGAGCTGTTTGTTTCCAGCTACCCCGATCTGAAAGCGTCATTGTGGTGCCGCTGATTGGAGGGCTAACGATGGTGTTTTCTACGCCAGTACCGCTGACGGTGTACTCAAAGCCTGTGCGGTAGCTCTCGGAAACAATGCTTTCTTTGACGATCGTCTTTGACTCAGTGTGAGACGAGACTATGCCTTGGCTGAAGTTTGGTACGACTGGCACTGCCGCTGCTGGGGAAGGTAGCAGCAACAGAATGATTAGCCGTTTCACCGTGTCGTCAGCTCACTGATGACTTGGCCGATTGCACTTGTGTTAGCACCTCCAGCTGTCACAGTGACTGCGCCTGAGGTTGTGATGGTGCCAGCCAGAGAATCTTTTGTGCCGGCAGCAGTGCTTGTCACATCGCCAAAAGCAGCAACTTCGCCAACGGTCGGGGCAGCAGTTGGGATGGTGTCTCCAATCGTGTAGCTGTTGGCAAAGCTGAAAGCGTTGCCGCTAGTTGCCTGTGAAGCGGTAACGGTGGTCAGCGCACCAACGCCTGCAGTGTGAGCACCCAAACCGCCAACAACGCCAGCAGTAGAGCCATCAGTGGTGCTGACGCCTGAACCACTGATGCTGTAACTGTTACCAACACGAATAGCGCGAGTAGAAGCACCGCCAACCTCCAGCTGTACTGAGCTTTGGATTCTGTGTGTTAAATCAGCATGAGCAGGCAAAGCGGCTGCCAATGTGATGCCCAATACCAAAAGTGACCGGGTCATTTGATGCCAGCTTTGGTGTCTTTGTTGTCAACGATAACGCTCTTCTCTTCTTTCTTCTTTTGACCGTTGCGGCCTACCGACAGGCCATAGCTGGCTGCGGTTGAGGAGAGCAGGCTCGCCGAAAAAGTTACGTCGATTGACTGCTTGAACATGCCCAGGTAGTTGGCGGTGATCACACCCATCGCCCAGATCATGATGGTCAGGCGTACAAAATCGCCTAGCCATCCATTGCTGTGATCTTCCTGTTCCTCAGTTTTGGTCTGCTGAGTTTCTGCCATGAGACAACAGAGCTACGCTTAAAGGGTAACTAGGTCAGGCCAATGCTTCTAATCCTCAAGCCTATCCTCATGACGGCCTGGAAGTCACGAGCGTTTAAGGAGCTGATTGTGGCCATGCTGGAGAAGATTGTTACCCGCACAGATAACGATTTAGATGACTTGGCCGTCAGTCATCTCAAGAGTCTGCTGTTGCCTGACACGAGAGTTGAAAAGTAGGTGGCAACTGGCATCATCCAAATGACCTTGCTGCTGATGGCCATGGGTCTCGCCTTGCTTCCATTTTTCACTTTTTTTCGTGGTACGCCCCATCAGCTGGCTGGTATTGCAGAACTTGAACGTTCCTTGCCGCAAGACATATTGGAAGAAGACGCGTCTTGGTTTGAGGCATGGCGCGCGAGCGGCATTGACCAAGAAGTCCACATGCGCAGTTACTACCGGCAGCTCGACCTGCCTAACGGACAACGAATGTGCTTTACAAGCGCATCAGCAATGGTCGCTGCTTTCTACAGAAAGGTGGAGAACCAAGAGGAGTACGAGCAGATCCGCGCAAGGTATGGCCCGACGTCTTCTGTTATGGCTCACGTCGCTGCTCTCAACTCGCTCGGCTTGAAAGCGCGATTCACGCAGAACGCTGACTCGTCTGACATTGAGGCTGAGATTGATCAAGGTCGACCAGTGCTTGTTGGTTGGCTGCACAGAGGTGATCTATTGCGAGGTGAGCCGCCGATGTGCGGTTCATACAGTTGCGGGCACTGGAGCGTGATACATGGATATAGCGGTCGCCACTCCAACGACAGTGAATGGCTCATGTCAGACCCGATGGGCGTTCCTGACATGGCGCACGGTGGCCACAATGCTGCGCTTTCAGGTCATCGCGTACGAGTTAGGCAGGCCGAGTTTCACCAACGTTGGCAAGCTGACGGACCGCGCAGTGGCTGGGCAATATTCGTAGACGAGCCGTAGATTGACGTTTTGATGATCACGCATGGCTGTTCTGTGTGACTGGGAGATTCAGGCTCGATGCAGCAAGAGTCAGATGGTCGTGCCGTTCAATCCTGAGCTACTTAACCCGGCAAGTCTCGATGTACTGCTCGGCGATCACTTGATGGTCGAGAACGTCGTCAACACCGAGTTGATGCGCGTTGACATCTCACAGAAGTCAGAACATGACCCGTTCATGCTTCAACCTGGTGAGTTCTGTCTGGCTGAGACAGTTGAGGTGTTTAACCTGCCCGATGACATCAGCTGTCAGTTCGTACTGAAGTCAAGTCGCGCGCGAGCGGGTTTTAATCATCTGCTCGCTGGTTGGTGCGATCCTGGTTGGCACGGTTCAAAACTCACACTCGAACTGAAGAACGAACGATTGCACCATGCCTTGCCGATTTGGCCTGGCTTAAAAATTGGTCAGATGGTCTTCCATCAAATGTCTAACGTGCCACTCAATAGCTACGCAGTTACTGGCAACTACAACAATCATCTAACCGTAATGCCAAGCGTGGCGTGATGACGACAGGCTCGCTATAGCTGGCGTACTCCTGCAGGCACGACAATGGGTTGGGCAGACTGGATGATTGTTGAGCAGTCTTTAGAGGAAGAGCTA
>CERT01009842.1_pt1 | contig 21177 bp, 11 predicted proteins | sample 530691 | NCBI WGS metagenome assembly CERT01 (sample SAMEA2620861, study PRJEB7988) | marine metagenome | biome: marine biome (ENVO:00000447); feature: surface water layer (ENVO:00002042); material: "saline water (ENVO:00002010), including plankton (ENVO:xxxxxxxx)" | depth 5 m
TCAAAATCTGAAGCTATTAAATTACTAGCTTGACCGTTAGGAGACTCAAAATCTACATCCCAAACATCATCTGATTCTTGACTAAAAGCTTTATATATTTTATTATTAGAGGGAGCCTCATTACTAATAACGTGTATTTCACTAGGATAAGTTGTTCCGTAAAAAGTGTTATACTCTGGAGTTACTGTGTCAGAATTGTGTTCGTAAATATTACCTCCTTTAAAGGTTACTATACGAGTACCTATACCACACATAAACTCAGGTTCATAACTATAAAATGAGTTCCATTTTTTATTTGTTTCTGTATACCCTAAAGTTTCTCCATCATCTAAGGTAGTTCCTTGAAAATTTGGGTCAAGAGGAGGTTCTCCACAGTCTATTGAGCAATCTGTAGTGTACCCACCCTGTCCATTTACATCTAAAGCACCACTACAATCAGCTCCAGGAGGTAAGGTTATTACATCCATAAAACCGTTAACACATTTACAACAAGTTACACTCATTTCTTTTTTTTTTAATTATTAATAACCACCTCCACCACTAGAATCTCCTTCAGTTGAAGAGCTGCTTGAGCTACTACTAGAAGTACTCGTTGAGCTTTCAGTTGACCCTAAAAGTGGATTAGTATATGGATTAGGGGTAACATTTTTTCTTTCGTATTCTTCTGCTGCTGCAATTTGACTAGAACTTCTAACTGTTTCTTGACTTCTTAATTGAGCCACTATTTGCTGAGCATTTCCTTGACAAGTATTTTGACAATCAGTTAAAGTTTCATACACACCGTAATCTCCACAAATTTTAACACATTGACCGTCTATACAATCATAAGTTATAGGGTTTCCTACTGGACAAGTGTCAACTTCTTCAAAAGAAACTATATACTCATTAAATCTAACGTCATAAACTCCATATATGTTTAATCTTCCTATGTCAGACATAATGTTGGTTTTAAACAAATAATCCATTTTATCTGTAAAAAAGTTATTCATATTTGCTTTAGATATAGGGGTGAACCCGTCTTGACTTAATCTTAATATAGCAGCTCTTTTTATATCTGCAAAATACATTCTATTACCATAAGAAGCAAAAGACTCTGGGTTTTTATTTATACCATAATTGCCTAAATAAGGAACTGCTTGGGATAAAACGCTGTCTGCTGTAGCTACGTTACCAGAACCATCTACATTATATATAATATTTCTTTTAACAAGAGATTGAGAAACTTTATCTTCTTGAAATATAATTAATTTATTATCTCTAGAGTGTAATTTTTGTATAGAGTTATAACTTCTTTCAAACTCTACAAATGATACATCTGGAAATATAGAATGCAGTCCATTTATATTTGTGTTTGGAATATAAGGCTCAGAATATAAGCAAGTAGAATGCTTTCTACTTCTTCTAAAATCTTCTAAAAATGCGTTTGGCCTACCTTTATCATAAAAATCAGATTTAAACCTATCAGAAAAATGAAAAGATTCTACAGGAGTCACTAACTTAGGAGTTTTAGAAGTTCTATTTCTATAATATACATCTCCCCTAGTAAATCTTCCTGAAGCTGGAACAGCAGGGACTAGAGATTGAGGTATCCCATTTGGGTCTACTAATATGTTATTATGCACCGCTAAAGCAGTTCCTGGATTAAGTATCATTCCATATTGGGCAAACTCATGATACAAAGTTTGCTCTTCTTCAGCTTTAGGTTTAGGAGAATATATTTCTAAAGTATAATTTACAAAAGCACCAATAGGAGCAGGGTTTACAGTATCTACATCTCCTAACAAAGTTGTTTCGTTAGCAAGCATTAACCAAACCCTGTCTGGGTCAGTAAAAGGAAATACAGTATTACCACCTGGAGTTGTCCATATAGGAGGATTTCCATCTCTTCCTACAACTCCTGATATTTTAAACTCATATTCTTCTGGAGAAGCATTATCACCAGCATCCCTAACAAATCGTAATATATCTCCTACTTGATAATCATAAACAACTACATTTCCACCTTCTGCTTTTTGAAATGCAGATATAGCAGTTATATCAACAAGTATGTTATTAGTGTATGGAGCTCCTTCTACCCCTCCTATATCTTGTGAAGCATATCTTCCACTCCAAAAACCTCCTGTAACAAATTGTACAAATCTATTTGTTAAAGTGTTACCACCGTAAACCCATTGATAATATTCCGCCCATGGAGGAGGGCTGTGACTTATAGTCCAATCAACATACCACTCCCCTTGCCAACCAGATTCTGCTACTGTAGGAATATAGACTTCTGCTGTTTCATCCAGCTGAACTGAAGAGCTTCTCATTGCTCTATCATAGTATACTAATCCAAATTTATGATACGCTCCCGTTTTAAAAGAAGGTACAATAGGAGATTCTCCTCCTGCACCTGGACAAGCATCTTGATATAAAGAGCTATCTCTATTAGCAGTATCTCCCGCTACAAGGTTTATTTGTACTAATCTATTTCTATGGTCTTGATTTGTAAGAGGTATGTTTAAAACAGAGTTTCCTGAAGGAGTTGGAATATTAACTGAAGAACCTATACCATTTATAACATCCCTACCAGGATTACCAGCTATATCTCCCCATCCACAACTAGTTCTGGTTCTTACAATACGACAACCACAAGTAGATTGATTGTTAGCCACATCAGCAACTGTAGCAAATGTATTTTGCCACCCAGTATCTCCAGTAACATTATTACTCTGAATTTCACACGTAGTAATCCAATTACCATAGGCTTGCCAAGTAAATCTCTTTACATCTACAAAAGTAGTTGCTGTAAACATTAAGTAGTCACCACTAGCACTCCAGTTTGTTGCAGCAAAACTGTTATAAACTGAATCTTGTTGAGAACCTGTTGTTACTGCAGAAGAAGATGGCCCTAGCATAAATATAGGCCATAAGTTAGGTTGAGCATTTAAATCTGCAGCCATAGAAAGAGCCTGGTCGTTTGGAGTAAAGTTCTCGTCAAACAAAGCAGATATATATCCATTAATATCCATACTAGCCCAGTGTGCAAAAGTTCTAGTATAACCAAAACCAGTACCACTACCCTGTTCAGTCATTGCCCCCACCATTCTACAGTCTCTCAATGTAATACTATAAGTTCTAAAACAACCAGGGGCAATATCGGTTAAACGAAACCTTAACCTAAATTCAAATTGAGGTTTTCTACGAGCACCACAAGGAGTGCTGGCTCCTTCATGCATTAATCTTCTAGCCCTTACCTCTGGAATTAATGGAAACTCTTCTCCTAAATCTTCAACCTGGCTTTCAACTGGATGGTCGGCTACTAAAGTAGTATCCATGTTAGTCAGACCATCTTGACCTGTAACCACATTTCCATAAACTAATCTGTTTCCGTCAACAATTTCTTGGGCTTTTGCATAGTGAGGAACATCATTATATAGTTTATTTGACTCAACAGTGTTAATTGTAGAATAAATAGAATCGTTATAAAAGTAAAAATAAAAAACAGTACCTGTAGTGTCAGGAAGTGATGTTACTTGGTCTATCAAAAAGGCACTAGTACCTACTTTTTCTTTTATATCGTCTTTATCAATATCTGAAACAAGTATAAAATCATCTGTTCCATTTGTTTTTCTACAAGCAATTTGTATTCTTTGAACATCTTCTGGGCCTGGAGTAAATCCTACAGGAATAACATTGTTATCTAAAGTTTGAGCTCCTGTAGTATTGAAAATTGAATTAAATCTTTCATCAATCATCATTTTACTTATTGGAGACCATGTAGATTTTTCTCCATCTTGATAAACCCATCTGTATTTAAATTGCCACGACTGTCCTTTTAACTGATTTGTATTTCTAGTTGTATCTGTTAAATAATCTGACACCATAGCCTGATTAACAGGAGGAGCTTTTATTGCGTCTAAAAGCTTGTATGTTATTACTCCATAACCTAAAGGGTCAGCACCACCTGAAACTGTATATCTTTTTGCTTTTTCAATATTTATTTTTCTAGGAGGATTGACATCATCAGTCCAATACAACAAACCATCAGGAAATTTAGAATCACTACCAACAACATTAATACCTGTTATTAAATTTTTTTTACTAAACATTAACAAAACATCTCCCAATATTTTTGTTACAATTTCTGTCTCTGGGTCATACTCATATATACTATTACCCCCTCCAGCAGGGTCTGAATTTGGTCTTGCTCCTGCTACAAAAAATATAACTACATTTCTTTCTTTATCTTCGTAAGCACCTATAACTTTATTTGCGGCAGGATTAAAGTTCCATAAATTTTCTATTTTTTTATTAGAACGTATGTTTTCTATTATACCATCATTAGCCTCATCAGAACTTGAAATACGACAGTTAAGTGCTTTTTTATAATCATTTTTAGCAACAAATCTTTCGTCAGTATCGCTATCCATACCGCCACCAGCAAAAACTTTCTTTTCTAGTGCCATATGTTAAAATTTAGGTGATTGTTTAGTGTTTTTTCTTGATATTCTCCAAGCTTGGTCTGGAGTAAAGTTTACTATTCTAGCTCTTGCTAATCTTTTTTCATTATACCAGTCTCTTCTAGCCATTTCTTTTTCTTGCAAAGGAACCCCAGAGTTTCTTTGATTTACCTTCCAGTATATATAAGCTCTCAAAGCTTCTTCTGCTAAAGCATTAACTTTCATACTTCCATCAGGGTTTGAACCATCACTAACATATTCTAAAACTATTGATTCTCCTGACAATTCTGAAGATAAAGCTATTTGACTTTTTTCTCTATCTATTCTGTAGTATCCATTTCTGTAACCTCCACTTCTTCCATACCATCCACCTGTCAACTCTCCATTTCTTGAGTTGCCTCCAGTTTTTCTTTTAAGACCTGAAAAATCTTTTGCATCAGGGTCACCACAACAATCTACTTTGTTTTGTATGCATAAGTACTCATCATAACCTAGTGTTTCAATCCTTCCATGACTTTTACAAAGACCTATCCTTGTATAGTTAACATAATCCATAGGAAGGTCTACTGTTAAATTATCGTTTACAGTTAAGGTTTCTGTTTTTATTTGTTGAAGTATATCAAAAGAAAGTTCTTTTAACCCTCTTATAGCAATATCTAAATATTGCATATATTTGTGTTCTGTAGAATCCCCCTCTTGTATAAGAAGAGATTTAATTACTTCATCTAATTTAACATCTAAAGGCATAATCTAAGATTCTAAGTTATCATTAAGTTCATCATTAGGGACAGTTTTCATAGGTGCATACAATTGTAGCACGTTTCTAACCACTTCTATTTCTAAGTCTGCAGGAATAGGATATAATTCATCTGGCTCTACATCTCCAGAATTTAATATCATTTTTAAAATTACAGTATTACCACAACAGTCGTCAACTCCTTTATTATAATATATTCTATCTCCTTCTAACCAGTAACCACCTCTACCTCCAATGTCAGATGATAGTAATCCATTGTACAAACTTAAAGAACCGTTAGGCATTTTTATAAAAGCATTGTATTGGTCTGTAGTATAACTAACATGAGTAATCCCCATATCGTTAAATAAAGACATAGGCCTAGCTGGTAATTCAGAAAATAGTAATTTTTTTACCTTATCTTTTTTTATAGTTATAGAATCAAAAGCAGTTACAATATCTCCAGGTATAGTTTTTTCTCCTTGCATTAAAGATTCTTTTAACCTCATTCTTATTAACCTATCTCTTTCCTGGTCTATAGCAAGAAGTATTTCTCTTATGTCAATTTCATTGTCATGAGATATATCCCCTGAGTTTAATATTCTTAATACCTGCTCTGCTAATTGATATTTTGTAGTAGCCATATTCTATATTCCTGTTTGTTTTTTACCTTCACTGTATTGTGCTAGTTCTGGTTCTCTTAAATTAATACCAACAAAAGAAAGAATCCTTATAGCTATTTCATTAAAAACTTGCTCTGGCCATTCTAAATCAATAGAAGCCGCTGCGTTATATATAGGTCTACCATTTGCATTTGTAGTAAAAGCCCATAATGCTTCTGCAGGTTTTCTTAAGTAAACAAAATCTACAGAACCTATATCTTTAGGATGATATTGTACTCCTTCTTGATAAAATGTTAATACTGGATGATAATTACTTGGCTTAACAATATAGCTTCCTAATAAATTAGCCAGCTCCATATCATCAACAGGTCTTACCTCTCTTATGTTAGTAATTATTTTTCCTGCTGTTTTTGTTTTTAAATTTTGCTCACAATCTTCACAATTTTCATCTATAACTTTTGTTGGTTTTCTTTGAGTTATAAAACTGTGTTTAGCAGAACTAAAATGCATATAATCTGCAGGGTATTGCATTAATCCTGAAGGGTCTACAGGTAAAGTAGTTCTTTTTATAAAAATTCTCAAATCATCATTTATTTTTTGAGTTTGATTATATCCAGTTCTAGCCTTTCCATTGCCACGATACTCAGCAGGATTACTATACCTTTCCATAAATAATTGCATCTGAGCACTTTCTGTTGCTAAATTAAACTCAGATGGCTTTATGAATCCAGACTGTTCTTTGTTTGCAATAAACTGAACAAATCTATATAAGTTGTTTATATTTATAGCCATTGTTTAATTTTTATGATGTCATATAAGGAACGGTTATAGTAAATTTACCAGCAGTTAACGCTACCGTACCAACACTCACTGTTATGTTACTTGTACCTGCACGTGATTTAACAACTCCCGAAACATTAGTTTGAACAGTGCTTGTTGCTGAAGAATAAGGAGCAGCATCAAAATTTCTTGAAGTATCAATACCGTCATCATCTGCTATTGCTCCAGTAAACCCTATTTTAATAGTTGCTGTGCTAGAACCTACAGTTAACGCTGTATGCATCTCAATAACTGCTAAATCAAGAAGTATTATAGCGTCAATAGGAAAAGCATCGTTTAATATTGTATGCGTAGCAACAGTTTTATTTGAAACTCCTCCCAAATCATTTGATGCTGTATCAAAAGTTGCACTTACAGTTTTTATAGTTTTTTCAGCTGACTTCCAAGTTCTTACTCCAGCTGTGGTTGAAGTTAAAACCATATCATCAGTAGAAGGGTTTCCTAAAGCGTCTTCAGCAGCATCATCATTTCTACTTATAATACCGTTTTGCCAAGCTTCATTTGCATAGGTAGAAGTTATCTCCATAGCATTAACAGCTCCAGTACTATATTGACTAGTTGTTAAAGTTTTTCCAAAAACAGAAACAGTACCTGTAGACGTTAAATTTGAAATCCATAATACAGTATATTTTTCCCCTTCTTTAGGCGTTCCACCTGTAGGCTTACTTATAGTATAGTTTCCACTACCTATATCGTGAGTACCTGAAACTACAATAACACTTTCTGTTACTCCAGGCTGTACTGTTATATTTTCTCCTGCAGCTATGCTGTCAATAGTTTTAGTTCCAGAAACAGGAACTGGTATTTCTGCATCTCTTAATTTTTTAGTTGTTACTACAGCTGCTGGAGTTCTATTTATTTCATACCACTTAGCTCCATCATACATTAACATTAAAGATGTATTCATATCTCCAGTAGCAAAAGTAGCATTTCCATCTAATTCCATTTGACCCACTCCACTCAAAGCTGTTCCTCCATTTGCTGTTGTTGCATCTGCCCCGTCATTTTTTGTGCTATCATAAAAAGAAGATACTTTAGAACTATCTTCTCCTACAATAATTAATATATCTCCATCAGATATTAATGAATTTGTTTCTCGTATAAAAACAACATCATCTGTAGCTGTATTACTTTGAGTGTCAACAACAATTCTTTGTATACTACTACTTCTAGTATAAGTAACTATACCTGAAGAAACAGAAACTTCAGAAAAAGGAAGTCTATTATTAAAACCATAATGAGTTATATAGTTTGTTATTTCTGAAGCCCCAGCTATAGAGCCTTGAGCTCCATCAACATTTAAATAGTATCTTCTGTAATCTGTACAGTATAAAGTTGTTGTTTCGTTAGCTAAAGCTGCATTTGTATTTGCATCAGATATAACAGCCTGCTTGTTGTCTGGAGTGTTTGCTAAGTTAGATATAATACGATTATCTTTGTCCGTTATATATATAAACCCGCTACCATTCCCTAAATTACTTATTGCCATTTTTTTAAATTTTTATTTTATACTAATGTATTTGATATTAATGTAAAGTCTATAACTATTTCATTATGATTTAACGTTAAAAAATTATTTGTTAAAACCATTCCTTCTGAGTCTTTAATACTAAAACTAAAACTCCCTGTCGTTTGATATGAATTTGTGTGTATATCAAGAATAAGTCCAGCAGAGTTGTTTTGAATAACTCCACTAATCATGTAAGGTACACCTGCCCAATTGTTAGATGGGTACAGATTAGACACGGAAGTTAAATTATTATTATTTAACCAGCCAGTGCTTGAAGATGTAGGCATAGACAAGTTAAAAATAGAGCCATTGTTAAACCTATCACCACTTAAAAATATTTCTGAATAAACAGAAGTTTTAGCCCCATAGTCATTAGATATAGTAAAATAATGTATTTCTGGAGAGGAAGCTGTTGAGCTTAAAGTGGAAGAAGTTGAGTTTATTGCATCTTGCAACGTTCTTATTCTTGAAGCCATACTTTGAATACCTCCAGCTATATAAGATATATCTCCCGAAATGCTTGAGCCTAAATCTACAGAATAAATAACAGGGTCTGCGGAAGTTCCACTACCCGAAGAGCTTACATTTAATCTAGAAGAAGCACTTTCAACCCTAAACGCTGTAGTAGAAGATGATGAAGTTATAGGAATTAAAGCAGGAACATTTTCAGAATCATAACAATCACATTCTGTCCCACATTCTGATATACGCTTTATATCTAATAAGTATTGACTAGCGTCTCCAGTTAGACCACAATCTAATGCTTGACCCATCAAAGTTAATAGTCTGGTAACCTCTTCTATTTTAACTTTATAATCTTCAGCTAATTCTTTATTTTTACATTTAGCTTCTTCATACCTCATGTTTAAAGCTTTTAAACAGCAGTAAACATTACAAAGTCCTAAATCTGAAACAATACCTATTGCAGCTCCATCTGTTATTGTTTCTGATACATAATAAGTTGAAGTTCCTGTTCCAAAAATAGTGGTAACAAGGGTAGATAAAGTTGATGTCCAAGTTCCTGTTGTAATACCAGTGTATGTAATTGAAGCACTACTTCCTGAGTTAGCAGGATTAGGTATAGCAGTCCCTAATGCATCAACAGCTCCTGGAGGAGCTATAATGTTATGAGTTCTATCAATAGGAGTTGCAGGGTCAAGAGTTTGTGCTCCTGCCAGAGTGTAATCTGTAGAATCTGTACTAGTTACCAATGATGCTCCTAAGTTAAAAGACATTGCCAGCGAAGGTGCTGGAGAAGAGTAAGCATACGTAAAGTCATGAGTTATAGCTTGAGCGGTACCAGAACCAGCATTATCATATACTGTGTATATTACCTGATAAACTCCAGCAAGAACTGTTGGTGAAGTTATTTCAAACTTTCTAGAAGCTTGTAAAGGAGTAGTTGGAACATATTGAGATGATAATTGTGTTAAGTCAGGAACTGTTGCTGTTCCTCCAGGGTGAATTACACCTGCAGGGCCTAAAATATATACAGTACCATGTATGTTTCCAGTATAACCAGAACTATAATCAGTAAGGTCTTCAACTCTTAGTTTGTCTGTATCTAAATCAAATGTTATCTTTACGTTAAGTGCCATTTATATTTATTTTTTATTACAAATATACTCAAAAATTATGAGTAATCCTAGTTTATTTTAATTATTAGTATCCCCCACCCATACTTGAAGTATTTGTTCCTGTTGAAACACTACCTCTTGAAAGTGTAGAAGAACCTTTAGCATTGTTATATTCTATTAAAAAATCAATGCTTATTTTTTTCATTTTTGTTATTATTTTTTCAGTTAAATAATCATAGGTCATCGGAAGTTTTTTGTAAGTTATAAAAAAACTAAAACTTGAACCATCTCCTCCTTTGTTAACATGAACCTTATATCCATACTCACAAGGATTTGGGTTGTCAGGATGAATATCATCTTTACCTTCTATCTTTAAACTATGTTTTATAGTACAATTAATAGGTAGATTAAAATTACCTCCTACATAAAATAAATTATTAACTGTATTTTGTTTTGTTTTTTGTGTAGGAACAAACTTAGAAACACCTATGTTTTTTTCTGTAGCGTTTGCTATGTTTGTTACTTTTAAACTTAAATCTTTTAAGTCAACATTAAAGGAGCATGTACTATCAAATCCTTTAAGCATTTTTAAATGTTTTAGCTGTACAGAATTAACCAAATCGTTTAATCCTTTAGACTCTTCCATTTGCTCTAATAATTTAGCCTTATTATTAGCAATTGAATTAACAATAGTATCCTTTACATTTAAAGTGTACAAGTAAGGATTTGATTCAGTGCCCCCTCCACTTTGTACAACAGAAATAAAAGGAGAGTTAAAATTAACTCTAGCATTATCTCCTTTATGACCAACTTTTTTGTTTACTTTTTTAGAAACCCCTTTATTGTAAACAGTTTGGTTTGATGTTCCGTCTGCTATTGTAGTTTGTTTTTTATTTCTATTTATTCTAGACATAATTTTATACTATAAATGTTGTTCCTGTTGAAATACTTCCGTTTCCAACTGTAAATAGCGAGTTAGCCAAAGTGACTCTAGCAGAGCTACCCACTTTAATTGTTGCTGAAGCACCTATTCCAGTAGCAACCAAGGTCAGTGTGTTTAAGTTAATGTTAGACCCTAAGTCAAGTACATTTAACCCTAAGTTGTTTTGAACAGTGATTGATGTAAGATTTATGTTTGCCGACAAATCAAGAGTTCCAGTTAAAGCCCCATTACTTGCATCTAAAAGTTCTAAAGCTGTATTGTTGGTTAAATCTATAGATGATATTGAAGTTCCAAGTCCTATTTTTAATCTTTGAAGAGCAGTATTGTTAGAAACATCTAAAGTGCTCAAATTAGTACCATCTACAAATAAATTTTTCAAATTAGTCATTCCACTAACATCTATACTGGTAATAGGATTGTCAGATATTTTTAAAGTTAGTAAAGAAACAAATGTGTGTAAACCGTGTGCATTTGAAATACCTTTAGAAGCTACGTTTAAATATTCTAAATCGCAAGTACTAGTAACCGTACCATCCCCTTCTTGTAATATTGCATTATCTCCAAAAACACCATTACTATAACCTAGCAATTCCAACTCCATCTCTAAAGTATCATCAGGTATAATCAACTCTCCAGTACACGAAGAAGATGAATATAAACACGAACCATCGTCTATTGTTGGAAGTGTAATCTGTCCAGTTGTTGGGTGAATAAATGCAGGTGTAGGGTTATTAGCCAATGGGTCAGTACAACCAGCATAGACACAAGAACCATCCTCAACTAATGTTGGATTAGAATTATAATTAACAGCAGCTGGGTCTGTACATCCCATCTGGATATTACCGTATACACACATGGTGTCATCAGGAATGCAGGCTAATGGGTCGTAATTAGTAGCTAATGGGTCCATACACCCCACTGTAAGACATTCTATACAAGAACCGTCATCACATGTAGCTAAAGAATCATAATTTGTTGCTGTAGGCTCTGTACATCCATATACGCAAGGTATACAAGAACCATCATCACAAGTGGCTGTAGGGTCATAGTTTACAGAACCTATAGTCATACAACCATATACACAGTAAGTACATGAACCATCATCAACGTTAGCAAGTGGGTTGTAATTCATTGCAGTTGGGTCTGTACATCCATCTATTGGATAAACACATGAGCCATCATCAATTGTTGCTGTAGGGTCGTAATTCATTGCGACTGAATCTGTACAGCCAAATATAGGCTGTCCGCCATCACCATCACACGGTAAATATTCCCAATATTGACCTAAATCAGTAAATGGATTTTGAAGAGGGTTTGACACAGTGTCCCACGTAGCAGGTGCTGCCCATAACTGAAAACAGTAGTATACATTTTCAAATGAAGGGCCAAGAGGGGTAGGTGTCAGAACATTTTGTATAACATTAACATAATCTCCCACAACATAAATTCCTTGCTGTTGATGGCTTTCAGACCATATTACTGCTTCTCCAACACAAGGACAACCTGTAGGATTATCTGGCCATATTACTACACCTCCACCTGTAGTAATATTGTTATTTGAATCTCCACCTGTACAATCTACTGTTTTATTATACGTTCCTTTTCCATCAGCTATCATGGTTTCATTTATTTGCTTATCACCACAACAGTCTGGGTCAGTTATTTTGTCCAGGTCGGTTATTTCAAGCATTTTCCATAACTCTTCATAATCTTCTGCACAATCTCCTAAATCTCCAATTATATATATTTTTAGTAATTCTATTAATCTTTGATATTTAAATCTGTATTCTTTTATTTTTACTATATCTCTGTCGCAAATAGCAGCGTCATATTTGTTTTTTATTTTTTTAGAATGATGATGAACAACACACGGGTCTATATAACAAGATACAGTTTTTGTTTTAGTTTTATAAAAAGTCTTTTTAATACATAACGGGTCATACACAACTCCTTGAACAGGAAGTTGAGGTACATTCCATACAACATAAGAGGTTACGCTAGAAGTCCAATCACCCTCATATAAATCAGCGTTTATTATGTTTTGACCGCTAGTATAAGCAGGGCTAGGTAACCCTGAAGCTACAGGAGCAAACAACTCATGAGTTCTTGTTAAAGTGTAAGGAATACCACTTATAGAATAATCTGTTTTATCATGACTAGTTATATCTCCAGCACAACTATAATTTAACTTTAATTTTATAGTTAAATCTTCAAATAATTTTAACCCTTGAGCATTTACATAACTAACAGTAGTGTGGTCAACTGTGTTACCACCTGTAAAATTCCATACAGTAGTTATTTTATAAATGTCAGATATATAATTAGGCCCTGACATTGGTATTAGTATGCTTTGATTCATACCATAGTTTATCGTTTCGTCATATGTTCTTGCAGCTGCTAAATCAGAATCAGAAAAAATATCTGGTGCTGCCAAACTTCCTGGATAAACATTTACCCCATTTCCATGGTCTATAGTTATAGCTATCCTGTAAGGATAAGTAGTACCAGAAGGAGAGTAGTCATTATTATCAACAAAATCAAAAGTTCCAGTATCTAAATTTAAACAAACCTCTAAAGGTTGTGCGTTTAAAGGTTTAGATACAGCCGCACCAACTGTAACTGTAGCCTGAGCAGAACACCCGTTAGCATCAGTAACATTAACAGTGTAGGAGCCTGCTGATAAATTAGTTATAGTAGAAAGAGACTGCCCGTTATTCCATGTAAAATTATAAGGAGCCAGTCCTCCACTAATTAAAACTGTAGCTGTTCCATCATTAGCCCCTACAGAAGTTTCATTAGTAGATGTAGCAGTAACATTTAATGTGTTGGCAACTACATTTACTCCAGGAATAACTCCGTTTACAAAACAAGTAGGGTCGTTTGCATCTTCAATTGTATAATTATAAGTCCCATTAATAATAGTACCCCCTGTTGCACCTGGTAATCCAATACTTCCAGAGCCTCCTGGTATTGTTAGTGTTGAAGGAATTAAAGAATTTCCATTAGGGTCTGTAACTGTAATAACCCAATCTGCTACAGGAGTACCGCTATTCATATCTGCAACAAAGTTAAGCAAAGCGTTTCCACAACCATAAGAAACAGATACGTTATACAAGAAATCACACGGAGGTGGTGCTGCTGGCTCAGTAATTACAAAACTATAATCATCTGTACAACCATTAGCATCCGTAACCGTAACAGAATAATTACCAGGAACTAAATTTGATTGACTGTTGCTGTTTCCTCCAAAAACACCCGTAGGACCTGTCCATATGTAGGTGTAAGGACTTGTGTTTCCAGCACCATTCAAAGCACTTTCATTTACAGTAGCTATACCATCATTAGCTCCATTAACCGTTATATTAGTAACAGAAACATTACCAGCATTTAAAATAAGAGGGTTTACAACACAAGGGCCTGGAGGTGGTGGTGGCCAGTGTCCTGCAACCTGAGTCATAGAAATTAATGGAGGAACTAGTCTTTGATAATTAAATGTTGTAGTGCTAGAATATTTGCTTAATATATCATCATAACCTTGACTTCCTGGAACAGTAATATTATTATTTATAGAATCTACCCCTTTTCCTCCTCCAATCCATATTGCTTTATAACCTTCACTAGGAAAAGGTTGTCCATTATTTGGGTTAGCTATAGTAGCTTTTGCTGTATAATGACCATCATGAGTTGCATTACACGTGCTAGTAATGCTTCCTCCAGAAGGAATAAGGCTTCCCCATCCTCCTCCTCTCATGGTTCCAAGACCAAAATCTCCTGCAAAACCTCCTGTTGTTGCGGCAACGTATCCTGCATTAGTATTGTAAGGACCGTATGGCCCGTTAGGGTTAGGATGAGAAGCAGGGTCCGCCATTCCACTTTCTCTTCTATAACTTCTAGGCCCTGTAGCTGGAGTTGTAGAATTGTCTTGCTCGTGATTTAAATAAGTACTACCTGTAGGCTGTCCATTATTCATCCCTATAACAGAACGCCAATCACTATCTATTGTCTCATAAACAAAAATTGCAGTTCTTCTTGTTTCTGCTGGAGAAATAAGAGGGTCTTGCATTTGAAATAAATCTGAGGTAAAATTACTTCTTTGAAAATTTGTTAAACTACTAAAACCAGAACCATACGCATTTTTAAAATAAACCCTACCGTGATAAAACTCGTTTGCACAACCTATTTTATTTATCTCATCCATATCCTCCTTATGGACAGCATAACTCCAATTATCAGTACGTTGCAAGTTTTGACCAGTACCAGCGGTTGTTTTTGCAAAACCATTTATAGAGGTACTATTGTGTGTAGAACCGCTCCACTCTACCATTCTTCCTATTTCAGCAGCACTTTGGTCAGTTAAAGTTATTGGTCCTGGTGTTGATGGTGCTGAGTTTGCGTCATTTCTCAGTATATTATCAAGCCTTAAGGCTGGATTATATTGTAAGTCGCCATTTGGAAATGTAGTTGAAGTATAGCTAGTTCCATCACTACCGTTAAAAGAAGGAACAAATTCACTTAAACCTGAACTGCTTAATCCACCAGTTTCTGCTCGTAAATGCTTCCATCCACGAACAAAAATCTCAAACACCATTAGTTGACCATTAGCAAGCTCAATTTGAATTTTTCTTTCTCCTGAACCTTCTGGATGTCTATTTTGTATATCGTTTGGGCCCCCGTATTCTAATACTATTTTAAAATAATGATGACCGCTAGGGCCTACAAACCACTGAGTGTTTTGACCCCCAAAAGCATTTAAATCTAAAACAGGACCTCCAGAAGTAATGTCTTCAACACCTACTATATCTTTGTTTGCAGGAAGGTCGCAATACATACGGTAGCTTCCTACTATTTCTGTTCTTATATAAGGATTATTATAACCGTTATCGTCAGCTTGTTCTTGAGACTCAATATAAGCCAAATGACACTGAGCGTTTAATTGATAACTATCTACGATGTTAAGTGGACTGTAGCTTCCTGGCATTTTAAGATAAATTTTTTATAGACTTTTACAAATATACAAAAAAAAGATGAAATAAAGAAGGGATACCGCTAGAATATCCCTTCGTTATAATATATGTAAATTGGTTAAGTTATTTAACCATCTTTTCTACTTTCTTTGTTTTTGTTTCCGTCTTTGGTTCTGCAATGTCTTCTTTAGACATTATTCTTTTTATTCTACTAAAAACAGAAGCTCCTTCGTCATCAAAAGTATATTCTGTAAGAGCATCTACAGAGTCAACCCCTACTGGCACAGTAAATATTAATTCTTTACTGTCTCCCCATACAAATTGTCTTTTACCTTTTATTTCAATCACTATCATACTATCAATAGCATCCATTATAACTTGCTTTCTTTCAATCATAGGATTAGACAATTCTTCCATAAATAATGTTGGATTACTCTTAGCCATAACCATCATGTCATGTTTGATTTCATACATACTTCTATCTACATCAACACCCATAGCTCTAGCATATCCTACCATTTTTTGAGCATCTAGTTTCATTAAACTATCTGTAGCTAAATACTCAACCTCCATATCTTTCATAGACTGTTCAGCGTCAAACTCATTATCAATAACATTAAATAATACTTTTTTGCTTTCAATTCTATTAGGATTTCCTCCATTATGATTTGAAGCTTCTAAATATTTTTTTAAAGTTGCTTGATTGTATTGAACTGGTAAAATACCATTGGTAAAAACAATATCCCCTAAAACTGGTTTTTCTGATGTTTGTTCGTCTTCAAAAATTGATTGCTCTCCAATTGCATAACGAATCATTCTGTTTGTGTTTTTTTCCTCATCATAGATTTCATCTATAGATGGTATCCTTGCTGTTGCTGGGTAATTTTTACCCTGAGTAGCAGGAGCCTCATTCATTTGTGTTAATTGATATATAACACTTTTTTTCTTTTTTGCCATTTTCTAAAATTTAATATAATTAATAAAAAAAAGAAAGGGAGGAGGCTTGTCCTCCCCTTCTTTCAATAACTAAGAGTTTACACTCTTTCTAATAATACGAATCTGTTTGATGCAAATCCTTCAAAACCTCTTTCAGTTCTGTAGTGTAACTGCATGTCATCAGTTTCGTTAGTTGGATTAGCCAATCCAGCAGAACCTGTTAACCAGTGCTCCATCTTTCTTGAGTATCCACCTGCTTCTTTATATCTAACTCTTAAAGAAGGTACAGCCTCTCCAGTCTTAGTATCCTTTCTCATGTCTCCTGGTATTACCATTCCCATTCCTGGGTAGTTGTAACCAGCAGCTCCAAACATTGGAGAGTAGTTGAATACATCATAAGTTTTCTTGTGGAAAGTGTAACCACCTCTAGTGAAAGATTTAAATCCGAATGCAATAGCAATTTCTTCAGCACCATTAAATGCACCGTAAGAAACACCACCACCTGCAAACATTGCAGCAACACCATCGTCAATAGCTAAAGATAAGTCAATACCAGCAAAGATTGTGTTCTCACGAGCACCTCTGTTTTGGTCTAATGTTCTAATCATAGCGTCAAAGTCTGATAGGTTGAATCCAGCTACTTGAGAGTAAGTCTGAGTATTACCTGTTCTAATGAACTCAATAAGTCCTTCAGAACCTGTGATACCCCCGTTTCCGATTGAGTTACCAGCTGGCTGTAAAGCAGCGTTCGTGTTTGTAGCTATTTTACCTTGAAGCATCATAGTTTCACAGTAGTTCATAAAACGTCTATGAGTATCTGCTTCACCTTTTAAATACCAAAGGTATCCTGATTGCCCTGTTGCAGGGTCATCTACTTTGAACCAAGTTTTGTTAGTAGCCTCAGAGCCAGTAACATCAAATGATTCTTTCATAATCATTGTATAGTTATAGTAGTGATTAGAAACAGGAGTAATACCAGTTGGCTGGTTAGTACCCTCTTCCCATTCATTACCTATTATGATTAATCTTTGAGAAGTAGTTGTTGCAGTCCATGCAGCATTGTAAGCAACTAAAGTTGCAGTGTTTGTAGCTGGACGTGCAGTACAAAGAGCTAATTCTCCAAGAGGAGACATTACTACATCACCAACTCTTAAGAACCAGTTACCAGTTGCAGTACCGTCATCAGAATCTGCATTTGCTAAAGTAACAGTTGTACCAGCAACAGCTACAGTAGCCCCTGCTTGTAATCCAAAGTTTTGGTGGATGAAGTCATCCTCATAGTGCTCAAATTTACGTTGAGCAGTTGGAGCGTGTGCCCCGATTGATTCCAAAAGTCCTGTTAAAGATTGGTCTCCGTATCTAGAAACAAAATCTTCAGCAACCTCTGGCATGTGAACATTTAATGTGTTCACGTAGTTTTCTGTGGTCGCAACACGAAACGCACTAGGTATTCCGTTTGCGTATCCAGTACCCGTTGAATATGCCATTTTATTTTATTGTTTTATTCATTAATAATTAATTTAACGACTAGATAATTCTTTATTTATCTGGTCTTGAATGGATAATGGCTTAGTGTTTTCAGTTTTACTTTCTGGAGTATATGATGGATTTTTAATATCCTTAATAACATCTTCTTTTCCCCCCGACTTTCCTTGAGCATATGCACTTCTTACTATTGAATCTACATTGTCTAAAATAGCCATTTCTCTAGCTAGTTTAGATACATTTTCAGACCCATCTTCGTTTACATACCTTTTCCAAAAATCAGGAAGGTTTAAAGTAGTATTTGTCACATACTTCATAGAATCTTCACTAACTTTAAAAGTGTACTTATCTCCCTTATCATTTAAATCAAAATCTACAGCTCCAAAATCTTTTAATGTATCATGAACTTGAGACCTCCATTTTTTCTGATTTTCTTCTATAGCTGCTTTTTCAGCCTCAGTATCTTTTTGAGCTTGAGGAACAGCTGTATCTTTTTGGAATTTAGTTAGCTCTTTATAAGCCTGCGAAGCTTTCTGTTTAAGTTTTATCTTAGACAACTTAACCTCCTTATCCGTATATTCGTCCTCATCTAGCTTATATGAATCTTCGTAAAGAAGACCAATATCTTCAAAACTTAACTCTGGGTTTTGAAACTTCATGTAATTTTTTACAATCTGCTCATCACTCATCTCTTCATAGTTAGCCATTTGAGTACTAAAAAAATCCTCCATTCTACCCCCCTTATTAACATAATCGTTCAGTTTAGCCATCTGTTCGTTAGCAAATTCAACGCTTGGTGTATCTTCTTTAGATAAAGCTGATAATAACTCATCGTAAGTTTTAAATTGACCGTCAGTCTTTTCGCTTAACATGTCATCAAAACTAGCTTGTTGAGTAACAACCTTATCCTCAGTAGGATTATTTTTTTCTTTTTCAGGAGACGAATCTCCTTCTTTCAAAGAACTTTCTTCTGAGGTAACTTCTTCTTTTACTTCTTCTTTTACCTCTTCTTTTACTTCTTCTGTTTTTGTTTCTACTTTTTCAGAAACAGTTTCTTTTGGGGTTTCTTTCTGAGTTTCCTCAGCCTTTGGAGATTCATCTTCGTTAACTATTTTGGCCCCCAGACCTTTAGCTACTAGCTCCTCAAATCTATCATTCATGTTATTAAATTTAAATTAAACTTTTACAAATATACAAAAATATTTTGAATATTGCAATTATTACCCTACACTTTGGTTCTTACTAAGTCAGAATCATCCTGAGATAAAGATATATGGTCACTCTTTATATTACCTGAATACTCTAACTCGTAGATTCTTCTTTTATGCTCAGCCTGAGCAAATCTTTCTTTCATCTCAAATTCAGCTTGCATTTTTTGAATCTCAGCTTGAGTTTCCATTTGCTTCATTTGAGCGTCAGCTTGTGCTTTTGCTTGGATAGACATTTGCTGCTGTTGTGCGTTAGACTGAGCATTAGCAGCCGCCATTTCTTGTTGCTCTTGCATATACTTTTTACGTCTTAATATTAGCATTTGATTCGCAAGCTTAATATTTCTAATCCCTCTTATAAGTATAGCATCTTCTATTCTAAGCTCCCCTTCTTGTAAAGACACCTGTATGTTTTGTTCTAGTAACGCTTTTTCTTCTTCATCTGGTAAGGGCTCTATCATTATACCATAGTCAGCTAAAGTAACATCTTTTGTAACTTCAATAGCTTTCATACTGAAGTCACCAATAGACTGAATATACCCCTTATAGCTTCCTGAATAATTAACCAAGTCTTGAACTCTTAAAGCTACACTTTTTGCTAAGTTTTTAGTAATACTTAAAAAAGCTTGATTTAACCATCTAGTAGCATTATTAGAAGCAAGTAAAGCCATTTTTTGAACTCCAACTAAAGATTCTTTATCTGGCTGTGAAGCATCTCTAATTTCATTTATACCCGTAACATCTCTTATCATCTGTAAGTTGTATTGATATATAGCTATCAACTCTTGAAGTGCACCCCCTATACCTCCTCTTAATTCTTGAATAGGATTTGGGTTTCCTGGAGTACCATCGTCCATCTGTATTCTATAATATAAATTTCCTGTTTGTTGATATATATCTTGAACTTCTAAAGGAGTAAAAGTTCCCCCATCTCCTTTACCAACATTTTCAATAGCTCCTAGCTCTATAGCAGAACCTTGAGGTTTTACTTTAGATATAAGATGTTGTATTTTTAAATGTGCTAATTGTATTTGGTCTGCAAAAGGAATCATTCTTTCAACCATTCCTTTATTGTTCATGTTTATAATATTAGGAGCGTAAACAGCATAAGGCATTAATGCTTTTGATAAATTACTTTTTGGCCTCACAATATTTTCTGCTACTCCATAGTCAAATATAAAGTCAGTACCAATTATGTATTTTCCTTTATATATCATTTCAACAGCAGAGTTTATTTTTTCTCTTTTGTATCTTGGATTTTTTGGCGGTTTATATTTTGAATCTTTTTTATTTACAGAAAACCCTCCATATCTATTCCCTTTCTTTTCATAATACATAACATCTGTACATTTGAAAACTCCATCAAGAATAGCTACTTTGTAAGTATCATATTCGTTTGTTTCGTAACCGTTATAACTTATACTGTTTAAAGACATTTTACCAGGATTTCCGTGCTTACCTAAAACAGATACAGCAATCTCTTCGTATTCTTCTTCTGAAAATTCATCTCCCGCTAGTCTTTTTAAATCATGAATACTTATATACATAACCTCTCCAGCATACTCCATGTTTCTAAAATCTGGGCTACTTGAATGTGAAGAAACAAAATTAATAGGGTCAACATAACGCATTGTTATTTTTCCGTTTTCAATACCTGTTTTTGCAACTCCTATATCTAAAGCTACTAAATCACGAATAACTCTTTTTCTTATTTCTTCCCAATCATTTAAATAAAAAGTCAATTCAATACCCTGCTCCATAGCAATTTCTGTAGCTTGCTTATAATTAAGTTCCATAAACAAATCAAGCTCTTCTCTACTTTCTGGAAGGTTTTCAAAATCTTTATCAAAAGGAAGTCCTGTTAAACCTGCAGCTTCACGAGCAAAATCTTGCATTGACATTTTTGTTAAAGC
>CERT01010512.1_pt1 | contig 20964 bp, 32 predicted proteins | sample 530691 | NCBI WGS metagenome assembly CERT01 (sample SAMEA2620861, study PRJEB7988) | marine metagenome | biome: marine biome (ENVO:00000447); feature: surface water layer (ENVO:00002042); material: "saline water (ENVO:00002010), including plankton (ENVO:xxxxxxxx)" | depth 5 m
CGCATCATAATTCAATTCTTGAATACCTCTTTTTGCGTGAAATAATACCTGATATCTATTTACATTATTAATAATTTCATTGTTACCTTGATACATTAACATAAAATTATTTACTATATCCTCTAAAGAAACATATTGATACGAACCCCAATTAGCGTCCGAAGGACTATTAAAAGGAGGTCCAATATTATTTTCGTAATAAACGTAATCTGTAATATATGCCATAATTAACTGCTTTCTTGTATTTCGTTAGTCTCTTCTTGTTTCCCAAAATTATATACTTCTGCTTCTCTAATCTCAATACCTACATATTGACATATTTTAGCAATTAATGTAGGCTCATCTGAATCAGGCAACTCAAACTCTTGAAAATCAGCCTGAGTAGGATCAAACTGAGGTTCCCCTAATTGTAAGTTTTGCCATGTCCATCTCGGTGTTAAAGGGTAACGAACATATTGTGTTCTGACAGCAGCCCTTTGTCTTATACTTGTAGGGTACACTGTTATATTATTACCGTCTAAGACATAAGCTGGAAAGCTTTTAGTTGGAGACGTTAACATAGAGTTGGTTAAATAAAATATTTTACTTTGAGTAACTCTTTCTACTTCTTTTATTTTACTATTATTATAAATAACATAATCTTCCCCTATAACTCCAAATATATCCGCACTTAAAGTTATTGCTGTTCCACTGAGTACTCCTGTAACAAAAGCTTCTTGTAAAGTAGTGGTGTTTACTACGATACTACCTATAGGGGGTGTAGGGGCCGAAGCAGGAATAGTAGTCCACCCTACAGCTGCCGCATCAACTAATTGATTAGCTACAACCGCTGTGGCTGTACCTGTAAATAAAGGATCAGAATAATAATATAATTTATTTATTAAATAATAATCATTAGGTAAAGAAAATACATTTTGATTTACCTGAGGTAAAAAAAGCTGTACAGAAAAAGTATCCATAACTTCTTCCAGTCCTTTTATTATATCTGCATACCCTGTTCCAGACATTCTGGAATTTTGTTTATTAATCCAACTATTGTACGCATAAAAATAATCTTCAAACATATCTAACTGCGCCTGTTTAGCATAAAGATTAAAATCTTGAGGAGATATATATCCGTAATTATTTTTATTAGCAATAGCTAATACTGTATTTCTAACTTCATTTATAGATGCTGCCATTCTTTATAAAGATTTTTACAAAGATAATAAAAAAAAAGAGGCTTACATTTTTTTGTAAACCTCTCTTTTAAAACATAGTTAAGCTTATGAGAAAGTAAATGTTCCAGCCCACTGAATACCCTGAGTACCGCTTGATACTGTTAAAGGCATTGTGCCAGAATTAGTCTTCCAATCAGACTTCATAATTTCTAATGCTACCTCTTTAAATTTAATAAAGTAAGCATCGTCAGTTACGCTGTCTCCCATAGCAATAGCTAATTTTTGACTGGTAGCTCCTCTTTTATAATGAATCGTTACCTCTCCATCAGCAGCGTTTCCTCTAATTTCAGTCGCGTTGTCTAAACGAACTTTTGTAGCTCCATGGTCTCCTTTATCACTTAAAATAAAAAAAGTGTCTCCATTAATGATTCCAAAATTCGTTCCTGCTAACATAAGAGTAGTGTCATCTACAACTTTAGCTACAGTAAAGTTTTTAATTGCTCCCGCAGTCGTACAACACACTGTGTCTCCTACTGAAACGTTTTCTGTAAACTTTGCTCCTGACAATACAACTTTAGAAGCATCAGCTGCCGCTATAATATCATAAGCAGTACCACTTGCTGATAAACCTTCTGCACTTGTAGCCGAAGCCCCTGGTCCAGAAATACTTAAAACAGTATCACTATCTACCGCAGTTATTAAAGCCCAGCTTCTTACTGGATAACCTGCAATACCTGTAGTAATAACAGCATAATCTCCAACATTAACCGTAGTTAAAAAGTTTTGGCCTGACTGTGTAAGTTTTCCTGTAGTAGCCGCATCGGTTGTACCTGAGTCTACAGCAGCTGCATTTGTTGCGGTAGAGCTTGGGTACATTTGTACTGGTAAATTAATATATCTATACATTTTACTTAGGCTACAGCTATTGCTGATACCGCTTTAGAAGGAACGTATGCAAATGCAACATCCGTCCAAGAAGTTTTTAAAGCTTCCTCCATCGCGTTTTGAACTGAGTCTCTCATTTCTAAAGTAGTAGATACCGCAGCATGAGTTAATGTTACCGTGTTACCACTATTGTAAAAAACAGTAGTACATGTTGTTGGGTTAGATGCTACTCCTCCTGTATCTCCGATTTGTACCGCAATTACATCAGAACAGCTAACTAACATTGGTGTTTCTCCCGTAACAGGAGTGTCTAAAAATTTGTCCATAGTTAATAATTTTAATGGGTTAATAAAGTGCAAAGATACAAAAAAAAAGCACCCGTTATAGGTGCTTTATTTACTACTCTTCCGTAGACTTGTTTTTCTTTTTAGTCTTCGGTTTATCATCTCCCTTTAAAATACGATTAAGGAGTTTGTAAGTTTCAATACCCTCATCGGTTTGCATATAAGAAGCGATAATATCTTCTGGATCTTCTCCAAAAGGCACCGTTAAAAGTTTTGTTTTATTTGTCGAAAGGTTAAAATAAACATCTCTGTTTTTATTTTTAACTACTAATAAACTTGCTCCAAAAAACTTAGCCACGTCATCATAAACCTGAAGTGAAGGGTCGTTAAGCATATCAATAAACTCGGCAGGATTGTTTCGTGAAAACACCAACATGTCTCTACGAAGTTCAGCTGTACTTTTTCTGTCCGATCCAGCTCCAAATAAAACTCTGGATAAACTTTCTAATGTAGAAATATCTAAATCTTTTGCTAAAATCTGAGCATCTAAAATTAATTCTTCGATTTCTAACTCTTCAGTAGCATCCACCTCATTATTTACCTCCTCAAAAGTTTGCCCGTTTTGTGGATGATAATATAAAAATTCTTGTAAAACTTGATTTCCTCTTTCAACATTTAAAAATCCATCTTCAAAAACAATAGGTTCTAAAATAGCGTTACCATCTTGCTCGTCTTCAAACGGACTTTTTTGGTTTCTTGCATAACGTAAAGCTCGGTTAGCTCCTAACTCTTCGTCAAAATAAAGTAATGGGGTTCTTTTGTTGTGGTGAGACGCTAACATAAAAGCCAATGGCGCTGCGTCTGATTTTAATCTATACTGTTTAGCAACAGGTGTTCCTTTTTTTCTCTTTTTCATTTTATTATAATTTAATTAAAGTTAAAAAAAAGGGGAGGAGTTTAGCCCTCCCCTAAATTAATTGCGCTTATTAATCTCTAAATAAGAAGAAGTTGTTTGCACCTAAAGTACATACAGCTCTTTCAGATAAGAAGTTAACTTGCATTTTGTCTATATCAGACGTTCTTGCTCCACCAGCAGAACCAGTGATCCAAGTTTTGTAACGTCTATCTTCAGTTTCAGAAGCTCTATATCTAACATGTAAGAATGGACGCTTAGCGTTCTTACCTAAGATTTGGTCATAAACTGTAGTAGAACCAGCTGGAACCATAAGTCCATTGATTGCACCACCAGTTAAACCACCTCTCATAGTAGGATCGTTTAAGTATTTCCAGTCTTGCTTATAGAAGTCATAACCTCTACGGAATCCTGTGAATCCTAAGTTTAGAGCCATTTCTTCATCATTATCAAATAAACCATACGAAGTACCACCCGCTCCATAAGAGTTTTGAGCAGCCAACATATCGTCAATATCAAACGAGAAGTCTCTGTTTACAAAAAGAACATTTTCTTCAATAGATCCTTGCTTATCTAATCTTTGGATTACTGAATCAAAACCTGCAAGAGCAACTGGGTTACCACCACTCCATACATTTCCTCTTGTGTTTACTACATAGAAAACTCCTTCAGAACCTTTGTTTCCTACTGGAGCTACAGCAGCAGCTGCACCAGAACCAGCCTCTGCTGGAACTGCCTCAACCATTGCAGTTTCTAAATAGTCCTCAAAACGAAGTCTTGTTTCGTGCTCAGACTTTAAGTACCATAAGTACCCTGAAGCTCCGTTTTCAGTTGTAACTTCAATCCAACCAATTTGAGCCATATCAGAACCGCTTACTTCGTAAGTGTCTTTAATGATGATTGGAGAGTTTTCGAATATAAAGTCTTGAGACTCTAAAGAACCCTGCATACCTGCTTGTCCTTTAGCAAACTCCGACCCGTAAATAAATATACTACTATTTGTAGCGTTAGCCATTGCTTGACCAGCTGCCTCGTAATAAGCTACAGTAATTGTAAATGGCGCTCCTGCTCCAGAAACCGCTGTTACAATTGCTTTGTTACTTAAAGTTGAACCCGCAGTTTCGTCAGAAATCATTACAGTTTGACCTACTCTGATTGCTGCAAAACCATTTGCTGGTGCAGATGAAGCTGGTGGAGAAGCTGGATTAACTTGAGCTGTTGGAATAGTCCAAACAGCAGTGTTAGATCCTGCTATTGCCGCAGACGTACATGCTGTATATTTAGTGTGTAACCTTCCTTGCTCAGCCCATTTGATAAGGTCTGAATTTGAAGGCATTTCAGCGCCTACCATTCTTAAGAATGACGCTACTGTTCTGTTACCATAACGCTCAAACTCTTTTTCATAAGTATCAGGAAGATACTGATTCAAAAAGTCAAAGTTAGTTAGGTAGTTTGATGCTAAGGCTACTTGCTGTGCACTTGGCTGCAAGTCAAAGCCCGGTGTTCCTAATACTGACATTTTTTAAATTTTTTTAGTTTATACTCTTTTTATACTTTTAATTTTAAGTCCTCGTCCACTACTCTTGTCTCCAATAGCTCTAATTTTTAAACCGTCTTTACTGAATGTTTGGGGAGTTTTACGCATGTCCATATTAATGTTTTTTGATTTTTTAGAAACATCATCTACAGCTGCGGTCATTCCTTGATTGTAAAAAAATTCAGCAAACTTGTCTAAATTCATAGCTACTGCCATAGCTCTGTGATAACCTTGAGCGTCTTTCATTAATCCACTGTCAGTGTCCATGTATTTATTTACAAAATTATTGACATCAGATTGCTTACTTCTCAACTCGTCTTTATCACCAGGCTTAAACGTAAAACTCTTTTCTCCGATATTGAACTCAAAACCTTTGAACTCATCGTTAAAAACCTCATTGGTTTTATTTAAAAAGTAGTCATACCTTTTTTTACGAGCCTCTTCAGTAGTCTTCGACTCCTCTACATAACTTTTATAACTATCCAGTTCTTCTTGACTAACTCCTGACAATCCACCCCCGCTTGACTCAAGAGGAGCTTTATACTTGTCTTGTTGTTCAATTAAAAACTTTTTAGCTTTAACAAGTTCTCTTTTTTTAGCTAACTTCTTTTTCTTAATATCTTTTGGATCATCCAGTTCTTCGTCAAACGAAAACTTTTCATCCATAATATCTCTAATATCCTCACTATCTAAACCTTCTTCAGTTGTAGCATAATAAGCAGTTAGCACTTGGTCTCCGTCCATTTCATTATAATCTTTTTGTAACTCGACAAAATCTTTAATTCCACGACCAGTTTCCTTTTTGTATTTAAAATACGCTGCAACATCTTCTGGTAAATCTTCGTTTGACTTTTGCTCTTCAAACAACTGATCTACAGAGTCGATATCTTTATCGTATCTATTTTTAATATATGAAAGAACGTCTGCATCATTTAACTCTGATGCGGTAGTTTTTTCTTGTGTTTCTCCTTCCGGTTGTACTTCTTTTTGTTCCGTGTTGGGAGCGGCACTTTCAGTGCTTGCATCCACTCGCTCCACGTTAGTGTCACTTTCTGAAGTTTCAAATTTTTCTTCATGTTCTTTAAGTAGAGTTTCTTCTACTTCAGCTTTAGATTTTTCAACTCCAGAAACATCTTTTACTGTAAATTTATTTTCTTCCATTTTATTTAATTTAAATTTTTACAAAGTTAATACTAATTTTATTATATTTTTAAGCAAGTTATCTTGGTTCAAATTCCGCTAAATCAAACCCATCTAAACTGTCTTCATTAGACTCAAAATTAAAAGGAGGTAAGTTTCTTTTTCTCTGCTCAATCATTTTAGATTGCTGAGTGTTACCCATGCTTATTCTATCGGCTTTAGCTTTTTCCTTTTTTTCTTCTCTCATGTCTATTTGAGACTGTTCCATTCCTCGTAACTGCATGTTGTAGTTAAATTCAACATCCATTAGTCTACGTTTTAGATCAGCTTCATTTTTTTGCTTTTCAATTTCAAATGCAATTTCCGCTTGCTTAATTTGAATTTTAGCTTGAAGTTCTTGTTGAATTTGTTGCATTTTAGACTGAGCAGCCTGTTGTTGTAGTTGTTGCTGCTGTTGTCCTTGCATAGCTTGTTTCTGCTGCTCTTGTTGTTGTTTTTCTGCGGCAGACTGCTTTCTTTTTACCTTTAATAGTTGGTTGGCTAATTTTAAATTATTAATAGTTCTAATATCAATAGCGTCTTCTAAATCAATTCCTCCTTGCTGTAAAGCCATTTGTATATTAGCTTCTAATTGTTGTTTCTGTTCTTCGTCTGGAGCCATTTCTATAAATATACCAAAGTCATATAAATATAAATTTTTAATTTCTTCTAAAATTCCTAAATTATATTTTCCAATTTGCATAGCGAACTCATCTTTAAAGTCTGCATACTCTAATACATCAGCTGTTCTAATAGATAAACACTCTGCTAAACGCTGAGTAATAAATAAACTTGCCTTTAAAATATGTCGAGTCGCAACATTAGAATTTAATGCGGCCAGCTTTTGCACTCCGACCAAAGAATTTGGATCAGGAGTAGAAGCATCTCGAGCTTCGTTTAATCCTGTTACTTGTCGTAACATATTTAAATAATGATTATAATTACCTATAAGCATTTGCATTTTACCATTACCACTGTTAGAGTTAAGCTGGCTTATTGGTTGTCGAGCATTATTAAATTCTCCATCTTGGGTATAACTACGTCCTACTACACTACCTGTTTGGAAATATAAACGTAATGCGTCTTCTGGATTATAAGCGGCTCCCGTTCCTAAATCTACTTCACTTAACCCGTCTGCATCTATAAACACTCCATCTGGAACTACCTTTGAAACTACTTGTTGTATTTTTAAATGAGTCATTTGAATTAAATCTGCAAAAGGAATCATTCTTCTAACTAAAGACTCGTAAGTTCCTTTGTAAATTTTCGGAGCACAGGCTACATAGTTCGGCCAAGCATATTGATTAGCGGAATTAGGCCTTACCATATTTTCCATCATATCCCATTTTAAAAGAATGTTGGTTCCCATAACCATTACCCCTTCGTACCACACATCTATTTTTTTCTCTACTCTTTCAAACTTTCCTTCATCCATCATTTCTTGAGGAGGATTAAATTGATCGTCTTTTTGTACAGTTTTAAATGTTCCTTCAGCTAATTGCTTTTTCTTATAAACAAAACTATTAGTGGTTTTGTAATTAAAATACAATAAAGTGCAAGTGTCTCTTGAAAACATACTGTTTTCATACATAGCCGCAACATTATAATAATCGTACCAAGCTTGACTGTATTTAGAAATTTCTTCCATTTCCTCGTTAGTTATATCAGGGTCTATTTTTACAAGTTCTCCAATTGGAACTGTTTTTAATTCACCCCAATAAAACACATCATTAAAGTACGGGTCCTCTGTATAACTGTATACTACGTTAGCCGGATCCACATACTCCACTCTTATACCGTCTCCTTGTTGAAAACTATGCTTACATATACCAATACCTAAAGTTGTTATATCTCTATCAACTCTTTTTCGAATATCCTCGTAATGATTTTCTTTAAGCATAGTGTTGATAGCAATTTCGTTAGCTATTTCTATACCTGGTTTATAATTCAGCTGCATATACAACTCCATTTCCGTGTCTGTCTCAGGTAAATTTTTTGGTCCTTGAGTGAACATAGGAACCTGAAAGTCTTTTTCTATTTGTAAAAACAAATCTTTAGCTTGAACATTTTTTTCTACATCTCTTTGAAAAGAATTTCTTTTTTCTGCTGACATAGCATCCATTGCTACGCATTTAACATCGAAAAGTCTATCCGACATTCCGTTTACTACAATGTCTACAAACTTTGGAATAATAGGAACTGGAGTCCAGTCTAAATTAAGATAAGATAAATCACCGTCTACAGACAGCTCGTCTTTATATTTAGCTATAGATTGCTCGCCTCGAGCATACAGTCTTAATCTGTGAAATTCTGCCCACTGATTATAAAATCTACAATTGTATCCATCTTTTCTAAACCATTCATATTGTATTGCTTGTCCTACTTGCAAACCAAACTGGTCAGTTTTCTTTTCTTTATCAGAAACAAACTGGTCTGGAAATGCAGCTTTATTTATGTCTATTTTTACGTCTCTCATCGGATTATTCGGCTTAATGTACTGGTATTGTTATATCTTGCAAAGTTAATACTTATTTTTGATTTTTGTTTAGATGGTGTATATAAGTGTTTTTGATTGGCCATAACAGCGAGTCCAGAACTAATAGCAGCATCAAATTTAGTCCTGTTATTTATATCAAACTTAGCCCAATCCTCTAAGGTTCTCTGAAAATACATTGTCCCCATGTCTCCAGAGTCTCTATAGTCTCCATTAAAATCAATACCCACATGTTTTTCTATGTATGATTCTATTGCGGAAGCGTGGGATTGTTTTACGTCTTCCGAAGTATTAGGAATGCCCCCTAACTCTCTTTCGGTTTTAGATAATTTATTATAAGTTTTATCTGGTCTGTTCAAAGAAAAACCTCTGTATCCTCTATTTTTAAAATGATATAAAAGTCTGGGTTTATTATTTTCACACAATATAGGCATCCCATAAAACACACAAGCCATTAAAACTTCTTCAAAAAATATTTCAGCAGTCTGAGGTCTGGCTATATATTCTAAAAAAAACTCATTACTCGGAGCTTCTTCCATGTTAAATTTTGTCATACCATGCAGCGCTCCATTAGATCCTTTTCCTACTACAACTCCCGATATATCGTAAGAGTCACAACCAAAAGAACCTATATGTTCGTTGCCAGGTTTTTTCATTCCTCTTTCGGTAACAATATTGTTTTGTAAATGTTTAGGCGGAGTCCAGCTTACCAAAAACCTTCCGTTTCTATTAGGGTTCCAGATTACTTTAGAATCTTTAATTCCGTTTTCCCACGAAAAAGAACCTCTCGTTAAATGATGATCCATAATAAGAGAATCGTTGTAATCTATCTGCTGATAAATTTTAGTTAAATTAAACAAAGCTTGTTTACTTTCATCCCTAAAAGCGTGAGACTCAGTACGAGGAAACTGTCTATAAAATTCATTTAAAGCATCTGGGTCTTGCTTTAAAGAGGACACTTCGTTTTCCCAATAATTTATAGCGCCTACACTAATAAACTCTCCATCTATACCTTCTATAGGTTTAACAGGGTTGTCTAAAACAGGCATACCATACTTATCAATATATCCTTCAAAGTTCCATTCCATAGGAATAAATAAACAATATAAACCGCTTTTAGTCTGTCCGTTAGCATTTCTTTCAGAAGGCAAAGAGTCTTCATATAATTTTTTAAAATTACCACCCCCTTTGTCTAAAGCGTTAGAAGTTGATCCCATCATACACTTGCCTATAATTTTACTACCCAATCGCAAGCAAGTCTTAGTTACCCTCCAGTTGTTTAATATGTTATCAGGCTTCTCCCATTTACCACTTTCATCATGTAATAGTAATTGTAATTTTTCTCCATCATAACTATTGTCTCCTGTATTTTTCCAATCTATAGTAGTGTCTAAACCTTCCAGCTCTTCATCAGAAAGCTTGTGCATATTTTTTTTAGTAATCTTAGAAGCTGGAACTCTATACGCTAATTCTGTTTTAGGTTTATCCATACCATCTTGTATAGGTTTAAAAAAGAAAGGATAGTTGTTAGATATAGGGACAACTTTGTCTGTAAACATTTTTTTAGCATCAGAACCTGTTTTAGATAATATGCCTATACGAGCGTCTTTAGTAATAGTAGCTTGATTAACTCCTTCGCAAGAACTCATAAAAGAAAAACCTGACCTTCTGATTTTCAAATAACACATTCCAAAACTTCTTTTATCCGCCTTACACGCTTCCCAAAAAATATAAAATATTCTATTAGCCTCTCGAAAATCAGGATGTCCAACATCTATTTTAGTCCACTGTAAATACATATAATGGGTTCCGGTAATGTATGTAGGTTTTCCATTATTCATAAACCAGAATCCTTGCTCTCTATAATCAAACTCTTTTTCAATATAATCAACCCATTGTGATTTAAAATTATTAGGAGTTTCGTGCCATTGAAATATAGATTTAATTTTACTTAACTCTTTCGGCAAAAGAGAAGGTTCCCAATATTGTTCTTTTTTTTCTTTTGATCTGGTGTAAATATTTTTAGGAGGTTTAGGAAGAGCTATTTTTAATCCATTAATATCTATAACATTTTCTATCTCCCCTGTTTTAGAAATAATAACTATATCGTATTTTTCATTATAACCATACAACCAACTTTTTGCTCTGTTTTTATTAGACAAAACCGCTTTAGGTATAATTCCCTTTAGCTCTGTGTATAACTTATTTTGACCTTGATTCTGCAAATCCTTTTAATGTATTAGTTTTTTTATCCGCAACCTCTCCATTTAATAAAGCTCTTTCGCTTTCTATTCTGTTTAATATTTCAAAAGCATCAAATATTGCTAATTTTTTTGTAGCAGCAGCATTTTTTAATCTGTCCGCTGCCAACTCATCATCCTTATCATATTTTATAATATCTTCTTTTGCAACTTTAATTAGTTGTTTTACTGCTTTTTTACCAGCCTCTATTATTTGTAGTTTAATTTCTTTACTTTCCATTTATTTATATTTATAAAATATTACAAAAACATTTCTACCTTCCTTCCAAGATTTATTTGGGTATTTACTATGAAAGTAGTTTGCAGGATAAGATATTAATCTATTCTGTTCATAGCCCGCCACAGAAACTAATCTCCATTTATCCAACTCGTTTGCGTCTATTTTAATCATTCGATCGTATTCTTCATTATCTACAGAATCAGGTAATGAGGCTCCGTAAATAACATGCTCCCAAAAAGCAGTTCCGTGAAGCTCTTCCAGCTCACGCGGGGACATATAAAGAACTGCGGCTCTATCAGGTTGTTGACCTTTAATTTTTAAATCAGAATGTATTCTCCAATCTGTGTCTTTATTAGGAGTTGAGGTTCTAAAAAAACTTAAAATATTCTCTACGGGACGACCCTCTATTACTCCCAGTTTACCTATCATATAATTAGTAAAAGCATCTGGAGAACTTTGTGTATAAAAATTTTTTTCTCCAACAGTGTGCTTTAAAAACTCTCCTTTGTTTAAATAGTCTGTCGCTATTTTAAATAAATCTTTGTCCACAAAATTATCTATAATATGTATCATAATACCATAGTTATATTATTAGTAAACATTCTGTATAATTTTTCTCCCTCCACATTAAACTCGTATTCACTGTCTGGGGTAAAAGAAATTTTATCCCCCTCTTTAACTCCTAATTCTTTTAGCTCTTTATTTATATAACGAACTATCCCTATTAAAGGCTCCTCATTACCGCCTTTGTATATATACGATTTTTCTAATTCAATAGGTTTTACAAAACAATACTTACTGTGAGCGTTCCACTTTCCGTTTTGTTTGTATAAAAAAAATTGTTCTGGATCTATTAAAAATAAATTATCTTTTAAAAAGCTTCTTCCACTTTTTTCTCTTCCGTACATATCATAATAAAACTTAAAGACATTATGATGAACAAGCAATGTGTCTCCGGTTTTTATTTCTCCTTTATAATTTATAGGAAGAGCTACTACTTTAGCGAATCGATTAGAAGTTTTATGATCCTCCTGAGAAGTACTGGTTATAAATTCTAATCCATCAATATTTTTAGTGTTGTCATATCTCCTATTGTTAATAGGAGTTACTATAAAATTATAAGGAGACCTCATTAAAAGTTTATATTATATTCTAATGATATAGGCAGGGTGGCTAAAAATTCTTTCCACATATAAACCTCATTTTCTTTTTGAATCCAAATTTTGTAAGACCCTTCTGTAGCCTGAATCAAATGAATAGTGTGACTACCCCCTAAAACGTCTTGTCCTACAATATAGTGCATGGCTCCAGACTTGTAGTCTGCGCCAATTGATATTTTTCGAATGTCCATTTCATTTTTATTTAATTGTAATTTATGGTAAAACCTTTTGTAAATTTATATACATTCTACCTTGAAAGTTCACATTAGCAGCACCCGTGCCCGCTCCATTATTCAGTGTCACAAATATAGACTGACCATGTCCTATCCTATTACCAGGAGATGCTGCAACGGTTGCATCGCAACAGTTAAACTGAGTGGTATCAGCTTCCCCAAACTCACATATCGCTAACTGTGTTAATGTTCCTATTTCTGGGTCTGCCGGGCATAATGGTGCGTTCCAAAGTTGGAAGTTAAAAATTGTATTTACAGTAGTCACGAACTCAAATCTTACAGAGCAAATACTCCAAAACTCACTATAAAGAGTACATGTTCCGCCTGGCGGATTTCCAAATACCTGCCCCGCCATTAAGTCTTCGGGGCTCATAAGGAATCCTCCTCCTGAAGGAGCAACGGTACCTAAAGAATTTACCCCTATTATGCCTACAGTAGAACCCTCAGTCATGCCATGAAAAGTGTAAAAGGTGTTTGCTACAGGGCTCCATTTAGTATTATAAAAAGGAACCATTAATGTTTGTTCTGGTGCTGTGGCAGATCCAGAAGGCGTTTGCCATGTTCCATCTCCTCGTAAAAAAGTAGAAGCTGTCCCTCCGCTTGGTACGTGACCAACATTAGTTCCTCCTATATAAGTATTAGAAGTAACAACCACCGCTCCTGTTGTAGGAGTTATAGTTAATGGTGTTCCTGTAGAAGCTGCTGATGGTCCGGCCGAAACACTTGTAACCGCTCCTGTTGGCGCTGCCCACTCTATTCCTGTACCCGCTCCGTTTACTGTTAAAACTTCTCCCGGAGCCCCCGTGGTTCCTGAAAAGTCTTGTATATATCCTGGGATTATCGTAGGCGCTGTAAGACTAATACCTGGCCCCGATAAAACAATACTTGTAGTAGCGCTATTACCAGCAGTTAAAGTGTCTTGTAAATTACAACAAGTCTCAGTAACCCAAGCCAACCCTGTTCCTGTTGAGGTAAGCACCTGTCCGGCCGCACCAGTAGCTCCTGATGTATCTGTAATTTGTCCCGGTTTTATAAATCCAGATATTGTTATATTAGCATTTGCTCCTCCTGCTGTGTTTCCATTATCTAATACTGATTGTAAATCTTGAGTACCAGCACTTGGTGCTGCCCAAGATACTCCAGTAGCTGTAGATGTTAGAACCTGTCCAGCTGTTCCTGTAGAGGCTCCATCATATAAACTTCCTGTTAACGCAATACCAGCTGTAGTGCTAAGATTTCCAGCGGCACTAAAAACGTTATTGCCTGACCAGGTATTAGTACCCGCTGAAGTTATAGAAACATTAGTGTCGAAAGTCCATAGTCCTGTACCTGTTAAAGTTACATTTTGTCCCGTAGATGTGTTTCCTGAAGCAATAGTACTTTGTAACCCGCAGCAAGAAGCTGGAGGTAGTGAGCTCGACCACGCAACTCCACCCGCTGGACCCTGTGAAGTTAACCATTGTCCGGCAGTTCCAGTAGATCCTGTGCTGTCTTCTATTTGCCCTGTAACACCGAAAATCACATCACTGTTGTTCATGTCAACAACGGTATTATTAAAATTAGTAACACCGCTAATACTTACTATAGCAGGACTGTTAACATATAACCCTGCTCCTGCGTTTTGAAAAGTCATATTGACACCGTCTACAATCGCGTTCGTAGTGGCAGTATTACCTATAGTTAAACTATCGTTCCAACTACAACATGATGTAGCAGGAGAATTAATCCACTCAATACCTGTTCCTGTAGATGATAAGATTTGGCCGGCTAAACCGGTTGTTGCTTGAGCAGTAATAGTAGTAGGATAAACTGTTCCGACTACTGTAATATCTCCTGTTAGGTTAATATTTTGTGTAGCTGTATTTCCCGTATCTAAAACAGACTGTAATCCCTGAAGAACACCCGCGCCCCCTATTAATGAACTAACTAAAAATGTAACAGTTTCGTTATTGTTACTAACGTCAGTAGCAATTAAAAGGTCGTCCATTGCAGGGACAACCGTAGGATAAGCTTGAGTGTTTTCAATTTTCGCCATGTCTATAAATTAAAACCTGTTAATATTCTATATCTAAAAGTAATTCTTAGCGATCCGTTGCCAAGCGTTGGTCCTTCACCGGCTGCAAACGTAAATACAAGGCTACTGTTTATTAACCCTCCCATGTCGACACCGTAAGTGTTACCTCCTGAAGGGAGTATATCGCTTCCACCAAAAATCTTGTTTTGACCTGTACCAAATACAGTTTGATTTATATTCTGCTCGTCCAGACCATAACAAATAACTTGAGTAGGAGTATTATTTGCAGATGCTATCTTGCCATTTCCGGTACAATTAAAAGCTACTGGTGGAACGGAAGAGTTGCTGATTACACTAAACACTGCATCCATAAAAGCAGGTACAATCATTGTGCCTGGCCCTTGATTAGCCATTAAAATAATAGGTTGTGTTTCTGCTGATATAACTTCGGCAGCGGTTAAGGTTCTATCGAAAGTTCTCCATCCATAAAAAGAATATAAGTCGCCAACCAAACAAGTTTTAGTTGCATTATTATCACTAACATCTGTTAGAACCACATAGTCGTTAGACTGTGGTTTAACTGAAGGATACGCGACTTTATTCTCAATTTTTGCCATTTACTTTTTTTCTTGTTCTTTTTCTTTTTCTTTTATCTCTCCTGTCTCCAGGTTAATTACCGCATCCTTACCGTATTTTGTCATCAGGTCTTTTTCTAACAAAGCAAACTCTGATTTTAACTCTTCTACTCTTAAACACGCTCCATGCTTTTGTAAGGCTAAATCTCCTAATTGCATTTTAAGCTTGTTAAACTCTGCGTTTAAGCTTTGTAAAGCTTCCAGTTCTTTTGTTTCAATTTTTTTCATTTTTAATAAATTTAGATTATAATTAATTTTTTACAAAGATAATAAAAGTTATGGAATGTATTTTATTTTCCTTGACCTCTATATTTTTTAAGATAGTTCTTGCTGGATTTTAAATTACTACTCTTTGATTTAGAGTGAACTCCTGGTCTTTTTTTCTGTTTATTTCCGCGAAATATAAATGCTGGTGATTTAGCCATTACTTTTTTATTTTTTCAAATGACCTTCCTCCAAAGTAAGCTCCAATCACAGTTATTAAAACTATTTCCAACAAAGAAGTCCACTTTTCTTCAACTACAAAATTAATAGACCCTCCGTCAATAAATATCATTAACACAGTACATACTACTAAAAATATCAATACCATTGGTCTAACATTTTTACTTAACCAAGAATCACTGGTCATATCATGCTTCCATCTTTCTGTTACGTTTTTTTGAATCTCAGCTTCGGCTTCAATTACAACTTTTTCCATTTCCATTTCGAAAGCAGCTTTTTCTTCTTTTGTTTGAATAAATTTATCTGCAATTTCAGCAGCCTTTCCGGCAATATCTAAAGCGCCCTTTCCTAATATTTTATTTAATATACTCATGATTTTTTTCTTATGTATTCTAATATAATATCTATTTTCTTTTTAACCTCCTCCATGTCTGCTGCGTTTTTTTCATGATATTTTGAAAACTGTCCTTTTACTTCATATATACTAAAAACAAAAAATTTATATAAAGCATATAAAGCGCCTAATAATAATATTAATGGCAAACCGTATCCGTCTATTAACTTTAAAATATCTTCCATTAGTATTTTCCTCTTCTATTTTTAGGGCTTGACTTTGTAGAACCTCCTTTTCCTGCCCATAGTTTTTTACACGACCAGTATCGCGCTGTTAGTTTTGATTTAGCTGTACCGCATTTATGTCTTGCTTTAAAAGATTTTCTGGCAGCGGCAGAATAATTATGACCATATCCTTTAGCTCCAAAGTGAATAATCTTTTCTTTTCCCCCTTCACAAGCTTTAACCATTTTTTTCTTACCAGGTCTTGTGCTTGGACGAACCACATTGCATTTCATATTTTTTTTACTGACAGCCATTAGTATCCTGAAGATTTAGTTTTTCTTTCCATTCCATATCCTGGATTATTTTTCTTTTTACCCTTGTGCATTTTAGCATAAGAGTCTGCTTGAGCCTTCCCTACTGCGTTGTAAGGGAACACCCTCTTTTTTCCTTTTGTTTTAACAGTTGGCATAATTATGTGTTTTAAGTTTTTACTTTTGCTTTTTTAGTATTCATTACAAATTGTTTTCTACCACCTGATCTTTTTTTCTTTTTAGCTGTCGCGGCTCTTTCCGCTTTACTTAATGATTTAGCTTTAGATAATGGCAGACATCTTGCTGGGTTTTTTTTGGCCTTACTTGTTCCACAAGCACCCAATATAGATCCGTCAGTTCCTATACGAACCCATTTCTCATCTCTCCATTTTTTTAAAGCCCCAGCCATTACTTTTTCTTTTTAGTTTTAGGCTTCATTGATTTAATCATCTTTTCAATTTTAGCAGCTTGTTGTGCGTGCATTTTTGAAGCGTTTTTAAGTTGCTTTACAACTTCTTTCATTTTTTTTATTTCAGTCATTTCTTTTTGTTTTTAGCGTAATTAGGATCTTTACAGTATTTAGAAGCTCCCATCGCAGCATAAGCTGACCATTTACCATAAGTTCTCATAGCCCAGTCCTTACCTGCTTTACAAATTTTATTTCCCTTACTCTTAACCCTTCCTTTTTTTGCCATATCAATATAACCATATTGCGTCAGGCTTACTCGAATCGTTGTCCACATGTATGAAGGATTTTGCAATCCCCAATCTTGTAAACCCGACATTAATTAAAGCTCTAACTATTAAACTTCTTTTAGATGAACTTGTGCAGGCAATATCCGCAGCGCACCCTTTTAGATGTGAGCTATTTTTAGAAGCCTTATATCCTCTCTTTAATAAATCTTTATTGTAGGCCTCTGTACGAAATCCAGAGGTAATTTTAAAAGGTGTTCCCGATTCTTCTCTCGCAAAGTCTAAAAGCTCTAAAAAATCATGCCTCATATTTTTACCAGAACCTGGCTCATCTGGCGAATCAAATTCTTTATAGGTAAAATATTTCATGACTACTTTGTTTTTTTTATAAACTTATATATTGTAAATGCGATAGCAAGCGACAGAGAAACAAATTGAAGTATTTCGTTAGCCTGCATTAATGTTAAACCTAAAGCTCCCCCATTGGCAGCCACTACTTCTACTGTGTCTTTCATTTCAGTTTTCATTTTTTAAAGGTTAAGTTGATGACTGTACATACTTTACCTCACCTGTATATGTTGTTGTTTGATACCAATTCATAAATGCAAAGATAATATAAATATTTTATTCTTCTTCTACCCAACCGTTTGCAGGGTCAGCAATAATATCAAGCATCTCTTGATTAGTGTAATGATCTTCTTTTTCTGCTATTGAAGGTATTTTATTTGCTGGAAATCCTATAATAAAAAGTGTTTGATTATTATTTTTTCTAACTGTTAAAGCTGAATCTTCTGTAACCTCATTATAGTTTACATCATTTAAAAGTGATATGTCTAATGTGGAAAATAACATTATGGAACATCTGTTTCAATATCAGAACTTGCCTGATTGTCCATTGTTAAATTTATAGACCCAGCGGCATCTGTAATAGTAGGGTAAGAAGCTGTTCCTGTAGGGTCTCCCATTCTCCACCAGTGCTGTAAATTAGCCGCAGGTGTTAAGGTGGTTAAATCCACTCCACTTCCTCCGTTGTATATTTCCAAACAATCAGCGTTTGACAAATATTTATTCCATACTGCAAGTTCATCTATATTTCCTTCAAATCCATAACTCCCTGAGTTTCTACCTACATAGGTAGCTCCGGTAGTATCAAACGTTAGTGTTATGGTTTGGTTTTTATTGTTAAATGTACTGCCATTTAAAACATACCCTACATTTAAACTTGCCGAAGCTCTACTTACCCTGTATACAACATGAGCCCAAGTTCCAGCCGCTATTCCCCAACTAAACCCGTCCGACCAAGGTCCTGCAAACTGTAGGTTTCCACTATTATTTATGTACAACTGTGTTTGCTGTGTTCCTCCTGCTCCAAACGACCATAACCTTTGATTGCCTATTCCGCTCATAGTGTCTGCTTTTACCCAAAATGAAACGCTCCAATCTCCCGTACCGCCCGTTCCTAAAAGAGGGGCTATAGTTGTGTTTTGAAGACTTTGATCTACTCCGTTAAAATGTACTGAATAAAGATTGCTGAACGGTGGAGGCGGTGGTGCTGACCCTGGAGGAATCTTAACAAAGTTGTTAGCATTAGCGTTTCCTAAACCAAGTCCCATATTACCACATTGCTACAATATCAGAAGCAGTAGTAGTGTCATCCACTCTTCTTACTTGAATCGGTAATAAGCCTGCGTTTCCAACATTTTTATAAGTAACTTCTGCATTAGCTGGTGCAGCTGCCGCAACAGTATTTCCATTAATTTCTGCCATCTGAACTGTTACATCTCCTGCTGTTCCTATATATAAAGTACAGCCGACAGTCGCTTTAGTATAGATTGTTATGGTGTCAGTAGCTGTTCCTGTTACCGCTTTATTTACCGTAATTTGCGTATCAGAATCAACACTTACTACAAAGTAAGCTTCGGATGATGTAGAGTTGTACACTATAGCTCCTATAGGAATATTCATTTCGGTAAACTTAGTTCCAGCTCCTGTTAAAACAGAACCCGCATTTGCGACCACCTCAAAAGCTGTTACTCCATCTGTTGCTGTTGTCCCAGCATCAATTAAGTTAATAGCTGTGTTTGGATCTGGAATTGGTACGTTTGCATCAGGAATAACCGCTAACGCTTCTCTTGCTTGTAATTTTTGATATGCCATTTCTTTTTATTTTTATTTATCGTAAGGAAACATTCTATTTAAAGCGTCTTTTCTTTTTCCGCAACCGCAGTCTTTACCTGTTTTTTTAGCCACTGTATCTACAACTTTTTTGATTCCAGTCATTTTAGTAAATTTTTCAACCGTATCCCCAAACCCTCGCGACCTTTGAATATTCGGTAAATCCTTTGTTTTAGTTCTACGCATAATTTATTTTTTACAAGTACACAGTTTGTTAGGACAAGTTTCTACGCTAAACGTTATTTTAGAAATCATCCAGTTCCAATTGCATTGAAATTTACACCATAAGTTAGAGATTGACTCTCCTAACCAAATTAATAATTTGCCCATAATTTTTTATTTTTTTGTACTACACCCGAAATTTTTTGCGTAGTTAGCCATTTTGACTACACTTTCAGAATACTTATCAGTCTTCTTCATAACAGCATTAGCCGCGCTACACGCATCTTTAAATCCATTACTCTTGGCCCATTTAGTAAATTTGCCCTCGTTAGATTTTTTAATTTCAGGGAAAGCACCCTTTTTAGTTCTTCCTTTTTTTGCCATAATTATTTTCTAATTGCAGCTCCAATTTTTTTCTTCACATTGTTGATGCACTCATAAGACATGTTGTGATCTCCTCCGTAAGCGTGTCCATATATTTTTTTAGACATTGCTTTAGACTCATCTCTTCTGTCTTTCATTGATTGTTTGTGCTTGCCTTTATGCTTGTTTCCTAAAGACTCATCTAATCTTGAATTGTAACCTTGATGTTTCATAATTTTTATTTTTTAATATTTTACAAAGATAGTTATTTTTTTTATTTAGTTCCAAGTTTTGTCCCAACGCTTAATACCCGTTACCGCTTGCATTCTTTTTTTACGATTGGACCTCTTAAGAGCTCTTCTTTTTTGTCGGTCCATTTTAGTTTTAGACCTTTTTACTCTTTTTCGAGACCTCTCTTCATTTTTTGTTTTTTTAGTTACCGCGTCTCCCTCTCTCTTAATAAGCTTTTTATCAGCCTTAATGTTTCGGTCTAATGCTTTTTTACGAATCTTATCTTTTCTGTCTTTTAAAGATTTTATTTTTTTATCCCTAACTTCTTTAGTTAGCTCTTTATTTTCTTGTAAGGCAGTAATCTTCGCGTTTATCTTATCAAACTTCGCTTGCTTGTTTTCTGTTCTTTTCTTTTCTTTTTCTTTAGCTTTTTTATTTTTCTTTGCCGTCTTCCCCTCTATATCATACTTCTTCAACAACCTTTTCTTTTCTATTTTCTCTAATCTTTCTTTATTTTTTGTTTCAGCTTTTTTCTCTTGCGCTGCTCTTTTAGCGTCAATAGCTTTTTTCTCTCTTTCCTTTTTTTCTTTTTTAAGAGTAGCTGGAGACTTAATAGTGGTTTTCTTTTTTACTGTAGGCCCACCAAATGGTTTTCTATATTTCTTTTTAGGATCTGGCATAGTTTTATATTTTTAACTAAACATTGATGTTCCAGACATATTACCCATGCCTGTTTCATGATACTTTGATTTTTTTGTTCCCCTAATACCTTTAGCTGTATGGTACCCTTCTTTTTCAAGACTCTTGTCTACTTTTGATTTTCTATATATTTGATCAGCAAACTTTGTGTCTTTTTTCTTGTTCTTGTTTTCTTCTATGTCTTTATCTAATTTACTTTTATTTTTAGAAGACTTTACCTCGCTTTTAGGTCCGGGATTGTTTTTCTTTTTACCCCCATGTAATCTTGCGTAAGCATCCGCCTGAGCTTTACCTACTGCATTATAGGGGAATGTTTTTTTCTTTCCGTTTACTGTAACTGTTGGCATAATTAA
>CERT01069795.1_pt1 | contig 20832 bp, 3 predicted proteins | sample 530691 | NCBI WGS metagenome assembly CERT01 (sample SAMEA2620861, study PRJEB7988) | marine metagenome | biome: marine biome (ENVO:00000447); feature: surface water layer (ENVO:00002042); material: "saline water (ENVO:00002010), including plankton (ENVO:xxxxxxxx)" | depth 5 m
GGAATGACAGGTTTTGTAGACAGAAATGTAGAAAGCGGAAATCTCTATAGTAGCATTGATGAAGGTGTCATAATCGGTGACGACTATCACGAGCACTTAGGGCTGGGCGTTGTTGTTTCTGACGATAGTGGATCTTGGATTACACCAAACACCTTCCGAACAGAAGGTACTTTCCAGTATAAAAGCGAGCTTACCAATTTCCACATTAGGCCAGATGAAACTAGGATTAGATTTAGAGCGTCCGCTCCAATGGCCAACTATGAATCTAAGATAGCACCTTTATACAAGATACATAACGTTGAGTTTTCTGATCCTTCAGGAAATCTCATGGTGCAGTATGAAGACATTGAAATACTTGGCGACGTAGACTATACAAATGAAAAAACTTTTGTAAACTTTGGTACATACTCACTAAAACCCAAAACAAATATTTTCACAGATCAGTATGATTGGCAGAGAAGAGAAAGCCCTTTTACTCATGATATAGGTGGCTATCAACTATCTTTTGATGTTACAGTCACCCCTAGAGACGACGCTTTTGATCCCGGATTTGACGAAGGCTTTGAAGAAGATTACAAGATGCATCTCACATATGCAGATGCTGATGACTACTTGGCACTGGACGGTGCTCCTTTATCTACGCAAGATCAGTCGCTAATAAATCCTACCAAAGGTCTTAGAATTTCTGCGGTTGAAATATGTAACAGTGGAGGCTCTTGGCTCAGTGAGCGCACAGGTCCAAGACCAGAGGATTATTTTAATCTCTTCCTAGACGTACCATCTAAAGGCAGAAGACTAGAGAAGAAAATCTTACCTTCGTTTTTTGCTCTTGCTGATGTTAATAACAGTGGTGTCTGGCCAGCAGTCAGCAGTATATGGAATCACAAAAATACTCCAATGAACCAAGTGCTGGGCAATAACCTAGACACTTGCGGTTCAGAGCAAATCATCAGAGCATTACAAACAGAATCCTCTTTAGATTATACCGAACTCCATAGTACCGGACCTCACCTTGATTCCGGCAAGATGATAATTAAATTTGGATATGGCAATGGGGCTGTCAACGAAATTGTTAAGGGCGCTTTTGGTTGCGCTTTCGACCAGACAACCTGTCCGATTTGGTTTAATCCTAGTGGAGCATTCAATACAGAAACAAAGGCACCGGCAGGATTTGACGACAACTATTTAGAAATTGAATCGATCACGTTAAAAATTAAGGCTAAGAAAGCCATCAATTCTCGTGACTTTGTTCTAGACGTTGTTGGGTGGAGCGACGATAAGTTATTAAATATAACCAAGGCTCCAAGTGGCTTCCTGCAAAATCCAAACTCAGTACAGATCAATGGAGATTTTTACGATAGTAACGGTACGCATCCAACTGTTTCAGGCTTTGAAAGCAACGATGACGATCTAGCACTTGCGACTAGGAGTCTTTCTGAAAGAGAGAAATACCTTGAGACTAGTGGCAATCTTGGAGGCGATCACTACTCGCTAACTAGCTACCCTCTGGTTAACACTACTGAGTTCGCAGATTACGAAATACCGTTAAAGATATACCCAGACGATGTAGAACTTGGACTTTCTAGAAACTACAACGTAAGCTCTATGCTTGAGCATTTGTTCTTGGATATATATCCTTTACCAAGTGGTGCTGCTATAGCTAGCGCACACCTTCTTGTTAGATATGCTCCACAAGCCGCTCTCAAACTCAGCGTTGACGGTGGAGAGTGCCTAGGTAAAATACAAGACGGTAGAAGTGAAGGTAAGATATTCCCAACAACGAAGCAATCCAATGACAGCATATTAAATGCAGGTTCTGGATACAATCCATTATCAACAATAGAAAATATTCCTCATGCTTACACCACTCCTTCTAGTATTAAAAGTAATTACTCTAGGAGATGGAGAGGCTTAGAAGGTACGGTTCAAGGTCCGTTTGATGTTGATCAATTTGCCTTTGATTTCTACAATCCTTTGCTTGAGTTCCCATTCCTATCCGGATTCTACAACTTTGATTACGTAGAGGGTAAGTATGTAAAGTCAAGAACTTTAGGTACTGGATACGGCAGCGTAAGCGGACTGTTTAATGTAACACCTGAAAAGTATAAAAATGTTGGTTGGAGATTTAAGACTCAAGATATCTTTGATTCTAATGCTCCTTCACACACCAGTAGTTATAAAACAAGTGACTGGACCGCCCTTACTTCTTCATCACTTTCTCATGATTTTACCGATCACGAGCTGTATGGTCATATCGCTGATGCGTTTGATAACATCGTCAGAATCTCTGGTCACAATAAAAACATTAATTTTGGAAACATAGACGCATCTGGAGGTTTTTCTATATTTAGTAGATTCACACCAGACGTAGATGTTTCTGGCGCGAGCTACGACTTGTTCCAGTCTGGAGTTCTCTTCTCTAAGTGGTCTTCGCCATCAGACATGGACTTTGCGTTAGGATACGACGATGGATTCCTTTGCGGGTATGCCAAAGCCACGGACGGCACCGTAGTTAGCGTCAAGGACACAGTTAAGTATAGCGGCTATCAATATCCATTATCTGTTATCCTTACATACAATGATCACGAGAGCGAAAAACTCAAACTCTACACAGACAACGAGCTTCACTCCGGCGTATGGAACACGCTACGTGCATCCTCTAGCAAGTTCACCAAACACACAAATAACGCAGACCTAATCGTCGGTCACTCCGATGGCTCTGGCGTTGGAATGAACATGCTACTTTCTGAGTTTGCTATTTCTACATATACCAGCGGTGTTTACGGGTCTGGAACAAATATTGTACAAACAAATGCGGATGCGACTTACAAGCAGGTTACAGCACAGAAGTTCCTAGAAAATCACAGAGTTAAATTCTTTGAGCCGGGAGAGCCTAGCGATAACGACACTTATAAACTTTGGGATTATGTAAATGAAGATACATATTCAGACTGGTATCTAGGAGCTTTCCAAAGTTGCCAATTTGGTGTTGGCTTTGAACACCTCGGAAGTAGACCCGGAAAAAGAACCGGTAGAGATCTGATTAGCTTCCACCTCAGAAGCAGCGGTGAGCCTTATGAAAATCAGTCGGGCGTTTCTCTCACATCTTGGCCTTCTACGGTAAGTAGCGGGGTGTCGTACCATACGCAAATAGAAAATGACTTCCTAAGATTCCACCTTAGTGATACTACTAACAACTTCCATTCTGTAGCTAAAAGAATAACAAAAGATCTGCCTCATGGATATGTCTTTGCAGATGAAGCGTTGGCTGTTGACACTATCATACACCATAGATCTAGTGGCACCATTGAGTGGCCTGATTGCGGACCTGACCCAGCAGAAGGCCCAAGGCTAGTTGTCAGTTTATACACCAAGCGAAAAGAGCCATACTGGGTTCCAAACGAGTCTAACTGGGGCTTGATTAACAGGGCTATACACTATGTAGAGCCATCAAGCTGCATCATGAAACTCACCAGCAAATTTGATTACAAAAATCTGATTGACGATTCTGAGCAGTGGGCATTATTCCCTAGGGAGCCTAGACTCACGGAGTTTACAGAAAAGTATTATTCGCAAGACGTAGACGACATGTTCTTGCAGTATGATCTGGTCTATCCTTCTGGCGGTCCTTTTGATTCTAATATTGACGTTCACAGCGCCCACGTTAGGATGGATGACGCTTTTGTTACCTGCACTCCAAATTCTGGTAGTTTCAATCTATTCGCCAGCGGCTGTTTAGACAACATCAAAGCATCTATCAATCTACATACGTTTAGAGAGCCATTTAAAGATAGTGGCACACTCAATCTAAATACATTCGGTCCAGTACTGATTCATGAATCTGGGTTACAGCTAAATACTAGTGGAAACTTTAGGCGTGACGGAAGCATGAGTATGCACGCCATTGCCATAGGCGTTGCTGATAGTAGCTGGAATCCTCCCGGAATGTCATTGCTTACCAAGGGGTGTTGCGATGTTGTATTAGATAGCTCAGGAGCATTCAATCTTGTCACTATGGGCAAAGGCACCGCTGCGGTCCAAATGCCTCTAACAGTTGTTAATGACGGATTGATAGAGACGCCTAGTGGACAACTATTGCCGCTAAACATCTTCCCGCATAGCGGTGTTGATGGAGGTATATTCACTTCACTAAAACTGCATCTAGAAAATAACATAAAGGGTGGTGCTGTAGAGGACTCCGGCACGATGCCAGTCTACATACTTGGATCTGCCCCACTGACAGATACTTCACCAGAAGTCAGTATGCCTCTGGTTATCATCAATGACCAGTTTGTTAGCTCAGGTACACTCAATCTGAGTGTCTACGGTGACGATGGTGTTACAAGCACAGCTAATTCTTCATCTACGTCTAGCGGTGGTTCTGGAGGAGATGGGTCGGGCGGCAGCACTACACTGGGTATGAACATGTATATACCAAACTATGGTGGTGTAGGCTCCGTATATTTAAGATGGTTTAATGAGAACTATGGCGTTGGCATAGATCAAAGAGACAATCCATTCTCCGCGTTAGATATTGCTAATGAAATCAGAGGTGTAGACCTCATTGGTTACGGATCTTGTGATGGCGATAGCCCAAGGAAGGCTATAGACAAGGCTCTTGTCACAGACGAAACCATTTGGAGACCAGAAACTTGCTACGATGGAGGTATTTTCCGAGCGGTTGATACCTATACAAACTCTGGCGCAATTAACTTCGCAGGTGAATACGGCTATAGCGGTAACTACTACGGATTTAGAAAATACACTGGTCTAATACCACACGCCCCTTATCAAGCTACCCTTAAAATAACTACAGGCTCTACTGAATCTATTAAAGTTCCTAGAGACTTTGAAGAATGGGAATACGGAACTTGTGGTCCAAACTGGAGAGGTGGAGAGCAGGGCGACGGAGACTGCGACACTGATATCGTATACTCAGGTGTTAAGCTCATCGGTGATTATCCATACATGAGCGGTAACGCAGCGATCACTCCAGATTCTGGTAGAAACGCTCTTGACAATTACGGAGAGCGAGTTGCAGTTACTGACGACTTGATGGTTGTCTCATCCCCAAAAATAGAAGTACCAGACGCTTCGGGATATGCCATACCAGATGCTGGTTCGTTGTTCTTGTATAGAAGGGCTACTGACGTTGCGGGTGAAAAAGCAGCATGGTCGATGGAAGATAAGCTCATGCTTCCTTCTGGATTTAGGAGAGACTATGTTAGCGAAGTTGTGCAGAATATACTCAAATTTGACCAATTTACAATCTCAGGTCAGAAGTGGGAGATTGGACAAGAAGGCAGAAAACTTGGCAGCTCATTAGATATAGGGGTTTCAGGAGATAGAGAAACCATTATTGCTGGAGCGCCTTTTGCCGAGTGGTCTAGGCAATTCCCACACATACAGTCTTCTGGTATACCAGCTTGTATGGTCGTTTTTGTTGACAAGTTTGACTACGAAGACAAGAAGATTAAAGGCATAGGTAACGCAGGCAAGAGATGGGAGCATCTATATAAATACTTCTCTGCACCTTGGAATGCATATGACCCTACGCTGGAGTTCCAAGCAAGCCTAGATGTCAAAGTTTTGGTATTCCAACTATCCTTCCAAGATGATGAAAAACGTGAGTTCCCAGAGAAGTACAAGCATTTCTTTAGGCATCAATATATCCCTAGAATGGATGACGACACACTAGTTAAAAACTTTGGTGAACGAAATGTATACAACACCATGTTTAGCGGTATTGTAGATGCATTTAAAGGTATGTTCCCTTACCCAACTAATTATCGTCCTCATAGCGGTATCCCACCAATCTTAGGCGTGTTCAAAGAAGAAAGTCACAGTACATTCTTTGGTGGCTCATATCAAATAGAAGACACAAACGAAGATGTTATAAATGATTTTATAGACTTCTATAAAGAATATAGCTTCACTAGTGGTACTATAAATCCAGAAGTACCCACGTACGTTTCAGGTCACTGTAGACTAGTAGCCGATAAGTCTGAGGACTGGGCAAAAACTACTACGTCCCTGATTAACAATACGCTTGATTCCGGTTATCTGATAAACACTAAGCTGGAAAAGACGGACTACCCAGTACTTAGCGTCATCACTAGCGGTGTTGGACAAAAGTGGGCTAAATCTAATGCTAACGAATTCCAGATTCCACCAGCTTCTGGCGGAAGAGTATTTATCTTTGAGAAAGAAAGCGGCAAGTTTAACTGTGTTCAAGAGATAATACCTTACAGCGAAAGAGATGTACAGGACGATACGGACGATCCAACAGGCGATTACCTTGACTATCTTGGGGGTGCTGAATACAATGATAGATTCGGTCATTCTGTCGCTATAAGTAAGGACACATCTATCGTATCTATTGGTTCGCCATACACATACGTTCCGTGTGAGATCTACGAAAGACAAGATGCAGAAAACACGAGGATGTACAACAATATTAGCGGCTGGATGAATTATAGAAATCTAACCATTCCGCTGTCCAGACATATTGATCTTGCCAACGAGTCAGGTACAGACATTGCACAAAAGCAAAGCTACCATGAGTTGTCACACACAAATAAATTCTGGTTAAGATCAGATAAAAACTTCTGGCTGTACAAGAAAGAAGAACCTATCCAACTCTATAAACCTATATTTAATTATAAGTATAGTGACATAAGCTCTACAGGAACTTGGGGCTTCATTGCAAACTCATTTGCCGGAACCTCACGTCTAGGATATAGCACATCTGTAAGCGATAATGGCGACGTTGTTGCGTTCGGCGCTCCAACAGACTCGACCAACCTCTTTGAAGATACCAATGTCTGGTATACCAAGGGGAGCAGCGAAAAATTTGCTTCGTTCACTAACGCTGGTGCTGTAAGAATCTTTGAGTCCAAAGTCTATGTACCTCATAGTGGAGCTGTTGAGTTTACTAGGTTTGGAAATCTTGATAGGTCTGTGCATGGTGCATTGAGAGAACAGGGTTTCTATGATAGAATGCCTAATTATTTTGCACCAGATAATATTCCGTTTAGAAGAATGGAATTTTCAGAGATAGAGATCCCTAGAGATGTTGGATTGGCGTTTATTATTACTCCAGAGCTAGATGCTACTAGTGATGAAATTGTTGACAATATTAAAAACTGGCTAGCGTTAGGCGATAGAACTTTAGTGATCGTTGGAAATGACCCACAATGGGAAGAAGAGGGTCTGTATAGAGAGTCCAATGATATAGTAAATAAACTGCTGAAGAAACTTGGCTCAAGGATGAAGATCCTCCCTGCCGACACAGAGTACGAATCCCTACAGGGCTGCAAAACAGAGGACGAAGTTGTCAACGATAGATGGAATGTTACTAAGTCTTTTGTTCCTAAGTATGCACATACAGAAACTTTTGATTCTCCAATCCAAGCTAACAATATGTTTGCAAAGGGTGTTGGTAAAATTGTCATAGACGTTTCCGGCCTTGATCTACAAAATTTACTACTGGAAGCTCCATGTGATAAAGCAAATGCTGATGTTTGTAACTTGCCTATAAAACAGTTTGGAGACCTAAGAGCGCAATGGAACTCCAAGTGTGCAAGTGCAGCAGGCGCAGCTATAAAATACAAAACGAACTGGCCTTTCCATTTTGCCAATCCCAACCCAGCCGTTTTCTGTAAAGACTATCCGCAGTCTCCTAGACCTGAAATTAATAGACCTTATGAGGATATAGTTCCCATCCTTACTGCCGCAGAGTTTCTGCCAGACCAATACTGGTTCAGGCCGGAAGAGACACACTGCGACTCAGGGTGCGATCCTATTTGGGAAGATTACTTTATAGAAAAAAGCCAGACAACTTGCGACTTTGCCGAAAAGCCTTTAGAAAATATCTACCTGTCTGTTTCCGGAGATAATAACTCCGCTATCGTTGGTACTTATGAAGACTTTGAAATAACGCAAAGTAAGGGTGGATTCTTCGACCCTGATCCAGAAAACGGCAGAGACTGCATAATAAAGGGAGTTGGCGACGTAAGGGAAAACGTCAAGATAACTTACGACTACCCAATCCTCTCGAAAGAAGCAGTTATACTTGTTGAAGAGCCATACATCTATAAAGATAATAGTGGCAATGATGTTGACGCAAACAACAGCGTATTTATATTTGCCTCTTTAAACGGAGAAAACAACAGAAGCTTTACTGATGGTGGCGGTGACCCTAATGACCCCGGAGGTAACAGTGACCAAAACTTGGTATTCTATACAAATATTGCAAAGAAAGATTGTCAAGATCCGGGACATATTGTACAGCTTGGTGGCTGGACAAAGAGAACATCCTTTGCAGATGCATACGAAAAGTCGGTCATCAAAGATAAGCTGGATGCGTTTGGATTTGAGGTTACAGAAAATGGAACTTATTCCGCTGGCCAAGACATAGATTCTGTCAAAACTACAGACACTGTATGGATTGCAAACCCAGATGGTATACCTTCCGACACTGACATTTCAATATTGTCTAGATGGTTACAGAATGGAAATAAAAACTTAGTAATAACTTATGCCGGTTGGGACACAGAAAAAAGACAAGAGTACGCAAATAATATTGCAGTAATATGTGAAAAACTTGGTCTAAAAACCAGACCATTCTCCAGACCTTGTGAAGGCGACTACTATGTACAGGGCGGAGAAGATACTGTTAAAGCAGGAAACAAGCAAGAGTGCTGCCCTTACGGACCAATGGATGAACCAATCCAAAACATTGATGAAACGTCAGACATATTCGCAGGGTGTGTAGCTGGATATGGCTGGCAAAAGAATTACAACAGCCAAGATCGTACTAGTGTTGGAAAGATATCCTTAAGATGGGAATCTCCTCAGCAGTTTAACGATATGGCAAACAGTGAATTTGATTTCATACCACTTTCTGGTGGAGGAGACTTCAAAAAGCTAGCTTGGTACGACGCTGACATAAGAGATAAATGCCCAGTTGTAAATAAGAGCAATACTTGGTATATAAACGGTGAAGCAGAAGCCGAGTTCAATGTTGAGCCGGGATCTGGTTATAGAATCTTTGTCGAATGGGTTTCTGAAACTAAGAACGAGAAGTACCCGATAGACGCCTATGTTTATCCAATCTATGACGTAGACTGTACTAAAACTGAGGACTTGAAAGATGGCTGGAGACGCTATTTCAATAGAGATGAGGGAGCTTTGCGTGATGACGGAGGTCTTGTACAGACAGACGTAGCTACACCTAAGACTTCATATCTCGATGTCAGAGCCAACAAAGACGGAAAAATATATGTAGGTTTTGACACAGCAAGAAACAGTCTATCGGCTGGTGGCATTACAGATCCACCACATGACCCTGAAAAGTTTGGTATGCCGCAGACAGTCAGAGTTATTGGTGTTTCTGGTTTCCCACTTCCAATAGAAGAAACAACTACCATCAGAAGAATCAAGAAGCGTAGACAGATAGGTCTAGACTGCTGGGTAGAATGCCACACCACTCCAGCAGCCAGCGGTACAATTCCCGGAGAGTTTAGACCAATCAAGCACGAAAGCCTTGAGTACTGCCCTGCTGATCAAGACTGCCCACCGAGGGGTGAAACAGAGATAGAAGACGGACCAGTTTTAGCAGCAGAAGAATTTGAGCACTTTACAAACGGTAAAAATGGATATAGAAGGTCTAAAATAGTATTGATCTCTGACTCAACTATGATTCAGGGGCAGTGTCCACACTACAGAAACGATGCCATTGGTGAAAACCAAGGATTCATCAGAAGCCTATATCCAGTTAGCCCTCACCAAAGAGGTAGAAATCAGCTTGGATTTGGATTTGACACAGTAAGTAGCAATAGGCAGTTCCAGTTTACCCAGAAGCTACGTGCTCCCGAAAGAGGTAGTGCTGGAAAATACTTTGCTGCTAAGGGTGTTAACAATACTGTTCCCCCTCTGTATGGAGGCGGAGCTACCACTGATGTTACTAAGTATATAGATGATGAAGACACTTTCCATCCAGCAGATGTGTTTAGGCCAGAAAATCCAGACACGCCACAAAAAATTAGAGACGAGATAGAGTACTTCGGTGAAGATGTCATTACTGAATATGCGATGTATCCAAGATTTAGCGGCGACTTCTTGAATCTCGGGACGTACACTGTAGACGGAACAGAGAAAGATTTCTTGGTTGATGCAGACAGACGCGGTGGCCTTAACGACCTAATGAAAGTTCACTACGGTCAAGATTACTTAGATTTTGATTACTTTACCTCTGGCTGTCCCGGCGACTTGTTTGGATTCTCCGTAGATCTTTCTAACGACAAACTGATAGTTGGAACTCCATTTAATGGCTTTATTACTGAAAACGTAGCTAGTGGAACGAGCGGTATTGTGCAATGGCACGAAATTAAGAACGATCCATTTAGATCTGGCGTTTCTGTTAGTCAAAATGGTGGAGCGGGAGCTGCTTTCTACTTTGAAAGGACGAATAGCGGTGAGAATGTTGTTAGTGAAAAACTTCCTTGGGAATTCATACAAAAGATCAAGCCAAGCAGCATTAATATTGGTATTGATAGTTGCACGGTTTCACATCTACAAAACGTATACGGCAACCACAATCTAAGCAGCGACTTTGTAGCCACTCACGCTGGTAGAGGCGATCAGTTTGGTTATTCTGTAGCGATTGATGCAGACATGGTTGCTATTGGTGCCCCACATCATGACTTTGAAACGCTTCACGATCACATCTATAGCGGTGCAGTTGTAACGAATGATCTGAACACAGCTTTCCAAAGAAAAAGCTTCAACCCAGAATTTGACATTCCATTACACCAATACTTTGATCTAGGAGATTCTGGCAACAGAACTAGATTTACAAATAGCGGAGTGATGGTCTTGAACAGAGGAGCCGTATTCAATTACAGGCATAGTATCGTAGACTGGTCTAAGAGAGCAAAAGAATGGACTTATGGAGAGAAACTAGTAGCACACGGCCATCACACCAATTCCGGAAGTAAGTTTACTGGAAGCGTATTGACAGCCAGTGGAAATGACAATGATAACTTTGGAAGATCTGTGGCACTCTTTAGATCTGAGAGAGGGGATAGCGATTACACCTTAGCTGTTGGATCTCCTTTCCACGATCATCCTACCAGTGGAAATCACATATCCAGTGGAGTGACAGATGCCGGAGCTGCCTTTACTTACGACGCCATGCTTAGAGAGCAGTTACCTGCCATACCAAACTCAGGAAGCTGGATTGACGTTAAGATATTTGGAGCCAAAACTGAGGACGGGCAAAACATGCTGCTCAACAGAGTTTATCAAAATACCCAAGGCGGTCCGGAGACATTCTTGACTTCCGGCCTTGTATTTGCGAATCCTCACGGCGACCTGTATATCGAGGCGTCCGGTTTTGATCCTGCAACCAAAGGTTTTGTGGCACACAGACCATTTGTAGAGTCTGTAATAGGCGATTATGTGGGCGGAGACAGCATCAACGGTTCTCTAAACCTGATAGCTTCAGGAAAACCAGTAGAGGTTAGTGGGGCTATAAACCTGACGGTATCGAACGATGAGCCGTCCGCATATGTGTATAATAATATGAATTTAAGGACTATTGGTGTTGCTGGGACACCTAGTGGAGACTTCCCAATGTTTATAAGCGCCCCAAGTGGTGCCTCTAGTGGAACTCTAAATCTCAACGTATCCAGCACACAAACTACGGAAAATCTCAATTTAAGAGTTAGGGGTAAGTAATGCCAATCAGAGTTAGATACCAGAACGACCCATCACAAGAGTGTACGATTAGACCCACTCCATTAATTAGCATAACAAGCAATGTGCTAAAAAACGGAGCTGGGGAAACCTATGGAGTAACTTATGATATCACACTCACTGGTACACTTTTGCCAGACGAAGGCTCGCCGTATGCCCTAGATAGCACGTCTACACAGGGTGGCGCTTTTGACGCCCCTTATCCATTCCGCGATGCTGGTAGTTTTGGTGGTGATAATCCTGCACCGACACACGTTGGCCCTTATAGTGCATTTGACAGTAACAGATCTCATACCGGAATTAAGCGTCCTCCGCAACAGTTGGTTCCTATGGAAGACTCTGCTACAGCCATATTGAGCAAGCAGAGAGCATTAAGGGCTTTATTTGCACAAGATGGACAACGGGTAGAAATAACAGACATTAGAGAAGATCTTCCTGCAATCATATGTTATCCCAGAGTTACAAATATCAGTTTTTCTGAAGGTACTTATGTACTCAGGTCTGACTTCTCAATTAACTTACAGGCTGACATTCTTTTACATCCAGAGGCCGACGCTGTTAGGCCAGACTTGGATGGGATGCTAATCCCAATCGGAAGTGGTAGCGTTGGTAGCGAAGACCCTAGATCCGGTAAAAAGATTACAGAAGATGCCCTTGTTGTAGCGCTAAGTGGTGCATTTATAGAAAACTATAGTGAAAGCTGGAATATAGAGGTCGATGACTCACAAGGAGAAGTTATAGATATAGAAACTGAGACTATAGCACCACGATCTTACAGGATCTCCCATTCAGTCAACGCTACTGGCAAGACCCACTACATGCACCGAGAAGGCAATACCCCGTTAAAAGTACCTGCTTGGGAGTCTGCCAGAAAGTTTGTAACTAATCGTTTGGGTAGAGACGCGACTGGTGCATACCCAAATAAGTTCCCAAGTGCCGGTGGCGTAGAAATAATAGGTAGTGGAACACTTGACCTAATAAACAAGTATGGTGGCTACAACCTTGTAAGAACCGAGAATGTTGACGAGGCTGGTGGCTCTTACTCTGTGACAGAGAATTGGTTTCTATCTAGCGGTGTTGCGTATGAAAACTACAACGTTAATGTTAGCACTTCTACTAGCAGCCCGTTTGTCAGCGTAGCTTTAGATGGCAACATAACGGGGCTTTCTACATTTAGTCCTAGCGGAACTATAAATGGTGGAAAAGACACACAGTCAATCTTAGACGATACAGAACAAGCAACGTCGGCTTATGATAACGCACTACACAAATATAATGAAATTGCGCTATCTGGATATTTTGGGGTTGGTAGTCAGATATATAAACGCGCAAACAATATGGTTGCGGTTACTTTAAATAGCCAGCCAAACTCTGTAACTGTTGGCGCAAATAAATTTGCAGGAACTTTAAGTTATCAGTTGCAATTTGACAATAGGCCGACTAATATAATATCAGGGGTAGTTTCAGAAAATATTGAGGTTAACGACACATACCCCGGAGATGTGTTTGCCACCATTCCAGTCATAGGTAGAAAAACGGGTCCAGTACTTCAATACCTTGGTGGACGCACAGAACACAGAAGAGATGTATCGCTGAGTTTTGTGATGGACTACACTAGAATTCCTTATGGATCTGGTCGCCATCCACTGCTATTACAAAAGCCTAGCATTGTAGAGCCAACAGCATCTCAGATAGCAGATCTGATAGGTGAATTAAGCCCCAAGAGAGAACCAAACGTAAGAAAGTGCTTTATATCCCCTCCATCAGAAAGCTGGAATCCAAAAGCTGGTACTTATAGTTTTAATATATCGTTTACATATGAGTTAGATAAATAATGTCAGAAACTTATGAGTATCCGCCAAGCGCCGTTTTGCCGATCCCTGATTCGGGGCATTTAGATTTAGTTCGTACGCTAGACGATGGTTCTATAGCTACAATTAAGGGTTGGTCACATTTCTATGATCATTCCCAAGATCCTAAGTTTAATGGCGGTAGTGGTATAAACCACCCGTTTCCATCCTATCGCTCCGCTGTTGCTGACTCACAGTACAACACGGAGTGGTGGATTACTTCTGGTGTAGTTCAGAGCTATGGACCAGACGCTAGACTAGATTTGGTAAACGCAGATGAGTCTGGGATATTACACTTTAAAGGACAGGTTGGACGGTTTAGCCTTACAGGAACAAAGCCAGTACCAGTAGATTTTAACTTATTTCAACCATACATCCATCACGGACACGATGGCAGAGAGCCGGAAGAACAATTTGAGATACCTTACGTGTCAGATTATATAATATCTGTACCGTATTTACCGTATCCATATTAAGGAAAAATAAATGCACGAAACACCTAGAGAAGACATAAATCCAGATAAAACTTACTCTATAATTCCGCCTAGCGGACAGTACGGTTTAGACTGGCCAGCACATCCAGTTTTGACTCAGGGCATGAACGGCTCTCTGTCTGATGCTGCATGGACTGAGGGCAATGAAGGGCTACCGCAACAGACATTTCTAGGGGCTTCGATCAGAAGTTTTAGTCTTAATGCTGGCTTTGGAGACACCGCTTCTACTTTATCTGTAGAGCTTGTAAATGACGAATATAACATCTCTGACCTAACTGAGCTTGGTAGTGGTGATGATGCATACCATAACGGCTCAACTGGCGACCAGTTTAGCCCCCCAGTTGTTGGCACCCCTGTCTACTTCAAATTTGGCACGAACCCAGCAACAATAGAGCAGGCATTTAGAAGAACATTTGATGAAACCTATCCAGAGTTTGGTGATACAATCGGCGCGCCAGCAGATTTTCCAGAGGTAGAAACTTTTGGAAAGATAAAAAGACAGCCCGGAGATCATCATTACCTAAGAAAAATAGAAAACAAGGATACTCCGAACCAAAGAAATGTATGGGTAGATAAAAGTTTACTGTACGAATATGACACAAAATGGAGAGGCAAAGACCACCTTGCTTTTGGCGGGGTACTTCAAAGCTATACGCAAAATAGAAGCACTCAGGGAGACCCACTATACTCCTTACAATTAACAGACCCCAGAGAAATACTCTCTAACGCCACCGTTATACTAAATAACTATGCAGGTACTACGTTTAATAACAAAAACTTATTGAATGTATTTGGATTTCTGGAGCACGATCCTAGCGAACCTCTTAAATTAGCACTTGAGCAAAAGGCGTTCAGCAAAAACGTTGTGCGAAAAATTGTAGACCCGAATACTGGGCTATTCGATTTTTTTGGTGATGACAACTACCATTTCTTCGATAACTCAAACCCGTTTATTCCTAGCTATGCTGGAACTTACTTCAACTCTAGCCCGAACTCTATCTTCAAAGATGAGCTAGGTAAAACTTTTCCGATAACAGGGCAGGGTTTTGCAAGACGTAGCGAAAGAGGTATGCCTTGGTACAGGGTCAAGGACGGACTTGCCGCCTTAATGAATTACAATGGTTTTTTACCTACCGAGTATGAGCACGCTGGTTATGGTGGCCCAATTGATTTCAGAGGCTTTAAGTATGTCGTAGATTTTAGCGGGATTCCCACAGAATTAATACCGCCCTCTTTCTTTTTGGATTACGATCAGATTGATCTGCTATCGTTAGCTCAAGAACTCTGCGATATTATAAGTCATGATCTGTTTGTGTCGCTACTTCCCGTTATAGATCACCCTGCTTGCAGTGTTCTCTATCAGTATAATGAAGACATAATCAAGTTCTATAATGGACAGTTTGGACCTGACTATAGATCTCAAACAATTGCGGGTATCATACGTATTGAAGCGATTGACAAAAGAAAAGCACCCACAGTCGGCGCCATAAAATCCTTCTTAGACTTTCTTAAACAAAGCGACGTAGAAGTAGAGAATCAGGACTTAGGATACGAACTATCTAACATAACCACAGATAAGTTTGTCACCGGCGGTCAAGAAGTAGACATGTACTACTTTACAACAAATAAAGACAGAAATGATGTTGAGCTTAGAAAACACAAAGATGGACAAAACAGTAAAATACATCTACTGGAACGGGATAAATGGACACTGCCCGTTATGCTCAAACAACAAGTTATTCCATTCTACGGATTTATTGGTCAAGATAAAGCTGTAACTATACCAAAAGGTTTTGGTTCATATCAACAAATATGTCTAGATGCCACCGGTCTAAACGCATACGGGGTTGGCAATTACTACATAGCCACAGAGATGGAGTTGCGTGCAGCACTTGTTTCGTATCAGCAGTGGAAAACCTTCCTGCTTAGGTATGACGAAGAGTGGATGAGGAGGCTTCGTGGCCCTCAAAAGTTGTTTGATGCTCATGTTCCAGCGGATGTTCAGGCGAACCTAGATGATCTTGACTTAGATGACGACATTAAAGATATTCTCAAAGTTTGCTTTGAAGGAGAGTATGGCGTTTCTGTGCCTAGATCTGTTTGGATATCTGATAAAAACTACATGGGCGATGATGGCTACCCAGCTAGTCCATGCGCTCCACCTTATGGTTATCCTCTTTATTACAAAAGGGCCGAGAAAATAGGTATACCAGAGGGTGGGGTTATTAGTGTTTTAAATGCAAACACCACGTTAATGAGCGACATAGACCGTCTCAGAAATAAAGCCGATAAAGATGGCCCGTATTTTGAGATGATGGAAGAAGATGCGAGAGATGCCATAAGGAAAATTGAGCACGACATCAAAGTTAAAACAGTTCAACTAAAGAGAGCTTACTCAAACGACCTTGTAGCTACGGCTAAGTATGCCGCTGAGTACGCAAAGCTACAGGTAGCCTTGACTGAAGCCAACAATATGGTAGAAAGAATAGAGAAGCAGTTTGAAAAAGTCAAGAATGATGACAAGTTGCAACTAGCAAAACTTAGAGACGTTATAAAGGGCAATCAACGCTTAATTAAAAACGTGTCTAAATTAGCCAAAGACGGAGAGAGAAACGCAAAGAAGGTTTATGATTTTGTAAAGCAAGTCGCAGATAAAAACCTCGGTAAAAAGTTTTTGGTCAAAATACCTAAAAAAACAAATATGAATTTTACAGATAGGGTTACCTTTTGGTCTAACTCTAACTTTGCACAGAGCATAAAGACGGGACCATTTGGATTCAAGCCATTGCCCGTTACGGCAACTAGCATCTATTATTACACCGGCACGGACTGGGCCTCTACGTTTAGAAAGTTACGCAATGATGCAAATTTTGACGATGCGTTTGAAGAATACTTAGACTTTGAGAAGCAGTACTCTATTCCAGTATTTAAACAGGGCTACAACAACGGCGCCCTGAAGTGTAATTTTAACCCGTTTGCCGAACAATGGGAATATAACTACAAGCCTGAAGCTCAAGGTGGTTATGTCAATCATGAACTTCGAGGCTTCAAGACTTTGGGGGAAAACGCTGGTTGGAATACTTTTGCAAAAGGCGCTTTACCGGCAGATGTCCGAGAGGCATTAACACCCCTAGATTCTAAGGCACTTATGAAGTCTAACAATAGAATGTCTTGTTATGTTAGATTTGACAATAGCCATTTGTATGACTTCTCTAGAATACCAAAAGATAAACTTGCACAACAGAGCATGAATAATTTTGGTTTTATTATTCCTGACGTTATGGAGGATCTTGATAACGTAAATCCTGATAAGTCCCAGACTATGGATCAGGTACAGCAAAAAGTCTCTGACAATAAACTCCTTGATAGACAAAACCCATCTTTAGCTTTTGTAGCTTGTGATGTAGATGAAGAGTTTTACATGCCGCCGCCAATGAATATAGTACCCACCAAGGTTTTTGCTAGAGGTTTTAAGTGTACGGTGGCAGTACCTAGAGTTGAGATAATCCAAGTTCCCGAAGACCCGAATGATCCAGACAATAAATGCACTGTCCCTAGTGGCGTCATGAGAAAGCTCCTACCCACCTTCGCACCAGTTAATTCTGGAGAGCTTATTATAAATACTATAGATTATGCCAGAAGAGGTGTGATTGATGGTAAGCCAGTATTTGTGCAGGACACCAGCCCATTACCGGCTGGAGCTGAACCTTGGGGTAGACTCAAAGGTGACGTAGCCGGAATTATGTCGCAAACAGCAATGCTGGTAAATTCCTCCAAGAGTCAACAGGCTTCAGACCACGTATATGCACTTATCACGCTGCCGGGAATGGTAACGTCTACCGTTGATATCAGATACTGCGACGGACCCCTGACTTCCTATCAAGCAGAAGACATGTACAAGCTGCAAACGCGAGACGTTGTTAAAGGCAGGATGGAATTTAATGAGCCAGCAGCTATTACTAACGGAGAGATAAAAGAGAAGTGTGCAAACCTACAGAACTTTACGATTGGTGAAATCAATGAAGCTAGGGCGGCACACAAACAGGCGATGAAACAGGCAGCAGTTGCGGCTGTGGATAATCAACTCTCCTTCAAGGCTCCTTCGCCCGTTTATCCTGATTTAGTTGCTTTGCCACTAATGTCCTTGGAAAGGTCATATGGACCTTGGTTGTCTAACGCTTCTTTAGACCCGTTTACTTTATCTCCGGGCGTTTCAAATATTGGAGGCAAGATAGAGTTTGAGAAGGATGAGAATCTTGCACCTTGGAACTTCGGTGGATATAAACTGATGAATGAAGCTGGATACTTGAAAGCCCAGTTCTCTAATAGCTTACTCTTATTCTCGGAGCGAGGAGGTTTTGTAATCCCTAAAGCTCCAACGGGCGTTTCACTGGCCAGAACATTACAACTAGGTGGCCCACTGGTAACATCTATCAACGTTGGTGTCTCTGATACCAAGATAAGTACAACAATTAAGATGGATTTATACACATCTAGCTTTGGAAAATTGCAGAAACAGAAAGAAGGAAACATAGCACAAATAACTAGGGAAAGACAAAAACTTAAAGACCAAAGAAACAATGCAATTAGAAGAGGAATGGGCAAAACTCTTTCCAATAAAAACTTATACGAAACTGTGTTGGAAGGTGGTGGCCAAAATCTTCTAGATGCCGCCCAGCAATCACAAATGTACTTTAGCGACTTTGAAAAAGGAAAAGTAGAAACTGCGTCTCAGCTTGTAGCTGGCCTAAAAACTTGGAACAACGGGGAACCTGTAGACTTTACTGGAGGTTCTTTTGCTGCCGCTGGAGATTTGATAAAGCGAGGAACTAGTATGATCCAGACAGACACAGGTATGCTAAACGAACTGAAGGCGTTGGCAGAGGACACTATAGACGCTAAGATGCAACAAGGTGAGATCATAGTAAAATCTGTTAATGAAGCGTGGAAACTAATAACCCCAAACGTGCTAGACCCAAGCCGACCTAAGACACCACAACAAAAGAAAAACGTGGACCAAAGACAAGGACAAGGAGAATAACATGCCGGAAATAGATCCAAACAAAACGCTTGCAAACGACTACCATGTGTTCACAAATAATAGTGATCTACTGAAGCAGCTTAATATGCAGACGTTCACAACGGGCACTTTATTTGAGTTTTGGCACACCAAAGATGAAAACGATGTGAACTATAAGTTTAGAAAGCTTTTCTTGAATGTAGAGAGCGGAAGGGAAGTATCTGATCACGGTGTCCACTGGGCGCCTTACGAGTACCCTTTGCCTATGTTTTTTATTGATCAGGGAGACCCAGACGAACCTTTAGAAGACCTGCGTGGCGCTGGTCACATGGCAGCTTCTGTGGCATCTATGGAGGCTTGGAGATTTGAAGATGATAACAAAGGTAAATTTACTTTAATTCCACAGGTTCAGCCCACTCAAGATCAAATCGCTGCCGGAGATGAAGGCTGGACGTGGCAAGATCCTAGGGAAGAAATAGAATGGGGAGATTTTGACTATGACTCATTAGACTTACACGAATTTATAGGCAAAAAGGTTAAAGCACCGATTGCGGAAGGGGAACCTCCAACTTTAGTGGATGATGATAGTCCGCTTATTGATCCACAAAACCGCGCCAGCGTAAGTCAGCTCATGGATCTGTTGCTGCAAGCCCCAAAGATGAACGATTGGATTAGATATTATCAAATATATGAACCGGACGTATCAACGTGGGACGAAAAACACCAAGCCAGAAGAGAGTTTTTAGATGATATCAAAACCTCTAATAGTGGTTGTCTAAGTTTCTCTTTTAGCTTGATAGCCGATGTGACACCTGATTATCCAGACGTATTCACGGAAGTACCCAACCCTGATTATGTGCCACCGGTAGATGACAATGGTGATCCCAATCCAGATCACGACCCAAATGTTCCAGAAACCATAACAGACCACACGGTTAGTGGCGCCTGTCCAATCCGAGAAGACTTTACTTTAAATCTTTATCTCAAAGACGAGTTGGACGACCCAGAAGACGATGTGGCTTTTGCTGTACAGAAGATGACAAGGGTGGGCTTTGCGAAGGATGCTACCGGTCGCCCTTATGGTGTGAAGCAAAACGGCGACCTTACTTCACCAAGCGAGTCAGACGAGGGAACGCATATCGCCGCCGAACTTGATATGCACTACAATGAGTACACGGGAAGCTATCAGAGCGGCAACAGAACTATCCTAGCTAAAATCACCAAAACTGTTGGCGTTGCGCAAGCGCCAAATGTCGAAGATCTCGAAGGTGCAGACAACGACGAAACACTCAACGAGCTTACCGATAACTATATACAGATGGGTACGGGTGAGGCCATGCCCATAACGATGCAAAACGGTAACCCATTTCAATGGACTCCCAATTATGCTACGCCAGCAGACTGTAGAAATCCCGATGATTTGGCAAAACAGAGAGTCATTGTGTACAATGCAGACCCTGAAAAAAGCTTTGCTGTTGACAAAACAGTTCTACTACATGAGGTGGATGGCAAATGGTTCCCGTTGGAGTTTGGCTCTGGCGAAGACCCGAATATAGAACCAGAACCGGTATTTATAGGTAGGTGGGAGTTTCAGCAATTTATCACCAATGCCGGTAACTTTTTTAATTATCCTTCTCCCGGAAGTTTTGTGCCGGGATTTCAAGGTGCTAGCGAAGGAAACCCATACCCTTACGGTAACAAGCCATGG
>CERT01027255.1_pt1 | contig 20713 bp, 13 predicted proteins | sample 530691 | NCBI WGS metagenome assembly CERT01 (sample SAMEA2620861, study PRJEB7988) | marine metagenome | biome: marine biome (ENVO:00000447); feature: surface water layer (ENVO:00002042); material: "saline water (ENVO:00002010), including plankton (ENVO:xxxxxxxx)" | depth 5 m
CTGATATTGTACTTAATAATGTTGCATTAGAACCAAACAATGTATTAACTGTTGTAGCTCTTAAATTAAACTGTGTACCTGTTACAGTAGAAGAAACATTTGTTCCTATTGTTTGTGTTGCAGTAGCATTTGCTGCTGTAGCTGCAGTTGTATTAATACCAGTTCCTTCAAATGTATTTAATAATCTTACATCTGCTATTGTCATACTATACCCACTAGTTTCAAATACTTGGTCATTACCTAAGTAGTTTAATGTTTGTGGAGTAATTGCAACTGTAGCTCCTTGTTGAAGCGTTATTGCAGAGTATCCTAAGTTTAGAACTGGCAATTTAGCTGTACCTCTTGGTAATGTAGCTAATTGAAATTTCATTATCTGAGATTCTTCAGGGAATGCTTCTAGTAGTGGCATTCCATCAATTGCTTCTCCATAAAAGGCTGAACCTGATGGATGTGATGGATTATATAGTGTATAATCGATTTCATCATCTGCTAATGAAAATTGTGTTATTCTGAACGATCCGTCGTTTGCGGCTAACAATTCTCTACCCTTTGTAGTTAGAATTGCGTCAATTGTTATTACTGAATTATTTAAGTATCCCATTTTGTTTTTCTTATATAAATATTGTTATATGTTATAAATATGTTACTCTATTAGTTTCTTATCCCTTAGGTCAGTTAGTATTACATCTGGGTCTAATTCTATGTCCGCTGTTGGGAACTCTGGGAATAAGAATCCAGAAGGTGTATTAGCTGCTATTGTTAATGGCGCATATACTTCAACTATACTACCTGATTGGGTGGCTGTTGATACTGAAGCTGTATATCCAATAACATTTGGATTTGCAGGATTTGCAGAAGCCGTTGTCCAATTTTGAGTACTATTATTAGTTGAAGGTACGAACTCTTTTACGATAGGCAAACCTCCATATGGGAAAGTTTTATCTATAATAATTGAGTTAGGTGAATATTGATACCTTCTTAATAAGAAGAAATCCATATTAATACCTGGTGGTATATTAGTTGTAAACTCTAATTTTAATTGTCCTAAACCTGTTGTTTGATCTATATTTTCAGATGGAGGATATACTCTTTGTACTGTATATACTTTACTTTCTAGATTTTCAAATCTAAGTTCATCACCTGGGAATACTTCCCATTCAATATTTGTTTGAGGGAAATCAGCGTCAGCAGGTTCAAATCCACCTGGGAATGCTGGGTTTATTGAAGCTGTATATGGTAGATAAGATTGATAATATCCATTTGCATAAGCTGTGTTTGCATTTGAAGATGATAATAATAATGTATTTTGTACATCTTGAGGTATTACTGAACCTGTTGCGAAAACTACAGATGCTGAATTTAATACTGATCCTGTACCTGAGAAGTCTACATAGTCTGAAGATGAATTATTAAATGTTACATCTAAAGTTTGATATGTACTATTATTTGTCCAGTTAGTAACATTATATTTTAAATACTGACCTGTATTTGCACCATTAGTAATTGTTATAGTATTTGTATTTAAAGCATCTGCTGTTGTATAATCTATTGCTTCACCGTTGTATGGATTAGTTCCTAAATTAATTATAGTAACATTAACTGGGTTAGTATTATTTAATGATATAACCCCTAATCCAGTTCCTGGGTTTTGATTTAGTATTGAATTAGTATAATTATATTCAAGAGGTCCAATTTGATTTGATTGTGAAAAATACCAGTATGGAGCATTAACAGCGTTATCTACTTGTGTACCTGATGATTGGTCTGATTGTACTGCAGTATTAATAAATGGTCCTTTTACTACTGGAACAATAGGTAATCCACCATAATGTTGAGCTGTAGTTGTAGGGTTAAAATAGTTTCTATCTGCATCTACTGGTTCTTGTTTATAAAATCTTTGAGAGAAATATCTGTATCTTCTATTTGCTTTTATAATATGACTATCAGAATTTTGGAAACTAAAGTTATATGTTACATATAATGCATCATAAGGTTCAAGTCCTGAATTTCTAACTGCTTGTGTTATTAATTTTTCATGTATATCAAGTTGGAAATAACCTCCATTACCACTGTTTACAAATCTACATCTACTAGATCCAACAGCATTTCTTAAATCATAAGTTCTTGTTTGACCACCTGTCCAATAATATGTAATTGAAGGAGCTTGTATTTCATCTAATTTAACTGTACTCCAATTTCCAGCTGTACCATAATTATACTGCATGTATATTTTAATATCACCAATTATTTGTCTAGAATTATTGATTGAATCCTCATCAGTATAATCCGAACTATCATTCCAACCCCCTGCATCATATCTAAATCTACTAGGTACAGAAGAAGGTATTTGAACACTCATTTTATATTTGTATACTGAGGATAAATTATTATTTGAACCTTGAACTGGGTTATTTGTTCCAGCAGTATTATTAAATGGATCTCTAGTAAAGAATACTTCACCTGGTAAACCAAATGCATCTTGTGCATTATTACCTATTGAGGTAGATGATGTTAAGAATGTATTAGCATTAACATAAATTATTCCATCAGATCCTGATAATCCAAATCTTGATGCTGATGTAACAGTCCATAAAGAAGCACTTACTGGGAGTTCAAATTCATTTGTTAAACTAGTACTAATATATTTGGAATTATTATAAGTAGCATTCCAGTTAGCACCTTGTAAAGTTGTATTATAATTTAAAAACTCGGCATTAAAATTAGAAACTTCATCTGGGTTACCTTGTAAAGGTAATACATTTGAAAAACTACCAGCACTTGTTTGTGACCATAAAACTGGTACAGGTTCATATCCTACTCTAGATACTCTTTGGAAATTATTTAATTCATTATATTGTGTTGAACCTGATACTGTTCCTAAACCAACTCTACCTAAACCACCTTCATCCCAAGATCCTTCTACATCAAAAGCTGTATATGGTGATAATTGAGGTTGTTTAGCATCACCACTATCATTAATTAAGTATTTTATATTAAATAATGTTTTATTATTAATTACAGGATATAAATCATATATTCTATTACAATAAGCAAAATAAGCTGTTTCATAATCTATAATTGGAGTTGTACCAAATCCTCCTGCTAATCCTACTATTGAATTAACACCGGCTGCTTGTGATCTTGATCCATCATATCTTGGCAAAATTTGTCTTGCTAATGTATAATATGATTCTGGTATAGTGGATTTTTGTGCTGAACCACTTAAAATAGCTTGCCAGTTAGATGGATAATAAGCATCTGTATTATAATCTACTTCTTGTATTTGTCTATTTGCTCTTTCAGCATTAATATTATTTAAAATAGGTTGACAATCAGGTGCATTTGAAAAACCTGATGAACCTGAAAATGCATTATCTATAAATGTAGGTACTCTACCATCACCTTCTTCACTTTGTGTTGGGGTAAAGAATTTTAATTCATATTGAGTTACTACTAATGATTGTTCTACTGAAGCGGAATTATATGAACCTGATTCTACTTTTAATGCCATAGATAAACAATCTTTAAAATTAATAGATTGTGATGGTATTAAGAAACTCATTGTAACAGGTAAACCTGATCCTGTATGAATTTCTGCATTTCTAAACATACTAGTAGTAAATGGAGTATCAGTTATTTTTGGTGGTGTATTTGGAAATGCATTTGATCCTGTAAATATTAAGATCGAAGCCGTTTGCCAAGTTGGTCCAGGTGTTGAACCTGCTTGCCCATAATTACCTGCTCCATAATTAAACCCACCATAATTAGCTCCTGCTATTGCTTCGGCTTTCCAAGCATTTAATAATGCAGATGCTGTTACTTGAACATCATTTTGTGGTGTTTGGTTAAAAGTATATATACCATCTAAACTTGATGATAATGATGAAGAATATGAAATATACACATTTTCCCATCTTGTAGAAAATTGATCTGTTAATGGAGTACCAGGTACACTTGGATTACTTATTTGATGATTAAAAGATAAAGCACTACCTGTACCTGAAGGGAATGAAGTACTACCTGCTAAAGCCCTATAAGTTGCTATTTGGTTTGTTGCTAAATTAAAAAATCTTGAAGATCCATCTGATGCTGTAAAATTAACTACTACTGGGTTTTGTGAGTTTAATACTAAATTAGATGTTTGATATTGTACATAAGTATCATATACTGCATATAAACCGAATTGAGTAGATCCAGATGCTGGTGCACTATTTGTACCTGATTGAAATACACTACTTGTATAAGAGTAAATAGCATTATTTAATATTGTAGTACCATATGTGTTTGCAGATTGGTTTTGAGATAATCCTTGAGATTGAAGTAAAGTTTCCATCAATACACTTCCTGATTGATAAATTCTTAATGGTTCAGAGTTTACAAATGGTGTTGTTGTTCCTCCTGTCGTTGTAGGAGCATTATCATACCTTATTTGCCAATAATTTTGTCCTGAGAAGTATAAAATATGATTTGGTCTAATTATCATTGTATTATTTCCAGTACTTCCTGTAATTACAAAATGCATACTTCCTGATTTACCATTTGCTATGGAGGCACTCATTCCTACCATGTTTAATGTATTAGCTACATTATTTCCAAATGATGCTGTTCTTGATAAAGTAGCATCAGCATTATTAAATTTAATTTCACTTAATCCAGGATTACCTACTGATGTTGCATTATCAAATGTATATCCTACAGGTGGATTAGATATTGATGGAGATATTGATCTTGTAAAAGGAGTAGCTCCTATTTTTTCTTTATATATTGCAAAAACAGAACCATAAATTGGTGTATTTAAGTTTGTGCTAATTGTAGGATAATTTGTAAAAATAAATGGTGAAATTACTCTACCACTTCCTTGAGCTTGTTGCAGGGAAGTAACTTCTTTATTTGGGCCTCCTTGAAATACTTCAAATGAACCACTAACTGATGCTGTATTGATTAAAGTTGAACCACCAAAAGGTTGACCAAAATTACCATTTGCAGCTATGGTTTTTTCTCCATAACCATTAGAAATAGAACCTCCTGGTAATCCATTAGCAAAATAATTCATATCATTTCCTGCTGGTAACCAAGGGGATACTGGTGTACCTGAACCTGTAGTTGTTACAATATAGGCTTTATAAGGTCTATGTAAATAAGGATTATATCTATAAAAATTACCATCTCCAGGTGTTGTATTATATCCTCTATAAACCCATAATTCTTGATCACTTTCTATTGGGATTACAGTAGTATCGGCTGTACCATTTTGAACTGTATAAGTCATTGGAGTACCTAAAACAGTTAGCTTAGTATTGAAGTTAGAATCAAAGAACGTTTCTTTAGTTTTTGCTAATTCGGCATTCATTGTAGCTATACTAGTATTAGCACCCGCTTTAGATGATGACACTAGAATTCTATTCTTAGCTTCATTAAAAAAGTACCTTATTGTTTCGTTTGCTCCAGCCATTTGTTATAAATAATTTAAATATCTTTTTTTCATCCTCCAATTCATTTATATATTTTGTGTTGGGCTAGGTGATGGTATTGTTGGTGTATTACCACCTGGACCTTGTCCAGCTGTATAGTAATCTTGGTTAACAACATTTATTCTTGGACCACCATCTCCAGCTGAGTTCCAATTTGAATTATTATTTGGTGTTGTTGTAATAGTTGCTGTTCTTAATGATAATGTATTATTACCAGGACTAGAATTACTATCTACTACATCTACTGTAAATGTTCCACTACCTGTTCCTGATGCTACTAAACCTACTGCTCCACTACCTCCATTTACTTGACACCATCCAGTAGGACCTAAATTATATGAAAGTACTGCATCCCATTTTACTTGAGAATCATTTGCTGTTACTGTAACTGTAATTGCTGGGTCTCCATTTGCTGCAAAAGTTACAGGATTATTATTTGTATTAATAGATGCTGGGTTTGAATTTTGTACAGGTACACTAATTAAAACTTGACCTGATGATGTTATTACTGGTGTTGCAGCTTCTATTACTTCAAAATAAGGGCCTATTTCAAATGATGATGCTGTAATATCACTTGTAAATAGTGCTAAAGATGCTGTATCTGTTAAATAAGTTGCTGGTACAAACTGTGAAGCACTTAATGCTGTATATGTGTTTGCTGGTGCGTTAATAAACCAAGGTATAACAGATGGTTTATATTCATTAACTAAACTATCAAAATCCTGTTCTTTTTTACCTATATTAAAGTTTTGATATCCAAATGGATCATGATAAAAACCACTACCAGAACTTACTCTAAATATGTTTCCAGCTATATCTGCTTGAAAATAACTTGATGTAGCCCAACCTTTAAAGAATGATTGAGTTGGGAAATTAGCTACAGGTGGGAAATAACCTTGTGGTGTTGATGAGGTAAAATTAATATCAGGGAATACATTTGGATCCACTCCAGATGATGTTGCATAATACGAAAATTGACCACTTGCACTAAATGTTAAATCATAAAATGCTTCATCTGCTGATTGAACTGCTGCTGATGAAGGTGGATCATTTATTATTAATAGTGTAGCATCTGTTGTATTAGGATTATTGTCGTTTTGTACTCCGTAATTTGCTATATAAAATTGTTGATATCCACTTAAGAAATTACCATTAACATCTCTTGCTCCTTCTAAATTAAATATTACATATCCACTATCTTCGATAAATGGTAAAATAGTTTGTCCATTAATATCAAAGTTAGACATTTTAATATATTTAACTTTATTTGTTACTCCTTCTGTAGCAAAGAAATTAGATGCAGCTAATGTGAACGAATAATCTGATACTGCTTGTGTAAATCCTTTAGCAACCATTGTACCTGCAGGGACTGTTATAACATCTCCTACTTGATATCCTGATCCTGTTGCGTTGTTAAATACTCTAGCGTCTACTCTAGAATTACCTGTTGAGTTTGGAGCTGAAGCTAAGTTAAACGTTGCACCGGATCCTGTACTTCCTACTACTGTATATTCTCCAGGAGCTATATTTACTCCTCCTACAAATGGTCCTGATGCTAATGGTGTAGTATTTGTAGCGTAAGAATTTGGTTTTAAATCTGCATTTTGTAATACTGTATCAGCCCAGAACCAAACGTTACCATAACTTGGTAAATTATTTGGTGATAAGAAAGACTGTTCACTGAAACTAGTTTCATTAAACCATTGTATTAGGAAGAAATAATCTATAATAGCATCTTGTCCAAAGAATGTTTTACATATTTCTGGGTTTCTAAAGCTTATTGCATTTGGAAATTCACCATTATAAAATTCTCTTTGGTCTATTCTTTGTACCGTTTGAGTTCCTTGTCCAGAACCTGATACTAATTCATTATTTCTACCTGATCCTACTGGGAAATTAGTTCCTAATTCTATTTCAACTGATTCTGTAAATGCTTGAACTACACCGGGGTACTTGTAAGCAAAAGCTGATGCTGATACTTGAGCTGCTGTTAAACCACTATATGGTTCTCCTGAGTTACTTATTGGAGCATTAAAATTAGTATTAAATGATTCAAATACACCACCTGTTCCTCCTTTATAAGTGTATATTGCAGAACCTGAATCTGCATATTGTGGTTCATCTGAAGAACCTGTTCTATAATCTTTAGGTGCCGCTAATACTGCTCCTGATAATGCTATATTTTTCTGATCTATTGCTGATTGACCTATAGATGCGACAGCAGGGAACATTTGAGTTGTATCTGTTACATTTGGTTCAGCATATTTATTTCTTTCTAATAAATTTTGTTTTATTACAACACCTGATGATAAACTTGTTCTTGCAGGTGTAAAATCTTCAATCATTCTAAATAATGAATTATCAAAGAATTTAATTAATCTAACAAAATCGTTTACATCATAGTTTTCTATATATTTTGTAAAATAGGCATCTCTTAAAGCATCTAAAGCTGGGTATGAGTTAACTGATTCAGATACTTGTCTAGGATCCCCTATGTAATCACCTAAATTAAATGCACCAATTTGTGCTATAATATCATCGTTAATTTGATTTTGAGGTGAAAATGCTACTTCTAAATAATTTATATTTGGTGTACTACCACTAGCAGCATAGTTTTGTTGTACTGATCTATAAGGAGATAATGTAGACCCAGATGGTATTCTAGTTGTTTCTATTCTAACTTTATCCGTTATTCTATTTTTTATACCTCCAGGTACTTGATTTAAATAAGTTTGTTCTGTATTTTCAACCCAGGTTTGTTGTGAACCACTTGAATATTCTTGATTTAAATAGAAAGTACTATTAGCAGCAAATGATTGTGTTATAACCCAAGACCCAGTTATTTTAGGGTGTATTGATTGTCTACTACCAGTATCTAAATCAGATCCTAATGAAGCTCTAAATATAAGGTTATCTGGTGTACTATTAATTGTATTTGCTTGTGTAGAGTATGGATTCACTACATAATCATAAAATAAACTTTCACTTAATGGTGTATCCCAATATCTTAATTCTTGAACAGCACCACTAAATGGTAACCATCCTATACTATTTAAATTTAAACTTGAAGTTGGAAAATAAGCTGTTGTAGCTGTAGCATAATAAGTACTATCTACAGGGGATATAAATCCTGATCCTGAAAATCCAATTTGTCCACCTATTCTATTTGCAACATATAATGATGCTGTTTGGTTACCATCATAATCTACTGTTGCTTGTACTGACCACCAATTTCCATCAAAAAATGGAGCTGTTACACTTGCTGTTTTATTTACATCATTTGAACCTTCAGGGAAGAAAGTTAATGTACCATATTCTTTTAAATTTTCAGCTATTGAACCTGAGTATGATTGTGAAGGTGATGTTCCTAAACTATTATATTGTAATGTTACAGCTATCGCTGATGCAGCTCCTGCATCTGCTGAGAATAAATTTTGGTATAATGAGCTTGTTATCTGAGCACTACCACTTGGAATACCTGTTGTTTTAAATCTAAATTGTACTGATTGTGGAGATGTTGCTGTATTAGGCCAAGCATTATTAGCTACAAATGATGATGATATAAATGTTAAATTGCTACCATTTTGAGCTCTACTTAAATGTAAAGCATAATTAAATTCGTTTTGATTATAATCCCAATCCTTAGTATTATCTTTATCTTTACCTCCAAATTCACTTATTCTTAAAATTGTATCAGGAATACCATAGGAAGTAATTAATGCTCTTAAACCACCTATTGTACCCTTACGCTTAAGTAAATATGGAATATTATGGTAAATTCGTTTATATAAACGCTTATTTACATCGTCTAATGGAACTATGTCATTCGAAGCAGATATTTCAGTATCTACGTATTCAAACCCAGAAGGTGTATTAACTAATCCACCTGGTGTTTTACCAGTCATATAAGGGAATGGAAATGTACTTCCTGAAGGAGTTATACCTAAAAATGCTGTGTATAAATCATTAGTATTAAAGTTATTAGAATATAATTTAACACCAAAATCTTTAATAGCGTCAGCTACTAAATCTTTAGATATACCATAATCTAATCTATTATCATTATTAAATCTATTTGATACATCTTTAGTATATAACCAACTATTATCATATTGTTGAGCTACCATATCAACAAATAATTCATACTTAGCATTACTTGGATCTGATCTTAAGTATTCTGGTATTGCATTATATAAGAAGTTTGGGTTATCTTCATCATAATTTGAAGCTGATAAAGCTGATGCTGTTATCCATGTTTGTACTGCTGCACTACTTGTTAATTGTAAAGCATATGGAGGAGTTGATGTAGATTTTGGATATGATACACTTGAACCACTATTATAGTATAAGAAATATTCATATCCATCAAAATTTTGTTCTATTTTTCTTATATCATTAGTTAAAGTAGCTACACTTGAACTTACTACTGTAGATCCTGATGTTGCTCCTGTTATTGAACCATATGAAGCAGATATTGCTGCACTTGAAGATTGTATTAATCCTACTTTATAGAAAAAGTTTTCTAATCTTGTTTTAGCAGATGAAAAATGTACAAAATTACTATAATCAGTATAGTCAACACTAATATCTACTTGTTTTCTATTTAATATATTTTCTAGTTGGTTAAACGAACTAGTTAAATTACTTCCTATTAATGTATTGTAATTAAAAGTTTGAGATGATTCTCCTGTTGTACTTACTGCTTTAATACTATAATTAGGGCCCTGAAGGAAAACAAAATCATCATCTTCAAATGATGGTATTGGAAATTCAACATTATAAGCTTGTGGTGTAGATATTTCTTGTACAACCCAACATGAGCTTTTTACAGTAAATTGATCAGGTAATGCTTCATATAATTTAATTAAAATAGATGGTTCCGCATCATCTTCATCTACTCTAATATTATTTGCTATACATTGAGTATCATTACCAAAATTAAGTAAAAAATCTACAAAATAATCTGATTCTTCTCTATCTAAAATAAAAGCATTACTTGCAGATACCATTGTATCTACAGGAATAACTGTACTTCTTAATCTAATTTCTGTTCTATCAGAACTTATTTCGTCAATGTAATAATTAATTGTTATATCTGATCCTAATAATCTTCTATAAAAATTATAAGTTGAATAAAATGCACCATAATTTAATCCTATATCTTCTAAATCTTTATCTGGTGTTAAAAGTGTATCTCCATATTCAACTGTGAATGATTTTAATGATGCTGCTTTAATATTTGATGAAGGATATACTTGATTTTTATTTTCATCATAAGCATAATATTCAATATAATCTGTTGAAGAAGTAAATGCCGTATCTAATATTGATGATGATATTAGATTATTATCCTCTTCAGAATATGTTTGATATTCAAAAGTAACTGGGTTGACTGATCTTATTATGATGTTATCTTCTTCCATATTTTTAATATCCTCCGCCGCCTCCGCCGCCTCCTGTAGATGGAGCTGGAGTTGGTGAACTTGGGTTAATTACATTTGAATTAGAGTTTGCTGGAGTATCACTTACTACTGTTGGTGTTACTGCATTTGGATCTATTTGGCTTGTTAAATCGTTCCTAATTTGATTAAATTCAGAATCATTATCTACTGTTATATTATCAGGATTAATATCTATTTTTTCTCCTGTTATTGCTTCTGCTCTTGCTATCTCTGCTGCTAATAAATCTTTTCTTAATTGAGCTATTTCTTGTTGTAGTGCAGTTATTAACTCATTATCTTTATCAAATCCTATGTATTCACCACTTGTTTCTACTAAATAAGCATGTGAATTAATATCACCTTCAGCTGGTATATCATAGAATAATTCGTCGTATTTTTGGAAAAATTCACTTACTGTAAAAGTATTATTAAGTTGATTAGGGATAGACTCAACACCTAATTCACTAAATGAGGTATCTATAATTTTAGTATATTCCGATTTGGAATAAACTTGTTTTAATAGATCTATTCTTTCTTTTTCTGCCATCTTACAGTCTTTATTTTTTAACCATTAACTACTTTAAAGTAGTAATTTTCATCTTTCACTATTGTATTACCATTAACAGTTGTTTGAACTAATATTTGATAATACCTTTCTGGTTCTAAACCATTCATATAAACTGTGAAATGACTTCCTGTTACATCACAACTTATTTGAGTATATTGGGTATCAAAATCAACAACAAATTCATTTGTATCTAAATCTTTTATAGCATAATATGATGCTGATGGTAAGGCATGATTTTGTGTTTCAATTGATGACGTCAGGAATGTACGTCTAGGAAAGTCAGGACGCACGTTTAATCTGAATTTATTTATACTTTCTGAATAAAATACTCCTGGATTATCATCTAGTGCTACAAACATATCTGGAGTGTTTATTACATCTAAATTGTCTATTTGGTTTTGTCTAATTACAAAATCTAAATCTCCACTAACAAATGATATAACTTGTTTGTCTAATAATGATTGTGAAGTAATTCTAATTTTATCTCCTGCTTTATATCCTTCTCCTCCTTTTGTTACATTTGCTCTTGTAATTGAATGACCATTCATAGTAAGATCTATATGAATACCATCTCCTGATCCAGTTCCTACTCTTGATGCTGTAAAATTAGCAAATGTGATAGGACTAGGGAATGGTGATAAACTAGCTGAATTGTTAATTGTTGGCCAATTTTGATCTCCAGGCACTGTTGGATAATTAGAACCTGATAACCATGTATTTGTTTTAATAGCTCCTATTGTTGTTGCATATGAAAAATCTCTCCATTTAATTTCTAGTACTGGAGGGTATATTGTATTTGTATCTATAGCATAGAATGCTAATTGAGGTGACTCAGCAAAATTAGTTACAAATTCTCGGTCATTCTCCCATTTTATCATAAAACCTTCATTTGCTATATTTGTTTGAGATGATGGAGCAATTAAATTGTTTGATGATGAGTACCATATTTTAATATAATTAGTAACATCTACGTCTAAATCTTTAGCTGATCTTAATCCAAAAGATTGTGTATATGTTGTAAATGTATCTATACCATTATACCCATTAGCACCTGCTTTCCAATACCAATTTCCACCACCTGCATTTTCACTTCCTGAATATGAACCTGTTGCTCCTGTTGCCCAACCACCTGTTAACCATTTAGTAGACCCTGAGAATGTTCTATAATCCCAACTAGTACCATTTGTTATTTGTTGGTTATCTAAATATTGTCCTGATCCATTATACCAAGAACCTGATACAGGATATACTTCAATTTTTGAATCAATTAATACTCCATCTGCTTTAGCAACAAATGCTTTTAAATTAGCACCCCAATTACCTCCTGCTTGAGAACCAGATGTTGATCCTCTCCAATTTGATCCAGTTATATATCCTGGGGCTATAGTATTAATTACATTATTAATTTCTGAGTTATTAAATTTAACTAATGATCTAGCTACTCTAGCTACTGGGTTAGATTCTGTTACTTGGTTATTTACATCAAGTATAGCATCAAGTCCTGTATTCATAGCAGGATATGCTGAATATATTGACGCATCTTTTTCGGGAAATATTTTATATACAGCCATTAGTTATTGTTATTTTTATATTGTGAAATTTTATCTAAATATGTGTTAGTAGGAGTATATTCATTTAATACTTTATTTACTATTTGACCTGTTGATACACCCGCTAAATTTTCTTTACCATACAATAGAGGTCCTTGATCAGTTGTTACTTGATAATATCCACCAGGTATACTTGCTGCTGTTGTTCTATTTGGTCCTCCTACTGGGTTTGTATTTTCTAGGTCTAAACTAGTTTTATCAAAAGTACTTACTAAAGGACTATTTGCTTTACTAACTTCATAAGGTGTAGGTTTAGTTCCTCCTAATGGTTGGGGATTTTCTACATCAAAATTAGTTTTAGAAAAAGAATCTCTTAAATCACTCTGTTTTTGAACTTGGTTCTCAACAGGAGTTATTCTTCCTTCTTCTACTTGCTTATCATATTTCTTTAATACACTCATTATAATACTACTACTCTACCTGTTATATCATTATTTGGATATTTTACCTCAAATATACTTGGATCTAATGATGGGAATATAGTACCATTTTGATTAGCACCATCCATATCATAAGCCCATTGAGAATATCCTTTAGCAATTCCTGCTAAATTTGTAAATTCTAATTTTTTTACTGTTTGTACTCCATCTATTTGATCTAATAATACCATAATATCAGCTACAATTATTGGCTGATTAATTTGCCATTTATCTATATCAAAGTATGTTTGTAAAGCTACAATACAATCTTGCAATACAATATTATTATTAAAATTAGGATAAGTTATAATTTCAAAATTAACTCCGAAATTAATTACAAATGCATTTTTAATACTAATAGTATCACCTATCATTCTATATTCGTTAATATATGTTTTTAAGTTTTGTTTTAATCCATCTGATGCTGTAGTTAATTTACCTTCAGCATCTGTAGATAACACATATAAATCTAACGTTGTATTTGCTGTATCTGCTTCTGGTTTTTGTGTCCATGCTTTAGATATAATACCAAATTTAGCTGGCATACTTAAAGCTCTTACTAGGTAATCATCTTGAGTTACATTTCTTAATTGTGTAGAAAAATTAGATATTGAATTTTGTCTTATTTCTTCTATAGTATCACCATCTTGTCCTCCACTTGCCGCTATTGGGTTTGAAGTAGCTAATGAATTAAATATTGTATCTGCTGTTGTTGGGTTTAAACCACTTTTTATAAATGTAACATTAGCAGTATTTGGATTTGTTATTGTTCCAGATTCTACATTTGAAGCTACTCCACCACCAGTATAATACCTAATTGTTAAAGTTGTATTTGTTGGTGAAGTACCATAAGTATTTGTAAATACAAAATTAGTTGGTGAATAAGCTGTTGTTAATTTACTTTGTTGGAATGGTAAACCTAAACCTACATTTTGAGGATTTGGAATAATAGTTTCTGTTGTATTTGCGGGATTACCTACACCAAATTGTAATTGTAATTTAGTTGGACTTAAAAATCTAGTTGTAAACCTATTTTGTACTTGTTTAGTTTGTAAAATATATGGTGTATCATTACTGTATATAGCAGCGTTTGGATCATTATAATTAGTATTTTTAATACTATCAAAAATTAAATCTTGACCTAAATAATCTACCTCATAGTACTTATTACCATCTGAGTCTACAACGTCTAAGATACCTGCTATATTAACTCCTTCTATTATTCTAGTTCCAAAATCTTCGGGTGCTTGAAAAGTAACTGTTGTAGTATTAATTGTACCAGAAAAGGCTTTTCTAGTTTTCTGTAATAAGTAATAAGTAGGTTGTCCTGCAGTAATTTGAGCTACTGTTATAATTGTAGGATCCATTGAGTTAGAGATACTAAAATCAACTGGTTCATCAATTGTAAAGTTTTGAGGACTACCTGCTCTAGTAGATATAGTTGTATTTTCAGGTATATATAAAGCATAATCAAAATCAGGTACAGTTACATTATTACTACCTGTAGTTTTAGCTGGTACTTGTTGATAAAAATCAATATCTACTGTTGATAAACCTGTTACTTTAGGTTTATATCCATACATGTAAGCTAAATCAAATAAATTATTATCTTGTCTAGCATACTGTAAGTATGTTTCTTGTACTTGGTTGTCAATATAAAAAGATAATACATCACCTACATAAGCCGCTTGTTCTATAAACATCATACCAGGTGACGTTTCTGTAAAATCAGTATAAGTAGTTGGGAAATATGTCTGTGAATAATTAATTAACTGTGCTCTATATGTAGCAAAGTCTTTATTAATGTATTGTATGTCTCTTTTAATTGCCATTAGTTAAAGCTTAAAGTTAGTTCATCTGATATTCCTGTATTTTCTACTGAGTAAAACATTTGAACTTCTACTGTGTTATTATCTATATCACCATCAATTTCTGAGATGTTTAATTCTACTAAATTAACACTTGGGAATTGTTCTCTTACTTTTGTTGAAATATCTTCTCTTAAAAATTCTAAATTTTGACTAGATATTTGTTCAAATATAAAACCTCTTAAACCTCCACCAAATGTTGGATTACCAGGTCTTTCACCTGGGTTTGTTAAGAAAAAATTAATAAGATTATTCTTTATTGCTTCTTGTGTTGTATAATTAGGAGAAAATACCCCACCCGCTACAAACGGGATATCAACACCAATACCTACTCTTGGCCTAGTGTCATTAGGGAATTTTTTTATTGCTCCAAATGCCATAATTATACTTTACCTTGCATTAAATTCATAATCTGTCCCATACCAACTTCACCTTCAGGTAAACTTCCATTTGGAGATGTTGTATCTGTACTGGTTACTTGTAAAGGTTTGCCTACTTGGCTAGAATTAACTGTTTTACCTTCCATCATATCACCTAAAACATTCATATAATTTTGTCTAACTTGTGCTCTATCAAATTTTGGCTTTTCTGTTGTTGCAGGCGGCGCATAATTAACAGGAGCATCCGTTCTATTTTCAGATATTGTTTGTTTAGGTGTTCTAACAGCTTCTAGAAGAATATCTTTCATTTCTTCCTGAATTGCTTCTTTTACAGATTGTTTAATTACTTTTTTTAGTTCGTTTAATTTCATGTCTAAAATTCAGTTTATTATAAATATTACGTTAGTCAGCTTTTAAATTATTGTTTACAATATAAAATGCTAACTCATCAAGTAGGATTTGATCTATGGCGCTAAATGAAGGTTCCCCTTTAAGTATTACCACTCCTTTTGAATTTGTTGCTGTAGCATACCTTCGATATGTCTCACCTACTTGTTCAGATCTATCTACAACTACAGCTAATGTAAATCCATTTACTATTTTTACAGGTTCTTGACCTTGCTCTTCTTCACTAACTGTTAAAGCTAATATTTCAGAGTTAATTTCTTCCATAGATAAACCATCATCATCATCATCATCCCCATCAGCATTTCCTGCTGCTATACTATCTCTTACACATTTATTTATTAATTCATCTATTTTCTTTAGGTATATTACTATTAATACAATTGATGCTAATAAAAATACCATAGCAATAATTAATGCTTTTCTAATTTCTTTATTTATACCTTCTAATTCTTTAAATAATTCTTCTATTCCCTGTAATTTAGATACTAAACTATAAGGTAAACCTACTCCTAATGGAGCACCTAATGGTATAGGTAAGTTTGATATTGAGAATTTGGCTTGCTTAAATATAACTTGTAATTGTAAAAATAAAGCAGCTAATGCTACATTTGCAGCTACTACAGCCCACATTTGATTTAACTGTCTTACTACAGAATTTCTTCTTTTAATTGCCAATTTTAATAAGGCATTATTAGGACATTTTGCTTGATCTGCTTGAGCTAATTTAGTAAAACCAAATATAACCATTAAACTAATAGCTAATGGGAATAATTTTGATTGTATTATTTTTACAAATTTTAATACTCTATTTTTTGCTGCTTGTAATAATTTAGAAACAGCATCTAATCCAGCCGCTATTGCTCCCTCAACTGATACATTATTTAAAAATGCTTGTATTTCTTCATTTGCCTGTTCTGCTGCTTTATCAATGTCTATCATTTGGACAGGAGATAAAGTACTTTTAATAGTACCATCACCACTAATTATATTAGTAGTATTAGGAGCAAATGCACCATCTTCTTTATTAAACATTAATATAGGTACACCTAATGCTTTTTCTTTACTTGAATCGGGTCTATCACTAGCATCTGCTATAACAGGGACTCCTAATCGCATTTCGTAATTACCATTTTTATCAGTTTTTACAAAATCATTTCCATCTGCTTTAACCCATCTTTGATCATCTATTTTTTTAACTACTCTTTTTGTTTTAGCAGATCCATCTCTTCTTAAAATAGGTTTACCAAAATTTTCTGATTCTTCATTTTCATCAAATACAACTTCTCTTGTTACAACTTTCCGTACAAAATTTTCTTTTGCAATAGGAAATAAAGCAAATAATGGTTTTACTTCAACACCAGGTAATGGTTTACTTGTTTGGGCATTTGTTACAGTTCCTTTTACTGTATATGCTTGAATTTTTATAGTAAAGAGTTTTTTTAATGCATCTTTATTTTTTTCAAATTCTTCTTTAGTGCCTTGAAACCCAGAAACTTTTTTTAATATTTTTTCTCCTTGGGGTGAATTTAGAAAAGCCTGACCTATTTTGATTAACTCTTCCATTACTTAGTCTTTACAAATTTAGATTTTAATTGATCTGCATTTTTAGATATAGGTTCTATCATAGTTTGAGCTACAGATGCTGCTGATGCTGCTATAGGTACTGCTGCCTCTACTTTTAATGCTTTTAATACTAAATTTAAATTATCTATAAGTTTTTTAAATTGATCTATAAAATCATCTCCTAATATTACAGATTGACCTGCATCTATTTTTCCTAATGCTACTATACCTTCTTCAGATAATATATTTGTGTTTCCTTTTTGTGAATTTATTCCTACGTCTTGAACTGCCTCTATAGTTACAGATTTTTGAGATGACATCATTATGTTATCTGCTGATGAATTAAATAATAATCTGCTTGAGTTTAAAATTACTTGTGATCCTGAGTATATTCTTGGGTCTTCAGGTGTTGTACCAATTATATTACTAAATGGGACAGTAGCTCCTTCGCCAGCTTTCTTTTTAGATACAGCTATTTCAAAAGGTATTGTTTGAGTAGAAGTTAAATAAATCGATGATGGGTCAAAATTTATATTTTCAGTTACAGGTACAAATCCAGGTTTATCTTCTAAATCTGCGTTTTGACCATTTTTTAAAATTATAATAGGATTACCACTAGCATCATCACCGTTAGACCAATTATTTTGTATTTCACCTGTTGTTCTAGATGTACTACCTAATCTAATATTATTACCAAATCTTCCTTCAAATATATTATCTCCAGCAAATGATAAAATAGGTAATACATTTGTTTCTGAAAATTGTCCGCCACTATCTCCGTTAAAATTTAATGATGTGGTTTCATCTGTTGACCTTTGTTTATTACCTGCAAATATTTCTAATATACTTTTATTTTGAGTGTCATTAACACTTGTATCAGGTGCCTCAAATTCAGAAGGAATACCATTATTATTAGGATGATTCCAAATATTAATTGAATTTAAATAATAAAATTCTTCAATACCAGTTGCTGCTGTTTGCTGTTTACTAGGTAATTTAAAAATAGCCACTACCTCATTTACTAGTGGGTAGTTTTGAAATTGTGGAAATAATGGTTTAGCATAGTTTGTTACACTTTTATTTAAATTATTTGTGGGAGATGGGTCTTCTATTAACTGAAATTGGATAGTTCCAATTCCTGCCCATGAACCAGCCGTTTTAAATAATTTTGAATTAGTATTAAGTGAGACATCTACTACTCTACCTGCTTGAAATTGTTGTTGTAGGCCTCGTAAAGCTTCAGATGTTAAACTATCATTACTGGATTCATTTGCTGATCTATTAAGATATGCAAGTCCTTGTTTTAACATTATTTATCTTTCTTTTTTTCTTTATCGAAATTTTGGTTTAATTTATCTAATTCAGCCATTAATTCTTCCTTCTCAGCTTCAGTTATACCTAAAGCATCTTCACCACTACTATTATTTAATGCTCTTTGTATAATTGTAGCCATTTTAATTAATTGTTCGTCATTTCTTACCCCAATTTCCATATATTCTTTAATAAGTGGTACAATTAAAGTAGCATCACCTATATCAGATATTAATGGTTTTAGTTCAGATATTAAACCGGTAATTTGTTTTTCTTTTTTCTTTTGGTTATCATAAATCTCGTTTAATATATCAGAGAATTTTTTCTTACCAAAAACTACATTGTCTAATGATCCCATAATATTGTTTTATTATAAATATGGATATAGAAAATTATTTAAATTTAGCATATCCATTTTCTAAATAAAAGATATACTGTGATTTAAATATTACGTGTAATTTATCCGCTATTTTTGTTATTTTAGGAGTTTTTACATCTACCATTTCACGGATATAAATGTAAAGTGCTTTTTTATTAAATACCTCTATTACTTCTCTCTTTCTAAATAATTCTAAAATTGCGTCTGCTATCTGAGCGTCATTTTTCTTTGGGAATAATTCTAATATATTTTCTGTAGTATATTCTAAAAATAATTCAATATATTTACTTAAATCATCTTGAGCTTTATCATCACCCATATTATAAGTGTGAGTTGATTTTTCACCCATTAGTACATCAACATCAACTTTTTTAATTTTTTTATTATAATTTTTAGTATTATATAATATTAACCAACGTTTAACAATAGTACCAAAATAAGAATATGCTTTTGCTCCTTTAAGTGGGTCAAATAAATGAATTTTAGATAATAAAAAAGTAATTATTTCATGTTGTAGATGCTCTAGTTTTTCTACTTCAGTATGATAAAACTTAAATGTATGAATAATATTTTCTGTTAACTTAAAAAACGCGTAATGAATATCGCGTTCGTATATTTTAGATCTTATTTCAGGATCAGAAGTATTGTTATACAATACAATAGCATCTTCAGTTTCTTGTGTAAAGTAATTTTTACTTTTTTTTCTTCTCTTTTTCGGCATCTTGGGGTTGTTTAAATCTTGTAATACTTGTTTGTATAACCTTTATTTGTTTAAAAAACCAGCCGATTTCATCGTCACTTTTAAAAGAACCTTTTTCATCAATACTTGCAAGACGTTTATCTGCAATATCGATTTGTTTGGAAAATTCTTCAATATAATTAGATTGATTAATAATTATATCTTCTAACTTTTCCTGTTTACGTAATAAGTTAAACGTAGTATAACCCAAAACTGGGGTAGTAATGCTCAATATTATTATTGCTATTTCCATTATAAGTTATCTAACATATTTTTAAGACCTTCACTTTTAATACCACCTAATGCTTTATTCTTAGTTGGGGTCTTCTTATTGTCCGACAATGTAAAATGGGATTTTGACGTCTCCACACTATTTTTAGAAAGCTTTGGAAGCCATTCCCTTTCAAATTCTATTCTAGCAGCCATCATATCAGCCTGATGTAAAACATATGGTAAACATGTACGAGGTTTTGTTTCAGGCATAAATGTTTTTAAATATTTTGTATTAGCATCATCATATAAACCATCATGTGTCTGGATGGCTAACATTTCATTA
>CERT01024271.1_pt1 | contig 20580 bp, 21 predicted proteins | sample 530691 | NCBI WGS metagenome assembly CERT01 (sample SAMEA2620861, study PRJEB7988) | marine metagenome | biome: marine biome (ENVO:00000447); feature: surface water layer (ENVO:00002042); material: "saline water (ENVO:00002010), including plankton (ENVO:xxxxxxxx)" | depth 5 m
CCATCACAGGAAACATCCGATGGCACTGCTACTGCGCAAACGCCTAATAGCGCTGGAAACGGAGTCAACTTACGGCACGGATCCAACCGTGTCAGGAGCCGACGCCGTTCTAGTGAGGGATCTGAGCATCACTCCCCAGAGCAGTGATGTAGTCAGCCGCGATTTGATTCGCCCTTACTACGGTGCTTCTCAGCAGCTGCTGGCAAACACTCGCGTTGAATGCACTTTCAGCGTTGAGCTTGCTGGCTCTGGCACCAGAGGCACTGCACCTGCATATGGCAAGGCTCTCAAGGCTTGTGGCTTAGCTGAGACTATTGCTGCAAACACTTCGGTGACGTACGACCCGGTCAGTGCAAGCTTCTCTTCAATCACCATTCACTACAACATTGATGGTGTTCGCCATAAGGTCACTGGCTGCAGAGGCAACGTCGCATTGAGCGCCAATGTTGGCGAGATTCCGACTTTGGATTTCAGCTTTACGGGCATTTACAACGCTCCTGACGACACGGCACTTCTGACTCCTACCTATGCGAATCAGGACGACCCTTTGATCTTCAAGAACGGCAACACCAGCAGCTTCCAGTTGCTGTCTTACGCCGGTGCTCTGCAGAGTTTCTCGTTCGATCTAGGTAACTCCACAACGTATCGCGAGCTGGTTGGTGGCTCAAAAGAGGTGCTCATCACAGATCGCGCTGCTGGCGGCTCAGTCTCTATCGAGGCTGTAGCTCTCGGGACTAAAGACTATTTCGCTGCTGCTGTTGATGACGATGCTGCTTTGGGCAACCTGCAGTTCACTCATGGCAGCACTGCTGGCAACATTGTTCAATTCACCTCTAGCAAGGTGGACATTGGCGACGTTGCTTACGGTGATTCTGATGGCATCGCAATGCTTGAGATCCCCTACACCTGTGTGCCTGACTCTGCTGCCAACACTGAGTTTGATCTGATCTACACCTAAGCTTCTAAAGAGCTGCATTGAGAGGGAGCCTTTGCGGGCTCCCTTTTTTTGTGTATGCTGAGCCGGCTTATGGAATTACCTAATGGCTTTTGTTCGTAAGAAGGTAAAAACCTTCAAATGGCCTGTTGAGGTTAAAGAGCCAAGCGAGACTAAGCCTGGAAAATTTGACAGCCATGAGTTTACGGCGATTTTCAAGCGTGTCGCCCGTTCAGTGATCACGGGCATGGCTGATGAGGATGAGAATGCTTTGCTTGAGTTGATTCTTGCTGGCTGGGAAGGGATTGAGGAAGAAGACGGCACTCCAATCACATTTGACAAGAAGACGCTGAAGGAGTTCGCGGACGATCCGTATTGGATTAAGGCTGTTATCAACGCTTACACCGCAACCTATAACGAGGCTGAGGCGGGAAACTAAAAGAGGCCGCTGTCTACTGGGCGACTGGCGGCAAGATCGTTGAAGACAAGACGCAAGACGATGCTGCAGTTTTTGGGCTGCAGCTGCCCAAGAAGGAAAAGAAGCAAGACGATGATTTCGAGGTATGGGAAGAAAACTGGGAAGCAGTGACGATGTTTCTGCGAATGCAGACCCAGTGGACTACGTCAATGGCGGGTTATGTCGGCTTGAAATACGAGGTCCTACTGGGTTCCGGCGGCTTATTTGACCTATACAATGTGGAAGATCGCCGCGACGTGCTGGAGCGCCTTCAAATTTTGGAGGCAACGGCCCTTTCTGAACTGAGGAAACGCTCTGATGGCAAAGCCAATTGAAACGCTTTCCATCCAGCTGAAGTTTAAGGATGCTGGCAGTCAAGCGGTAATTGAAAAAGTTAAAGGCAGTCTCAAGCAGTTGCAACTTGGCGCCTCTGGGGCGACTCCAAAGATAAAAGGCTTGCGAGATCAAATCCTCGCGCAAGGAAGAGCGAGTATAAATAGCGTTTCAAATATCAATGCTCAACGCACAGCGCTTGCGGCACTGCGTGATGAGGCACGCATCGGTGGCAAGAACTTTAAGCAATTAACTGAGGACATAAAAAAACTTGATGCGCAGTTGGGCAAGACGTCTAAGAAGTCTGCCAACATGGGTGCTCGCCGAGCGACACAAACCGCTGGTGCAATTATTTCTGGCGGCATCTTTGGCGGCCCTGAGGGCGCCTTGGGTGCGACCGGTGGCGCAGTCCTTGGAGGTGTCGAAGGTGCGTTTGCAGGCGCCGCTATCGGCGCAGTCGTCGGAGGCTTTAGGCAAAGCCTTGGAGAGACTGCTGCATATGCGGCAAGCATTGATAAGTTAAAAATTGCTCTTGAGGGGGTTGCTCCAAGTACCGAGGATTACAACTCAGCATTGGCAACGGCTGGGCAGGTTACTCGTGAGCTTAATGTTCCTCAAGAGGCAGCTGTCGCTGGAATTACGAGGCTGACTGCTGCCGTTGTTGGTGCTAACGGCCCTGTGGCCGATGCTGAGACTGTTTTTAAAAATGTCACGGCGGCCATCAAAGCAACTGGCGGCAATTCTGAGGACGTGCAGGGTGCCATTACTGCAATGGTGCAGGTCTTTAGCAAGGGAAAGGTAAGCGCTGAGGAGCTTTCAGGCCAGCTAGGTGAGCGCTTGCCTGGCGCAGTTACGTTGTTTGCTAAGGCAAACAATATGTCTCTGCAAGAGCTGCAGGACAACCTTAAAAAAGGCACTGTTGGATTAAACGAGCTGATGGCTTTTGTCCGTCAGCTTGGAGTTGAGTATGGAGATACAGCGAAAGAAATTGCAGCGTCCGGAGCTGAAGCTGGTGCGCGATTGACGGTAGCAATTAACGGCATGCGGATTTCTGTCGGCAACGCCTTGAAGGACGTAGGCGCTGGATTCCAAGAAGGGTTTGCGGAATTTATAAGTGACATCACCCCTACGGCCACAAGACTTGCGGCAAAGTTAGGCGAAACACTTAAAAATCTTGGGCCAATCGTCAAGGCCCTTGCCAAGAATTTAGATACGGTAGCTGTTGCTTTGGCAGGCGCTTTGGGTGCAGCTGGCATTGCAGCAATTATTGCCAAAGTGATTGAGCTGGGTGGTGTGACAAAAGCTCTAACTGCAGCAGTGGGGGCTTTGAACCTTGCAATGCTTGGCAACCCAATCTTCCTTGCAGCGATGGGTGGTGCAATAGCTGTTGGAGGAATTTATGCCTTGACCAAGGCGATTAGCGAGCAGGCGGATGAAGTTGAGCGATTGAATCGCGCCAACGACCAAGCCACGAGAGTCGAAAACAGGGAGTATGCGCAGGGCAGCCAGGAAGTTGCAAGAGAATTGAAGCAAGCTTTGTCCACTAAAGGTACGGCAAGGCAAGAACTTAGGAATATTGAGCCTGACATAAAAAGACTTCGGGACACAGTTCAAAAAGAGGGTGGTAGTGCTGACACAGAAAGTCTTGCTCAGTACGAGTTGAGCGAGTTAGTGAAAAAGCAGCAAGCTTTGCTCGCCACTATCTCTGCAGCCGATAAGTCAATTAGAAAGCTAAAGCCAAAACTTGCAACGACAAAAGAACTGGGCATTCGCAATCAGCAATACGAAGACCCTAAAGCAGGTGAAGATGGCGGTGATGGAGGTAAAGCCTTGGCTCGCCGCATTGAGCAAGCTCAAAGACTTGAGGCTCGAACTGCAGCGCGGCTGAATCTTGCTCAATCGGAAGGCAGGCTTGGAAGGTTGCTGGCACGGCAAGCAAATGAGCGAGCATCATTACAAGCAAGAATTAACAAGCTAAAAGAAGACGGCTTCAACAAGGAAGTTGAGGAGGCAACAGCAGCGGCGAAGACAAATTTAGAGTCAAAGCAAAAGCTTGAATTAGAGAAAGAAGTTAACAAGATTTACGAGGCGGCAATAAAACCGCTTGATGCTGCGATCAAGTCAATCCAGGACAAGGTAAAATTTGACGAGCGCTATAAAGAGCTGCTCAAGCAAGGAATCAACCCTGAGCGAGCAAAAGCAATTATCAGCATTGAAAAAGCGTTCGAGAAAACAGTTGAGGTTCTTGATGTTGAAATTGACATCCTTAAAGCAAAAGTAGCCCAGGGGAAAGCCACACAAGACCAAATAGATTTGCTAGACGAGTTGATTAGAAAACGCAGAGAAGCAGAAGGCAGGAAAGAGGAAGGAGTTGAAGGCACCGAAGGCATCGGCAAAAAGCCAACCTTCATGGAAGGCTTGGATGAGTTGATTGAAGAGCAGAAAAAAGCCCTGCAAGAGCTGCTTGATCCTTTGAAACAAGTGAAAAAGGCGGCCGACGCAATAGGCGAGGCCTTCAAGAAGTCGTTCAGGGGAATTATTGATGGATCAATGAGCGGAAGGCAAGCGCTGGCAAGCTTCTTCCAGAGCGTTGCAGATCACTTCGCTGATATGGCCGCTGAAATCGCAGCGGAGGCCATCAAGCTCGCAGCATTGCAGTTTGTCAAATTCATTATTGGCAGTTTTGTTGGTGGTGGTGGTGGTGGTGGTGGAAGCACTGGCCCCAACGTGGATGCGATTGGCGCCTATATGAATGCCAACGGCAACGTCTTCGCTAAAAACAAGATCGTGCCTTATGCCATGGGTGGCATCGTCAACAAGCCAACGCTGTTCCAATACGCCAACGGTGGATCTGGTCGTTTCGGCTTGATGGGTGAGGCCGGACCTGAAGCGATCATGCCGCTGCGCAGGGGGGCAAACGGCAAGCTTGGCGTCGAAGCTTCTGGCGCTGGAGTGGGTAACATCACAGTGAATGTTGACGCTTCTGGTTCTTCCGTGGAAGGTGATGCCTCCGAGGCAGCACAACTTGGCAAGATGCTTGGCGCTGCAGTGCAGGCTGAACTGGTCAAGCAGAAACGTCCTGGAGGTTTACTCGCAAGCTAATGGCAACTTTCCCCTCCATCGATCCGTCTTACGGAGCCCAAAAGAGCAGTAAACCTGCGTTTAAAACCGTTCAGTACGGCGACGGTTACCAAACTCGACTTGTTTATGGCTTGAATCAAGACATGAAACAGTGGCAGCTCGAGTTCCGCAATCTTAAAGAGTCTGACGCTGACACTATTGAAACCTTCCTTGAGGCGAGAGTAGCTAACAACATGGAATCGTTTGACTGGTCACCTCCAGACGAAACAAGCACTTACAAGTGGATTTGTAGTTCTTGGACCAAAACTTTGCCATACTCAAATCGAGCGACAATTACAACCACTTTTACTCAGGTACCTGAACCGTAATGGCAGTTGCATCTTGGGCCGCTAGTACCGCAATCGCTGTTGGTGACATTCGACGTGCCAGTACTCGTCAAGACACCGGCTTAGTCTTTCGCTGCACAAGCGCTGGTACAACAGGCAGTTCAGAGCCAGCTTGGCCAACAGATATTGGCAGCACTGTTACCGACAACGGTGTTGTTTGGGCTGCAATCAGCTCTGTTTACGCTGACTTGTCCGGCTTAGCTGTTGACGCAATCATTGAGCTGTTTGAGCTGCACTATGACAGTACGCTCCACGGGTCCTCAACAGTCTTGCGTTGGCACGCAGGCAGCAATGCTGACATAACAGGTGATATCCTTTGGAACGGAAATCTTTATTCAAGGCTGCCAGTGAAGGCAGAAGGTTTTGAGTACACGAACACGGGTTCTTTACCTAGACCAACATTAACGGTTGCCAACCCAAGCGGTGCTGTGACAGCACTTTTACTTGGAGTGAATCTAACAACACCTGGCAATGACTTTGTTGGAGCGCAGGTCAAGCGAATTAGGACTCTCAAAAAATATTTAGACAACGAGTCAACCGCAGACCCTTACGCGACATTCCCTACAGAAATTTGGTTCATCAACCGTAAAACTGCTGAAAACATCGAGGTTGTTACTTTTGAGCTTGCTAGTGAATTTGACCTTGAAAACAAGCACCTTCCAAACCGTCAGGTAATTGCAAACATTTGCCAATGGCAGTACCGCAGCTCAGAGTGCAGCTACACCGGCAGCAGTTACTTTGACGCAAACGACAATTCCGTTGGCAGCTTGGCTCAAGACGTATGTGGCAAGAGAGTTAGTAGCTGCAAGCTTAGGTTTGGTTCAGCTGGAGAGCTTAAATTTGGATCCTTCCCTGGAGCAGGCTTAACGCAATGATGCTGCCACCTTCGATCATGAGTTCGGTCTTGACTCATGCGAAAGAGGAAAGTCCTAAAGAGTGCTGTGGCTTAGTCGCTGTTGTCAAGGGCAAGCGTCGTTACTTCCCTTGTAAAAATTTGGCTGATACGCCGGATGAGCATTTTGTGCTCGACCCGGTTGATTATGCAGCTGTTGAGGACAAGGGTGAAATTGTTGCTGTAGTCCACAGTCACCCAACAACGAACCACAAGCCTTCACCAGCTGATCGTGTCGCTTGCGAGCAAAGCGGTTTGCCTTGGCATATCGTCAACCCAAACACTGAGAACTGGGGTTATTGCCAGCCAGAAGGCTTTGAGCTGCCGTATGTCGGGCGTGAGTTTTCGCACGGCGTAGTGGACTGCTACAGCCTTTGCCGTGACTGGTACAGACGAGAGCTTGGGCTTCAATTGCGTGACTATCCACGACGCGATCAGTGGTGGGAGCATGGCGAGAACCTCTATTTAGAAAACTTTGAAAAAGAGGGGTTTCGACAAATTCCCATAGCAGAGCTGCAACGTGGCGATGCGCTGTTGATGCAACTGGTCTCTCCCGTGCCAAACCATGCAGCGATTTACTTGGGTGAGCAGCTGGTTTTACACCATGTCCAAGGTCGGTTGTCTAGCAGGGACGTTTACGGCGGGTATTATTTGAAGAACACTGCCTGCGCCTTGAGGCATGAAAGTCGTTAAGGTCTACGGCGCACTGCGCGAATTGCTTGGTCAAACTCGATTTGAGTTTGTAGCTGACACCCCTGCTCAGGCCATGCGTGCTTTGCTGGTCAATTTCCCAAAGTTAGAGCAGTGGTTGATCGACAGCGAAAAGAACGGTGTTGCCTATCGAGTCACGGTGGGTAAGCAGAAGATACATAACGATGATGTGTCAGGAATGTTCTCTCCCTGGAGTGAGCGTGAAGTTTTCAGTATTACGCCAGTAATGACAGGTGCTGGCCGTGGAGTTGGCTCGGTATTGCTTGGAGTTGCCTTAATAACCGCTGCTGTTGTGTTTGCGCCAGCCGCTGCCGCAGGTGGCGGATTCTTGGTAGGCGCTGCAAGTGGCGCCAGCATGGGTCTTGTAGGTATAGGGACTGTTATCGCTGGAAACATTGGAATTTCATTGGTTCTTGGTGGCGTTGCTCAAATGCTTTCTCCTACCCCAAAACCTCCAGGCTTATCAGAAAGTGGAGGAGAGGCAACAAGACTAGAGTCGAACAGCTTTAGCGGCATTGTCAACACTGTGCGTCAAGGCGTAGCTGTGCCGATAGTGTATGGGCGTGCATTTGTTGGATCGGCGGTTATTTCTGCTGGTCTTGACGTTGATCAGGTTTCCACATGACCGAAGCAAAGTACATTGCAGGTGCTGGTGGCGGTGGTGGCGGCTGCTTTACGGGCGACACACTTGTATCGACCCCTAGCGGCCAGGTTCGTATTGACGAGCTAAAAGAAAACGACTTGGTTGTCAGTTTTGATGACAACGGAAATACTCACGAGGCAAAGGTACTAAAAGTTCATGTGCATGAAGGTGAAAAAGTTTGCCGATATGGCTTTTGGGGCGGTGAGTATGTAGACGCAACGCCGAATCACTGGGTCTTAAACCAATACAACGCCTTCGTTGCAATTGGAAGCCTTGGCTTTGATGACTGCCTGATTGATGTCATGGGCCACCTAAGGCCAATGATGAGCCGGGAAGATCTTGGCACGGCTACTGTCTACAACTTGACGGTAGAACGGCGGCACACGTTTATCGCCAATAACATTCGTGTTCACAATGCTGGACTAGGCCAGAGAATTGCAGGAGCTGGCGGCGGTGGTGGTGGCAGTAAGAGTGGTGGCGGCAAATCGCATACACCAACAGAGGATGACGACTCTCTGCAGTCCCGTCAGTTTGCGCAGGTCTTGGACCTAGTCAGCGAAGGAGAGATCGAAGGAATTGAAAACATTTTTCTTAATGGCACGTCTATTTACAGGAACGGAGTGAGCGGTGACACAAGATTTGCTGGCTTAAGCGTATCCAGCAGAAATGGAACGCAAACGCAAAGTTACATTCCTGGAGTTGCAGACAATGTTGAGTCAGAAAAAGCAGTTGGACTTCAACTTGTAAAAGGGACTACTCTGACCAGAACGATTACCGATACAGATGTAAATCGTGTTCGTGTAACTATTTCAATCCCTGCCTTACGTATTGTCGAGGACGACGGCGACATTAGAGGTACAGGGGTTCAGATACTAATTTTGGTGCAATACAACGGTGGTGGTTTTACAAGAGTCGTTGATGACACAATAACCGGCAAGTCCAGCGGAAATTATCAAAAAGATTATTTAATAACTCTCAACGGATCGTTCCCCGTTGACATTATGCTTGAGCGTGTAACTGATAACAGCTCCAACACAAAGCTTAGTAATGTTACTCGCTGGGATAGTTACACTGAAATCATTGATGCCAAGTTTTGTTACCCCAACTCTGCTATTGTTGGTGTAAGAGTTGACTCTAGCCAGTTTGGCAGTATTCCATCAAGAAAGTATCTAGTAAAAGGAATCAAGGTAAAAATACCAAACAACGCAAGCTCTGAAGCATCGCCTCACGCAGGACGGCTTACCTATACCGGGATTTGGGACGGACAATTTAAGTCAGGCACGCATTTCACGTCAGATCCAGCTTGGTGCCTATGGGACTTGCTAACTAATGACAGGTACGGATGTGGCATTCCAGAGTCAAGATTGGATCGATACGATTTTCTTGCTATCAGCCAGTATTGTTCGGAGCTTGTTGATGATGGAAGAGGAGGGACGGAGCCGCGTTTTAGCTGCAACCTGCTAATCAATCAACGCAAAGAAGTTTTTAATGTCATTCAAGAGATGGCAAGCATCTTCCGTGGCATTTCTTATTACGGTGCTGGGTCGTTAGTTCTGCAGCAGGACAAGCCTGCTGACGCTCAATACACGCTTGGGCCAGCAAACGTTGTAAATGGGGTGTTTGGATATTCTGGATCTTCAATTCGCAGTCGTCACACAACCGCAACGGTGGCGTACCAAAATTACGACGAGCAAGGTGAAGTCGCTTTTGAGTATGTTGAAGATGCTGACGCTGTTGCAAAATATGGCGTCAACAACAAAGACATTAAGGCTGTCGGTTGTTACTCGCAAGGGCAAGCGCACAGGCTTGGTAAATGGACACTGTTGAGCGAGCAAGAACTTTATGAGACTTGCACCTTTTCTGTTGGCATTGACTCGGGGATAGTTTTGCGTCCCGGGATGGTGGTAAACATTGCAGATCCGTTGCGCGGTGGCACAAGAAGGAACGGAAGAGTTTCGTCTGCAACTACCACTGTAATCACGCTAGACAGCACAACGGATCTTGATGTTGACATGACAGAAGATCCAAAGCTTTCAGTTGTTTTGTCTACCGGCTTGGTTGAGACTAGAGGAATTGACAGTATTTCTGGAGCGGCAGTGACAGTAGCTGTTCCTTTCAGTCAAGCACCGCTGAAGAATGCCTCTTGGCTTATTGAAACAGACGATATTCAATCACAACAATTCAGGATTATTAGTGTCGCAGATGATGGCGAGGGTGTTTTTGGTGTTACAGCCCTTAAGTACAACGAAAGTATTTACAACGCTGTAGAGCAAGATTTAGCAATAACGCAGCGTGACATTACTAACGTCAGCGGATTGCCTGCGGCGGTTAGCAATTTATCGGCGCAGGAATTCTTGTATCAAGACGGCAGTTTAGTAAGAACTGGTGTTGACCTTAGCTGGACAAGCCCAGTTAACAAGATCACAGAATTTGTTGTGCGTTACAGGCTTGATAACGACAACTTTGAAGTTTTTACAACACAAACTTTATCGGCTCGACTTACGGGCCTTAAAGCTGGATCTTTAGAGATTCAGGTTACACCGAGAACTTTTGCTGGTGGCTCTGGTCCAACTATCAAGCAAACTTTCTCGCTTTCAGGCAAAACTGCAATACCGGGCAACGTTCAAAACCTAACGTTAGAGCCGATAAACCACAACACGGCGCGGCTGCGTTGGGACGAAAGCGTTGATCTTGACGTAAAAGTCAGCGGCAAAGTGCATATCCGCCACAGCAGCCTGACTGATGGCAGCGCAACGTGGTCAAACAGCACTGACCTTATTGCAGCTATTGCTGGCAATTCAACTGAAGCAACTGTGCCTCTTTTGGAGGGGGAATATCTGGTCAAGTTTGAAGACGATGGCTTACGGAAAAGCGCAACAGAAACCACCATTGTTATTGACCAGCCGTCCTCTCAAACATTCTTTGGTGTCAAGACACAGCGTGAAGATCAGATCACGCCAACACCGTTTAGCGGCAGCAAGACTGATACCACCTACGACTCAACCTATGACGCTTTGATCCTTGACAGCGATGGACTAACCGCAGGTACCGGAGAGTACGCCTTTGTCGACACGCTTGATTTAGAAGCGGTCTATAGCCTGGACCTGGAGCGTCGGCTTGTTTCTCGCGGTCTTTACCCAGCTGACCTTTGGGATAGTCGGACGGCAAACATCGACACTTGGCAGGACATCGATGGCGCTGTGGTCGATAAGGTCAACGCTGAGGTTTACGTGCGAAAAACAAACGACGACCCATCTAGCTCTCCCACATACAGCGCATGGCAGCCATTGGCAAGCGGCGTTTTGAAAGCCCGTGCGTTCCAGTTCAAGGCTGTGCTGACTTCATCTGATGCAGCTCAAAACATTCTTGTGGATGAGCTGGGCTATAAAGCGCAATTCCAGCAACGCACTGAGCAGAGCACCGCAACGATTGCTAGTGGTACATCGGCCAAAGCCGTTACGTTTACTAACGCGTTTTTCACAGGCACTAGCGGCCTTGGCGGAGTGAACAGCGCTCTGCCAACTATCGGCATCACACCGTTGAACATGGCAACTGGTGACTTCTTCGAACTGTCCAGTATTTCAAGGACTGGCTTTACCGTCACGTTCAAAAACAGCAGCGGCACAATCGTTGACCGCAATTTCAACTACATGGCAACAGGCTTTGGCAAGTCGTAAACTGTCAGCAATAGTGCGCTAGAGCTTTGTGGCGACCCACGACTATTCGCTAGCCAACCAAAGCGGTAGCGCGTTCCGTAGCGATCTCAATAACGCGCTGTCTGCGATTGCGTCAAACAACAGCAACTCCACGGATCCAGCGACCACGTTCGCGCATCAGTGGTACGTCGATACCGGCGACAGCACGCTCAAGATTAGAAATGCTGCAAATGACGGCTATGTGAACGTCAGTGCAGTTGGGGGCATTGGAACGGCAAACCTTGGTCTTGCCACAACGGCATCGCCAACGTTTACAGGAACTGCCACGTTCGGCGGCAATATCCTGATGTCTGGCAATGGGACGATTGACATCCCAGTCGGCACAACGGCTCAACGCCCTGGCTCTCCTAACAACGGGATGATCCGGTACAACTCAACACTGTCTAGGTACGAGGGTTACAGCGGATCAGCCTGGGGATCTTTGGGCGGTGGCGCAACTGGTGGTGGCTCAGATCTGTTTGTCGTTGAGACAGATCAGACGGTCACCACCAGCTACGAGCTGACTGCTAACAAGCACGGGATGACGGTATCGCCCACAATCAATAGTGGGGTTACGATAACGGTACCGTCTGGAGCGGTCCTCGTTATTCTCTGATCATGCCAGTAGCAATCAACGGCAGCGGAACCATTACAGGCGTCTCAGTCGGCGGCTTGCCTGACGGCATTGTCGATACCGACATGATTGCCGCTGATGCAGTGACAGCAGCGAAGGTTGGCACGAAAACCTTTACCAGCTACGCGATCATTTGCGATGAGAAAGCCGCTGACACTAATGGTGGAAGTTTCAGCGCATCAACTTGGCAAACTCGTGACTTGAACACTGAAATTGCTGATCCTGACAGCATTGTTTCTATTTCAAGCAATCAATTTACATTAGGCGCAGGAAGTTACTTGATCGAAGCAGAAGCTACGGCTAAAGAGGTGAACAGGCATATATTGCGTATATATAATGCAACGTCAACTTCAGTAGTTGCATACGGTATGTCTGCTCACGCCAGCTCAGGCGGTAGCGTTACCGATACTGCTACTGTTACTGCAAGGGTAACTATTACCGGCAATACTGCTTTTGAAATTCAACATTGGGGCCAGTCATCAAGATCAGACTATGGATTGGGCTTTGCAAATGATGCTTCAGTCGTGAACAAATATACTATTGTCAAAATTTTCAAGGAGGCTTGATCATGAGCATTAAACTCAAAGGCAGCACAGCCGGAAGCGTTGCTCTAGACGCACCAGCAAACACCAGCCCTTCTGGTTCGGACATAGAACTAACTCTGCCGATCAGCGCAGGTTCAGCAAATCAAATCCTTAAAAACAGCAGCACCGCTGGTGAGCTTGAGTTTGCCTCGCTTGCTTCAAGCGACATGCCGACTGGCAGCATTCTTCAGGTGAAACAGACTGTTAAAACCAATATCTTTTCAACAACCGCTGATGGTTTTAACGACGTAACAGGCTTGACGGTTGACATCACTCCGACGTCTAGCTCAAGTAAAATCTTGGCGATGTGCTACGTCAATTACGGTACTGCTAGTGATGATATTCGCTTAGCAGCACGAATTGTTAGAGAAGAAGGCGGTAGTGACACTATTATTTCCCAGGGTGATGCGAGCGGAAACAGGCAAAGATCTATGTGGATCGGGCGTCACGAAAATCTGGTCGGAGCCCAATTACAAGTAAACATTCAAATTCTAGATTCTCCGTCTAGCACTAATGCTTTGACATATAAATTTCAGACTGGAAGAATAGATGGTGGAACGTTAGTTGTTAATGACGGTCGTTCTGATGCAAACGCAAGCACCCACGCAAGACCTATTTCTACTATCACCGTAATGGAGGTCGCAGGATGAACCATTTCGCAATCCGCCGTGCGTATCCAAATGTTGTCACCATTGACGATGGGACAGGGGCTTTTGATGCTGACGGCAACCAGATCACACTTGATCAGTCACTTGTTGATGCTGCCGCTGCAGAGCTTGTCACTGAAAACGCTTGGAGCAATCTGAGAACTAAGCGCACACAGTTGCTGACTGAGACTGACTATCTGGCATTGTCTGACGCTACTCTTAGCGAAGAGATGCGGACTTATCGTCAGGCGTTGCGGGATCTTCCTGCTAACACCAGCGATCCAGCAAACCCCACCTGGCCCGTAAAGCCTTCTTGAAATGTCGATCCTTAAAGTCAATAAGGTAGAGCACACCTCGACCACTGACGGCGGGTTCTCGATCAGTGGAACGGGCCTTGTCACGTTTGAAACGGCAAACGGCAGCATTTCTGCCATCTCCATTGCCGCTTCCGACACCAGCAAGACGCTTGATTTTGCAACGTCAAACAACTTTGCGCTGACGCTTGCGAACACTTCGTCTTGCACGCTGGCTAACCCAAGCAACCTGACAGCAGGTCAAAGTGGTTCGATTTTTATCGTCCAAGACAGCACTGGTGGTCGCCTGTTGACTTATGGCAGCCAGTGGGACTTTGAAGACGGAGCAGCACCTACGTTGTCTACTGGAGCGTCAGCTGTAGATCGCATTGATTACGTCGTTCGCACTACCAGTTCCATTCACGCTGTCTTTACCGCCAACTACTCATGAGCATCCTTGGCAGCAATATGCTCACTGGTGCGGCTGGGCGTGCCAGGTACCAAATTGAACGCAGCTTGCGGTTTAACAGCGGTGACTCTACTTATCTCGACAGAACTCCTGGCAGCGCAGGCAATCAAAAGACTTGGACTTGGAGCGCATGGGTCAAGCGTTCTGGAAGCTTAGGCTCGTATCAGCATCTTTTTAATCCTGTCTACGGTGGCGATGGCGTCAATGAAGCTACTATCCGCTTTGATAACAGTGATCGTTTTGAAGTTTACGATTCTGGCACCACTAGAGGGGTGCTGGTAACAACACAAAAATTTAGAGATGTTAGTGCTTGGTATCACATTGTTGTTGCACTTGACACAACACAATCAACAGCATCTAACAGGTTAAAATTATATGTAAATGGGGAGCAAGTTACAACCTTCGACTCGGAATCATACCCATCTCAGAACACTACTTGGGGTTGGAACGGCACTCAAAGGCATGATCTTGGCCGTTACGCCTACGGCGGCCTTTATTACTTTGATGGCTATATGGCGGAGGTGAACTTTGTCGATGGAACGGCGCTTGATGCTTCATATTTTGGCGAGACCGACCTTGAGACTGGGGCGTGGATTCCTAAAAAGTACCAAGGCTCATTTGGTACTAACGGCTTTTATCTAAATTTTTCGGACAACTCAGGGACTACAGCAACAACCCTTGGCAAAGACAACAGCGGTAATAGCAACAACTGGACACCAAATAATTTCAGCGTGAGCGCTGGCGTGGGTAACGACAGCTTGTTAGATACGCCGACAAACAACTGGTGTACGTTGAACCCTCTAAACAAAGGTGTTGACAGCATTACCCTTAGTTACGGCAACTTGCGGTACGCCACTTCTGGCACTGATCACCTTGTTGTTGCCACGTTTGCAATCCCGTCGTCAGGCAAATGGTATTGGGAGTATAGAAAAGATACTAGCGGCACCAATTTGATGGTAGGAATTATCTGTAGCCCGGAGACTAATAACCGCAGTAGTTTTTTAGGCGGTCAAGCTGACGGTTATTCTGTTTATGTGCAAAACGGTGAGAAGTATAACAATTCAAGCTCTTCGACTTACATGGCAACGCCAGGGACAAATTCAACAATTACTGTTGCTTTCGACGCAGATAACAGCAAATTGTATGTTGGCGCTGACGGTAGTTGGGCTAACGGTTCAGGCAGTACCAATCAGACTTTTGCCAACGCTGCTGTAGCGCACACTCTTCCGACTGATAAAACTTGCTATCCGGGAATTAGTGTTAGCAGCGGCGATGCCTATATTAACTTTGGGCAGCGTCCTTTCGACCACACACCGCCAGCCGGATACGTTGCATTAAATGCTAAAAATCTGCCTGCGGTCACTATTCCGGACGGAACGAAATACTTCAACACCGTGCTTTTTACAGGCAACGGTTCGACTCAATCAGTGACAGGCGTTGGCTTTCAGCCTGACTGGACTTGGATCAAAATGCGTTCCGATGGCAGCAGAGGCTATGCCATGTTTGATTCCGTAAGAGGAGGTTTGGAGCGTTTAGACACTACTTCAGGCCAAGAAGGTCGAACTAACGAAGGCAACATATCCTTTGAATCAGATGGTTTTAATGTCACTTCGTCACATCCAACGGTTAATGACAGTTCGGACACAGCGGTAGCTTGGAACTGGCTCACAGGCAGCACTGCTGTGAATAACGGCGATGGCTCTACCCCAAGCGAAGTAAGCGTAAATCCTGAGGCAGGCTTGTCGATTGTTACTTATATAGGAACAGGCAGTGAGACCACTGTGGGTCATGGCTTAGGCGTTAGCCCAGACATGATTTGGGTAAAAAATCGCGATCAAAGTGAAGGCTGGATTATCGACAGCAGGCTGATAACCGGCAACGCAAATGGAACACTGCATTTCAACACAGATGCTGAATACACAGGCGGCAGCAACCAATTTGGCACACACAGTTCAAGCATTTTTACTGTAAAAACCTCAGGCAACATCAATACAAACCTCAAAAAATACGTCGCCTATGTGTTCGCAGAGGTCGAGGGCTACAGCAGGTTTGGCAAGTTCACCGGCAACGGTTCTGAATCTGAAGGCCCGTATGTTCACTGCGGTTTTAAACCCGCATGGATTTTATTGAAAAACACATCTGATGGCAGTGAATCATTCCGCATCTATGACGTAAAGCGCGATACCTTCAACTACTGCGATGCGGTGCTGAACCCTAATAGCGACAGTGCTGAGAGCACTCCGAGTAGTAGTAATTCCATTGATATACTTTCAAGCGGTTTTAAGGTCAGGTCAACCAGCGGAGAGATCAACAACAGCGGAAGTACGATCCTTTACATGGCATTCGCTGAGATGCCTTTCAAGTACGCCAACGCACGCTAATCTTTAGCCATGGCCTTCCTCCTCAACGGTCAGCCTCTTGGCGTAGACCGTCCCTTCACAGATGCAGACGGTACGCAGTACCCAGCTAACTGGCTGCGTCGTTCTTCTGCTGACGACAAAGCAGCAGTTGGGATTACTGAGGTTGCTGACCCTGAACCGTATGACCAGCGCTTTTACTGGGGCGTAGGCAACCCCAAGGCACTTGAGGATGTCAACGAGGTAGACGAGAACAACAACCCTGTCTTGGATGGCGACGGCAACCAAGTCGTTACCAAGGGCCTTAAGTCCGCATGGGTAGCAGCGCAGAAAGAGATTGCCGCCACGTTGCTTGCACCAACTGATTGGTACGTCACCCGCAAAGCAGAGACTGATGTCGCTGTTCCCTCAGCCGTAAGCACGTACAGAGCTGCTGTTCGCACCACCTGTGGCACACGTGAAACCGAGATCAACGCTTGTACTACTACGGATCAGTTGGCAGCGTTGCTGACTAACCCTGCTGAAGTACCGGACAGTGAAGGCAACATGGTCGCAAATACTGAGTCGTTTGTCACCCGTTGGCCCGATAGACTCAGCTGAGGAGGTGCGCTATGGCCGTCAGTCCTGGGACCTATAACTTCGTGCTCCAGCGCAGAAGCGACTGGAGTGTGATTTTGCAATTCAAAGACAGCAATAGCGCGGCCATCGATTTGACCGGTTACACCGTGTATGCGCAAGCATGGAGCAAGCCGCGTTCAACAAAATACGCTGACTTCACGGTGGCCTACACAAGCCGGACTGACGGCAAAGTCACGATTAGCTTGACGGACACGCAAACCAGCACGTTTCCTGATCAATTGAACTACGACGTTCTGGTGGAGAACGGATCAGGACTGCGCGAGTATTACCTAGAAGGGGTTATTACTGTCTCGGAGGGCTACACGTCACCATGACATCAGTCAACGTCACCACCGATGGCAAGACGACGGTCGTCAAGGACACGACGACTAACACTGTTTCTATTACTACGACAGGACCTCAAGGTCCTGCCGCTTCTGGTTTCCAATTCAATGGAACCGCTAAAGTAGATAACAGCATCGTCTACTACGACTCGTCTGCTGGCGAGTTTGTGGCAGACGCAACTTGGACCATCCAAACACTCGTCAAAGGGGGCGACTTCTAAATGGCCAACACAATCCGCCTGAAGAAGCGCGCTGCATCAGGGGCAGCCGGAGCACCTTCCGTTCTCGCCCCAAGCGAAGTTGCCTTCAACGAGAACGACAAAAAGCTGTATTACGGCTTTGGCGACGATGGTGATGGGACGAGTTCATCGATTATCACTATTGGTGGATCTGGAGCGTTCTTTTCAAAGACCGACGCAAAGGCTGCGAATCGTGTTCTCGCCGGTCCTACAACAGGCTCAGACGCAGACCCAACATTTCGAGCTTTAGTTGCTGCTGATATTCCCAGCATTGCCCACACCAAAATCAGTGATTTTGACGCTGGTGTGCGGACTAACCGCCTAGACCAGATGTCTAGCCCAACGGGCAATGTTGACATCAACTCAAATAAGCTGACTAACGTAAGCGACCCAACGTCGGCTCAAGATGCAGCAACTAAGGCTTACGTTGATGCCGTTAAGACCGGACTTGATGTCAAAGACTCGGTGAAAGTTGCCACTACGGCAAACATCACGCTGTCTGGTACACAAACAATTGACGGCGTTTCTGTCTCTGCTGACGATCGTGTTCTGGTCAAGAACCAGTCAACCGCTTCACAGAACGGCATTTACGACTGTAAGTCGGGTTCTTGGGCACGCTCCAGCGACTTTGACGAAAACGCTGAAGTCACCTCTGGCGCGTTTGTCTTTGTTGAGCAAGGCACTGTTGGAGCAGATCAAGGCTTTGTTCTGACTACTGACGGTTCAATCACCGTTGGCAGCACATCGCTGAGCTTCACGCAGTTTTCAGGCGCAGGCTCAATCACTGCAGGCGATGGTTTGCAGAAGTCTGGCAGCACCCTGTCTGCTGACCTCAAAGCCAATGGCGGTCTGGTCATTGAGTCATCTGAGCTAGCGCTCAAGCTGGACGCATCCAGCATCACCGGAACGCTTGCAGTTTCCGATGGTGGTACGGGGGCAACTTCTGCATCCGCCGCCAGAACTGCTCTTGGTCTTGCTATTGGCAGTGACGTTCAGGCATATGACGCACAGCTGGCAGATGTAGCCGGTTTATCGACTACCGATGGCGGCTTCATTGTCGGCGATGGTTCCAACTTTGTTGTTGAAAGTGGTTCGACCGCAAGAGCTTCTCTCGGCCTAACAATTGGCACAGATGTTCAAGCGTATGACGCTCAGCTGGCTGATGTCGCTGGCCTGTCAGTTACAGACGGCGGCTTCATCGTCGGGAACGGCAGCAATTTTGTGCTGGAGACTGGCTCCACTGCACGAGCTTCTCTTGGAGTCAGCATTGGCAGCCAAGTTCAAGCGTATGACGCTGATCTGGACAACCTGTCTGGGTGTCAATCTGGAGCGTCAGCAGCTCTTGCCGCTCTAACCTCCACAGAGGTTCAAATCCTTGATGGAGCGACAGTTAGCACTGCCGAGCTGAACATTCTCGACGGCGTAACTTCAACCGCTTCTGAACTGAACATCTTGGATGGCGTCACTGCGACGACTTCTGAGCTGAACATTCTTGACGGTGTTACCTCCACAGCCAGTGAGCTGAACATCCTTGACGGCGTTACGTCTACAACTGCCGAGCTGAACGTCATTGACGGCAACACGTCAGCGACATCAACAACGCTGGCAGCGGCTGACCGTGTTGTGTTGAACGATGCGGGCACTATGAAGCAGGTTGCACTTTCTGATTTGGTGACCTTCCTCGCGAACGGAACGGCTAGCTCGTTCGTTCTCGACGGGGGCACCTACTGAAGTTGGAGTAACCGATGGCGAACACAATCAAGCACAAGCGCGGAAGCGGCTCTAACCCGAGTGCTTCCGATCTGGCTGTCGGCGAACTCGCCATTAGAACTGATACGGGCGTTGTCTTTACAAAAAAAGACGACGGCACTGTCGCCGAGATTGCAGGCGGTGGAGCGATAAACGATCTTACTGATGCTGTTACTAACAGCTCAGGCAAAACCATTGGCTTAGGCACAAACGCTCTTGCGGCTGATGATGGATCAACAAATCTCAATACTGCACTCGGCTATGAAGCTCTAAAGGCAAACACTTCTGGTCAATACAACACTGCAGTTGGTTATCAAGCCCTTGACGCGAATACAACTGCAAGTGGTGGTACTGCTGTTGGCTATGCAGCTCTAAGTTCGAATACGACAGGAACTGACAACACGGCTGTCGGTTACCAATGCCTTGAAGATTGCACCACAGGCGGTGCTAATGCGGGTTTGGGTTATCGAGTTTTAGAGGATTGCACTACTGGCAGTTACAACACTTGTATTGGAATGTATGCCGGTACTGAAATTCAAACAGCCGCTGGCAACACGGCTTTGGGTCAATCGTCTTTATACGTCAACATCAGCTCGAATTACAACACATCTATTGGATATAATGCTCATTATGCTCTTACTGATAGGTATAACGTTGCACTAGGAGCGTACGCGGCCAATAGTCTTACGACCGGTGAAAACACTATTGTTATTGGATATAACGCTCAATCTAGTTCGGCTACTGTTGACAACGAAATTACGCTAGGCAATGACAGTATTACCAGCTTCCGCATTCCAGGACTGCAGTCTGGTGCGTCTAACGGGCAAGTTCTTACTTACAACTCAACAGATGGCGACTTAGAGCTTGCTGATGTGTCTGCGACCGTTGCTAACGGTTGCATCTACGAGAACTCACAAACCATCTCGTCTAACTACACGATCAGCACCAACAAGAACGCTATGAGCGCAGGGCCGATTACGGTCAACGCAAGCGTGACAGTCACGGTACCCTCTGGAAGTACCTACACGATTGTTTGATGCCAACACCTGAGGAGATCGCACAGCATTATTCCGCTGCAATGAACAGCGTGAACCTGATCAATGCCTTGATGGCTCAAGAGAGCCGTACCGTTGAAGAGCAGGACACAGTGGATCGGAACGTTGACCATTTGGAAATCATGGTCAACAAGGATTTTTGGACTACAGAGGACCTGACTCCTCTAAACAACGCCATCACTGCTGGATCCTGATGCAACGCCCTGACCCGATGATCGCCTCAAAGCCTGGAGCGGAGGACGTAGAGGCTATGGAAAATCGAGTCAAATGGCTCGCCGAACTGTATGTCTACGACGGTCGCGACAAGCGTGACCATCCCATGCATGGCATTTACACCGGCCTTGCACAGAAGTACCAACAATTCACAAGCTGATGGCTAAGTCACTTAGTGGGCACAATTTTGTGCCTAGCAAACCCAAAAAGACTCGTCAAGGGGATGGATCACATTCAAAACCGTCC
>CERT01013926.1_pt1 | contig 20468 bp, 16 predicted proteins | sample 530691 | NCBI WGS metagenome assembly CERT01 (sample SAMEA2620861, study PRJEB7988) | marine metagenome | biome: marine biome (ENVO:00000447); feature: surface water layer (ENVO:00002042); material: "saline water (ENVO:00002010), including plankton (ENVO:xxxxxxxx)" | depth 5 m
TCCATCGGTTACAACTGTGCTAAACATAGTCAAGGACTCTTTCCTCGATGATGTGTATAAGCCTAAAATGCTAACCGAACTTGCGAGAGACAATCCGGACTTGCCGTGGTCCGACCTTACAGAGATGGTATACGGCACAAGACCTCACCCAAAAGATGGTGAGTTAATACCATCTCATGAATTTGGAACATCTGTTCACGCCACGATAGAGCGTATGATAAACCATCAGATACTAGGGATACAAAAGGATCCTGGTGAATCTTGTTGGGACAAGTGGGCATCGCCCTTCTTAGATTGGATCACGGAAAACAATGTGCAAGTTATTGCTTGTGAGAAACTTGTGAGCCACGGAGGTATCAAGATAGCCGGCTCGGTAGACTTTGTAGGCATGAAGGACTCAAGAATATTTCTAGCTGATTACAAGTGCAGAGTCAATACTAATGGCAAGGCTAAACGATACCAAAAGGATTGCTCGCAGTTAGCTATTGAGTCCTATATGATTATGCAGTTACAGAGACTACCCTATCTGCCAAAGATACGATCGGTCATAGTGGACTGCGACACGGCAGAACATATGCACTACGAGTGGACCGAAGAGGAAACTCAGTGGGGTATACGTGTAGCCAAGGCTGCCGCAAACCTTTATTGGATGCTTAGAATGCAACCAGTAGTAAAACAATAATATGAAACCATTACCAACTGACGCAAAAGAACGCAAGACTTACCCCATATATTCAGGGGTTATAAAATACTTTCCTCACGCCATAGCTAGGGTATCGCACGTTAGCTATCTTGGCGGCCAACAGCATCACCCAGGTCAACCAGTGCATTGGGATCCGGAGAAGTCCAAGGACGAACTGGATGCGCTAATGCGCCACATGATTGAGGGGGACTGGGACAAGGTAGCTTGGAGGGCCTTAGCAAACTTAGAGAGAAAACTTACTGGTCAATGTTCATACAGCGATGGAAACACGGAATGATTGAGATTGATCTAACTGACGAAGAGGTAATGATGTGTCGGCACATAGGACACTTACGCTCTGTAATGTCACGTAGCAATAATGTCCAAGATAGGAAGCATTCCGATATGTCGGGATTAGACATAGACGCTCAGGGAGTCACAGCTGAGTACGCAGTATCAAAACACTTCAATACATTTTTTGATATGGGACTGAGTCCAAGATCCGGCACAGCCGATGGGACTATGAAAGGGTACACCTACGATGTGAAAAGTACTCAACACGAATTTGGAAAATTACTAGCTACACTAAAAGAAAACCCTGATGTGGATATGTACATTATGTGCCTGACACCTGATCGGTGGACCGTAAAAATAGTAGGCTGGTGCTGGAAGAAAGAACTAATCAACAACAAAAACATACAAGACCTAGGTTACGGAAGGGGCTATGCGCTTGAGCAGAACCAACTCCGTACCTTCAAACAATAATGAGCATATCACAAATCGAAAGTAACGTAGAGCGTATACAGACACGCATCGACATGATTCGTCAGGAGTCACGCACACTATCCTTCAGAATAGAAAGAATGCTTGAGCAGCGTAAGCAACTCAGCCAAGAGAAAAAGAATCTCAAGGACTTACTTAAAGTATTGTACGAGGATGTATCTACCACAGAGCAGACTGAGAAAGTGGAGGACTAAGAATGCACCCAAGCGGTGTCCTCTGTTGTTACGCAAGACCTCGGACTGGGTGGTGGATCACTGCCACAAGTCCGGTATGATAAGAGGCGTAGTGTCCAGGGTGGGCAACGCTTTGCTAGGTAAGGTGGAAAACTTTGCGTTCAGAAGGTGCCAAGTTACTCCAAAAGAATTACCGTCCGTGCTTCGAGCTATGGCCGATTACCTAGAAAAAAAGCAACTCGATATACTGCACCCGGTAGGACTTACTCAGTTATGCAAAAAATTTAAAGGCTTGACATCACAAAAACAAAAAGCCACTTTAGTAGATCTAGGGGCGAAACGAATACAACTCATGGAATGTTCTAACGCCTCACAACGAACCAAACTATTCCGTGAATTAACCAAACATAAATATGGAAAAAAGAACCATACATGAAAAACTACAAGGGATTCAGTCATCTCTTAAAGCTCCAAAGGGGCAGACTAATAAGTTCGGAGGGTACACGTATCGCTCCGCTGAAGATATACTCACAGCAGTAAAACCATTACTTACAAAGTATGGTGTCACGCTTGTTATATCAGACGATATAGTTGGCGTAGAGGGCAGAGTATATGTCAAAGCCACCGCAGTCCTAGCTGAATCAGAATCGGATTACTCCATACAAGTACAAGGCTTTGCAAGAGAAGCTGAGTCACGAAAGGGTATGGACGATTCGCAGATTACTGGATCCGCTAGTTCTTACGCACGTAAGTACGCACTCAATGGACTCTTTGCTATCGACGATACAAAGGACGCTGACGCAACCAACGACCACGGAAAGAAAACTCAGGCAAAGTCTGACTTTGATTTCTAATTAACCAAAATAAATATGGCCAAATACAATAATGAAAACACAGGGGTACTATTCCCCGAAGCTAATCGTGAGTCCGATTCCGCGCCTCACGCTACAGGAACTATTGAAGTGACTCAACCGGGTAAGTACCGTGCCGCGGCATGGAAAAACCAGAGCAAGTCCGGACCTGTTATGAACCTAAGACTAACACGTCTTGACGAAGACAAACAGCCTGAGCAGTATCGCAGAGGCAACGTCCCCAGTCAACCGACGGCCGCCGCCGTAGTGGATGATCCTTTTTAGGGTTAGTGGTACAAGGGGAGGGGGTAAATCCTCTCCCCTTTTTTCTTCTTAACATAAAACAAAATAACATAGAAAGATTATAATGTGGATACTACCAAAAAAATTACACACCTCTCCCTTTGTTCAGGATACGAAGGCATTGGACTTGGACTCAGAAGAATTTTCCCAAATCTGCGAGAAATCGCTTACGTGGAGAGGGAAGGATTCGTTGCAGCGAACTTGGTTGCAAAGATGGAAGAGGGCAAACTGGATGCAGCACCTGTGCATACGGACGTTAAGACCTTCCCATACAGAAAGTTTCGAGGAAAGGTATCTATCCTCTCAGGAGGATTCCCTTGCCAACCCTTCAGTGCTGCTGGAAAACGTAAAGCAACTGACGACCCAAGACACCTCTTCCCTTACATCGCAGACGGAATCAGAGAGTGCGAACCTAGAATTGTTTTCCTCGAAAACGTGCAAGGAATCCTCAGTTGCAAAACTGGGGACGGAGAACCAGTTCTCCAATATGTCCTCAGAACATTGGAAGAAATGGGTTACCGAGCAACGGCAGGAATATTCTCTGCGGAAGAAGTCGGCGCACCTCACCAACGCAAGCGAGTCTTCATCCTTGGGATGGCCGACAGCGAGTGTAGCAGGATGCGTAGAGGGAGGAGTAGCGAAGAATGTAGAGATGACTCCAAGCGGATTCAAAGCAACGAGAGAGAACGGAACGAGCTACGGAGCGAAGCTCAGAGATGCAGTGATTCATCACGAGAAGAACTGGGCAACGCCTCAGACATTCGACCACGTGAACATAGTTCGTACTCCAGAGAAACTGGCACAGACCAGAGCAGAGAAGAACGCAGGGTGTATGAATCTCAGGGAGCAGGTTCACTATCCAGACATGGATCACAGTCGCAAGACAGCCAAGAACTGGCCAACCATTCAGGCGAGCGAGCCGAGGCAGGGTTATCAGGACAGGACGAGAGGCAAGAAAGGAAATCAGAAGAGCCTTACTATTGTAGTTATGGATGGCCATCAAGACCAGGAGAACCTCAGTACGAATGGGAAGAGCCAAGAGTCACAGGGCAAACTAAACCCCAACTGGGTGGAGCAACTTATGGGTATAACAGTAGGGTGGACAGACTTAGGTTACTGGGAAACGGAGTCGTTCCAGCAACAGCAACTAAAGCATTCGTCACACTTATCCAAAGGGTAATATGAAGGAGCTTGAGAGAAGTTTATTAGGTACTATACTCAAAGCAGAAATCAATGACGGCTCCAATGCTTTACTAACAGAAGCAAGAGAAGCCGGCATAAGCTCTGAGTTTTTTCTAGCGTACGATACACGTGCTATGTGGGACGCTATGTGCGAACTGGATTCCAAGGGTGTTATCCTTGATACGATATCGCTGTTTACTCACTTACAAAAGGGTGACGGTGAAATAAAACCCAACGAGGTTTGGTCAATCAATGACGATGGTCTGAGTGAACTGCACTACAATAACTTAGTCAAGGAGATGGTTGAGGGCTACAGAACAAGTAGACTCTCCCGACTGTCATTGACAATCAAGGATGCACTATCAGAGGGCAAGGAATCAGAAGAGATTCTTACAACTGTACAACGTCATTGCGACAGTATATCATCACTGGCTCCGTCACAAGATACCCTAAAAAGTATTGTTGATGAGACTTACAAGGACGTTACCAGTAAGGTAAATTATTCTAAGTATTTAAGGACTGGGATTCAATCCATTGATGATGTATTGTACAGAGGTGGATACGGTCCCGGTCAACTCTGTGTACTAGCATCAAGACCGGGGTGCGGCAAGACTGCCTACGCTCTGAACTTTCTACGTAACACTTGCATAAATAATAATGCAGTCCTTCTGTTTAACCTAGAGATGGGTGCCAGTCAGATTATGAAGCGTATATTCAGCATTCACTCAAATCTTAATATGCGTAGGTTCGAGGATGGACTAGCTCCTGAGCATAGGGTACAGACACTCAAGGACACTACAAAAATCGTAAAGGAATGGAAGTGCTACATTCGTGACCGAGTGTACAAACTCGATCACATACTAGCCACGGCAAGGGGTATGCACAGAAAACATTCCTTAAATGGAATCATTATTGATTACTGCCAGCTGATTAAGCCTATGTCCCAGAATATATCAAGGGAGCAACAGGTAGCAGAGATTAGTCGTGAGATGAAGTTGCTTGCTAAGGATCTAGATATACCAGTTATATTACTAGCTCAGGTGAACCGTGAATCAGAGAAGGATGACCGGTCACCTATTATGTCTGACCTACGTGAGAGTGGAGCCTTAGAACAGGACGCTGATAGTATAATATTTCTTTGGCAAACTTTGTCGGAGAGAGAAGAGCAAGCTGACTACGTAAGGTGGACTCTTGCAAAACAAAGAGAAGGTATTGGTTACTGCCAAGGCCGTATCAACTTCTACAAAGGAACCCAGAGGATGGAGGACTACTCACAATTCATATAGAATGAAGAAACACCAGAAGCGGACTGTTAGGTACCGAAAAATTATAGAAGATTTTTTTGGTGGCTATGTCTGCGAAAGGTGTCACTTTAAGGGGCAGGCGGTGCAGTTTGATTGTCACCATTTACCTGGTCACGAAAAACTAAAATCCATAAGGGACTTTGTTAGGTCCGGAACCAAACAAGAGCTAATACAAGAGCTACAGAAGTGCGAACTTCTATGCTCGAACTGCCACAGGCTAGAGCATTCTTCTTGACATAAGAACACAAGGCAGGCATGGTATACTTATTCTATCACACAGGTGGTTCGTGTGTTAGTTGGTTCACATATAAAAATACAAGGTAAGCTGAAGGAGTAATCCCAAGCGAAGTGAGGTTTTCATAGGCCTCCCTTTTGTTCAACCCTTGGGGCTGTTTCGTCACAGAACTTCTGAATATAGAAGAGGGCGGAGCAGCCCTTTTTATATCGCTCCAGGCGGTACTAAGAATGGACGCTCGCCCTCTCCGATTCTACGCCTGAACTCTTTACGTTCACGCTCCTTTTGGAAACCAAAGATTCTATTTATAACATCAGAGAATGGCAGTACTTGAACAAACTTACTTTCGGTAAATGCACGTTCTCCAGTTGTAACACGAGTTAATTCACTTGTTAGATCATAAAACTGTTGGAAGGCGACAGGTGTAAAGTAATCACGCAGTGCTTCACCGGCACCCTCTTTTCTAAATTGATACGCTGTGTATCTGCTGACACCAAATATACGGAAGACTCCGTTGAATAGATAGTCACTCATGTACCCAAGTCTACCTGCCAAGAAGTCCTTGAGTGCGTCCACTGGTAACCCTATCATAAGCATAAAGGTCATCAATAAAGCCATGTCCGTAGAAGCCTTTTTTATTTTTTGTGCATTACCAGTTCTTACTCCATCAATAAAATCTAGGACCATACGATCTCTAACAAAGTTAAGTTGTTTGATCATAAATGACTTCATTGCTACAGTGAACCGTAAGTTTGGATTACCTACGATACCCATAGCCATCTCGGCCTGTGTTAATGGCTGAGTCTCTGATAACTTGTTGAACAAAAGAGTACGAATATAAGCTGAGTCCCTGTTACCTGATTTAAGATCTGCAATGAGTTGAGTCTGTTCTTGTGCGCTGTACCCCATTGATGTTAACTCAGCTATAAACTTTTTAGAATTAGAACTGTTACGATCCTTGTAGTACCCACGAGCTAACTTTCTGTAGCGATTGTAGTTAGCGGTCATGTTAGTCTCCTTCATTACTTGGTCCAGCTTTGTAAATCCAGTAGCCCTTAGTCCAAGACGGACTGCCTTTTCTAGGACTCTGTTGTCTCCGGCGAACTCAGCACTAACTTGGTTTACGTCAATGCCGAAGTCGTCACCTTTAAGTCTTGGACCAAACATTGCAACAGCAGTTCCAAATATACCGTTGTCCAACATAATAAATGGAAGGTCATATAACTGAGATAGTGTAGATGTAAACTCAACTAGAAGTGTTCCATAACCAAATGTCCTAGCTAATTGGAAGTATACATTTTCCATTTGCATTGGACTAAGTATAAAAGCAAAAATGTCAGGCACAGTTGCATCAGCATCCTCAACAGAGATCTCGCCATTTGCTTTTAGTTCCTGTATAAGTAAGCCTAGCTCACTTGCTGGTGGTACCTTGAGTCCTTTAGGCACGTTAGCAAACTTACTGCCCATCAGTCTAGTGGTCTGTATGGCCGTTACGGTATTGTAAATGTATCGCTCCATAGATACACCTGGATCATCGTAAGCATCCAACAGTTCATCAGGTATTACATTTAATTCCTCAGTTCGTGACAAGAAATTACCTGGTAGGTTTCTTCTTCCTTCTAAGTTAAAGCCACGTGTAAATTGATCCCACTGTTGTGCTTCTAGTGCAGCAGTCTGTGGGTCACCTATTTGAACAGTCCTTTCTTTTGATAGTTCTGCATCTCCACGTTTTGGCTTACCCTCGTCAATTCTTTTTCTAGCGTCTTCTATTTTTGTATTTCTATCCTTAACAAACTCTCTGAACGCATCCCTAAGTTCTTTACCTGCTCGATTCTTAACCTTGTCTAGGTCATTGATTGACCTAGGGAAATACTGCTCTAGAAATCCTACTATGATTCCTTCATTGTTTAACCGGCTGTATAGCTCATTAAGAACAGGACGTATCTCTAATTGATAGTCATTGAACAGATCGTATTTACGTAGCAGTGCATCTCTCTCTTCAATTAAAGGATCAACACCCTCCTGCTCTACAGGACTGTATAATAGAAGTTTCTTTAGTCTTCTTCTATCTTTTGTATTTCTAATACCACGGTACTTCTTAAAGAAGGGTGCCACCCTCTTTTGGTAGTCCAACACCTCTCTTTGTATGTTGCCGTAGTAATTACGAATAAGTGCCTTGAGTCTAGGGTGTATAGAGTTCAGCAATGAACTAACCGTGAGCAGATACTTCCTTGCAAAGTTTATGTTGAGTTTCTTTTCGCTTGGTGGTTTTCCAAGTTGAGCAACCTGCTGTGAGGTAACCTCAGCATTAGGGTTCACATCCTCTGAGTAAGCCATGGCCTCATTCACAACCTTCTGCTCTACTAACTTAGCGTCAGGGTCAACTGACTGTAGAAGTCTTGCAGTCTCAACAATGATACCGGCTGCCTCTGGATCAGTGGTAACGTCAGCCTTGAATGTCTTTACTACGTAAGCCTGTACTGATTTAAGTAACTTCTTAATCTTATCAAAAGCTCTGCCCTCTGTGATAAAGCTCTCAGTAACATTGCCGTACAGTAACTGTTGTATTGCAGCACGGCTGTATTCAGCACCAAAGTCTGCGTCAGTCTCTAATCCTTGATATACTTCTTCTATAGCCTGGCGTTGCTGTGGAGTAAGACTCTTTCCAAGGCTGTCCATAAAGTCACGGAATGCTTCGCCTTCTTTCTTACCCTTTGCTTTTTTTAAAATTATCTTGGACATTGCTGCATGAATCATCTCTTCACGCATCATGGACTTGATGTAAGCGTCATCAACAATGTCTATTTGCCCAGCAGCCTGTAGCTCTACAATCCTAGCTGGGTTTATTTCAATAACTCCAGTGCTTGCATTGTACCTAGCTACACCTGCAAGGTTAGGATTTACGCTTATAGAAGTCCCAATCTTACTAACTATTTCACCGAAGGTATTCTCGATAAACTTTTGTATCCTACTTGCTTCTGCTTGTGAAGGGGTCTGTTGTCCCTGTCCTTCAATAGGTGATGTTGCTGCAACTTCATCCGTTTGAAACCGTACATCAGCCATTGATATTTCAGCACTTCTAGTTATGTTTCTGCGAGTCCTTCCTCTGCTTGGTATAACATCAGATACAAGAACTGGATCAGAAAAAAATCCTAGACCCTCACCTTTAATTACAACCTTATAACTAAGGTGTTCATCAACACCCAGTGTAGTAGCAGTCGATGGTTTGTCTTGATTTTGATCAAACTGAACGGCTGACACTATTGTTCCTGCTTCAAGTCCATCAAGAGATGGGTCAGCAAACAAATCAACCATTGTTGAAATATTTGGAAATCCTTCATCAACCAACGCATCAGACCCTATCTTACTTCCTTTGTTGTCCCCTTTTTTATTTTTGTTGTAACCAAAAAATGCAGCTGCACGAACATCAAAAGTTGAATCCGAAAGACCTCTTTCAAAATCCTCTATGCTCTTAAATGGCTTATCTAATGATTTACCTGTTTTTCTTTTTGATTCAACTGCTGATTCCCTAAGGTTGTTTGCAACTTCTAAAAATCTTTGCTCAGTAATAGTTCCTTGTTCAATCGCATATTTTACTTCGGCTACATACGCTTTTAAGAATGTTAGATTAGCTCGAAGATTTTCTTTTGAGTACAAGGTAACCAGACCAATGCCATCTGTTTTCTTAACTCTATTAAGAAAACGAGTAAACATACCTTCAGAACTAAAAGCCCAGCCAGCCTTTTTCTGTTTGTTATTACCCATGAATGGATACATAGGTCCACCCTGCAAATCTATGCTTATACCACTATCAGGATTAATTCCTGTGTAAGTTCCAACTCTAGTTCTATCTGAGAAGTAAGCAAAAAGTTTTTTACCAGCCAATGAAGCTCTAGTAATTATAGGTGCAGCTTGTTGACTAGGTGCAGACACTGGAGCAGCACCAGCAAATACATCACTATCAATGTCTCCTTCTACCGTAGCACCATGTTCGGACTCAACACCCTTTTGCACTTGCTCATCTGTAAGGACTTCGTCGCTTGTAATCTCTGGCTCAGTTACAGGCTCTGCCCTGAAGAAAGGTGTATAAAATTCATTAGTTTTAAGACGAGGGGGAACAGTACCTAAGCCATCAGATATAGCCACATCCGATATAAAGTCATTAAGATTTTGAATATCTGTTGGCTCTATAGAAAGTCTGCCATCAACGATTTTTAAAGATGGAACTTCTTCTAGGAGTTCTGCTCTATTGGCTTCGTTGCCTAATAGTTCATCAAAAAATTCTGTTTCTTTTTGTGTTAACTTAACGCTTGCTGGTTGAGTTACAGGCGCAGCCCCAGCTGTTACATCAGGCTCTCCAACAGTTACCCTATCGTACACTGGATGTTTCTTTCCACGTATATCAATTTCTCCTACAGTTTTGCCAAGTTGAACTTTACCTCTAGTGGTTGGTCTTCCCCTAGGTTCACTTGTTTTTTCAGGGTAAGTTTTAAGAGTAAGTGGTTTAGAACTAGTAAAATCTAATGTGTAAAAATGTTTAGAACCTTGTTCTACTGAAACTATTGTACTTGGCGCACCCTCTGGAGCTTTAGTCCATTTCCATCCAGCCTTCTGTTTAAATAAGTTTGTTCTTACTAGTGATCCTTCTTCACTTGCTTTCTTATTAATTATTGTATCGCTAGGATTGTCACTGGTTTCAAGCACAGGACGGCCCTGTTCAATGCGTATGCTACCTCCTTCAAAAGTTTCGTCACTTAAATCTTCTTTAGTCTCTACATTAATAAAGCGACCATCGTCATATTGTTGAGGTGAGAACTGTTGAAAAAACCCAGGAGCAGTTTCAGCATCCTCCCCCACAAATCTTCTAGGCATAAAAGTAACAGATGCCTCGGCTGTTGCGTCAGGCTGATCAAGCTCTTCTTGTAACTCTTGCTGTAGCTCTGCTTGTTCAGCTTCTGTAGGCTCATCCTCGACAGTTACGCCTGGCTCAGGTTGAGTCACAGGCTCAGGGGCAGGCTTAGGCCTTGCAACGATAGTGCCTTCTACGGCTGAAGTAACTAAGCGTTCTCCTGCTATTCTTGCTGCATCCTCTTGATTCTCTGCGTCAATCTGTATGGTTACCGGCTCATTTGTGTTCCGGTCTGTGTAAGTTATGTCAAATACTTCTTTGGTAGTTCCGTCAGATTGGACTTCTTTTGTTTCCTTGGGTTTGAATAACTCACCACGTGCAGCCCTTTGAACTGTTGCAATACTACCGCTAGTACCACCACCAACAACACCACCCACGGCGAACTCATTGAATCTTTGACGTAGTACATCCCATGACATTAGTTCACGGTCATCGTCGAACGTAGCCCTTGCTAGGCTGTCCAGTAATTGTCCCTGTGCTGCTTCCGTGAATCCCTCAGCAGCAAATCCCTTAGCTATTTCTTTGCGGATCCTAGGACTTTTTAGTACTCCTGCTGGTACTTTTGTTTTACCTTTAAGAAAGTTCTTTACCCAAGGTATCCTAGCCACAGGTGCAAACTCAAACGCAGTGCCAAGTGTAGCATACCCTGCGGTAGCTAGTGCTACTTGATCTTTCTCCTCTTCCGTCATGTCCATGTAGGACTTACCTAGTGTGGACTCAGCATCATTTACAGCCTCGCTTACCATCTGAGGTGCTATAGCTCCAGTAGCAGCAGCTATTCCGCCTTTAGGTCCAGCAACGACTGTACCTACAGCAACAGCACCTATGTTACCTATCATCTGACCAAATCCTTTTGAAACTTGACCTCCAAAAGAATTAGCAAACTCAGGATCAATATTGAACTGATCGTCTATACCATTAGCTAATGCACGCAGACGATGAGCATTTTCATTTAATGATTGTAGAACTTCGTTCTTGCGTTTTCGGTGAGCAAGTATCTTACCTGCGGTCATACGACTGCCACCCCTACGTGGCTGTACCCTACGTTGAGATAAGTACTCTTGAATCCCCTCCTCCGATGTGTCACTCTCATCACCAAGTAACATTGCGTAGGACTGAGCGACACCAGCACCTGCATTAATTGCAGCTTGTACGCCACCAGAGACTACTGACTTAGCACTGTTAGTAATAAGATTTTTGCTGTACTCCTTCTCACCTAACTGTGAGCTGTATTCCGGATACTTATCAAGCACCCTAGACACTAGTTCTGAATCATCAATATCCTTGTATTGAGGATACTTAATTTTTATTTTCTCAGCAAACTCTGATTCCGTAATCGCCATAATGACATGATACCTTGTAGGTTTTATTTTGGAAAGAAACCCAATGGATCATCGTCATCTTGCATAGGAATCTCTTCAACATTTTGTACGGCTCGTTTCTGTTCTAAAAGTTGTGGCAGTCCTGTTGTAGTGTCAATAACTTCTTGAGGTAAATCAACAGTCCTAGGAGATCCAAACGGTTGACCTGGCGAAACAATATTACCTAGGCTTCGAAGAAATCCTGGGCCTATAGTTTTCTGCATTGTCTGTGTTTCAGGATTATATTCAAATCCCATTTCAGCAACCCTAGCTTCTGCACTACGCATAGAAGAATCAGAAGCACGCCCGATTGGAGCTTGAGATTTAACTTCTTGTTCGGCTAAGAAGTTAATAAATTCTAGCATTTGTTTTCGGCCAAGTCCTTTTCTAGCAGCAGCAATAGATTCAAGATCTACTAACCCCATTGACCGTAGTGACTCACCTAATGCTGAGTCCTGTTTAGCAAATCCTAACAATGTTTCATCAAAAAGTTTATTAGCTTCTTTAGCATCTTTTTTGTCTTGGTAGTCCTTTGCGGCCCCAGAGATCTTTGCACCTAGTCGTGCCATTGACGCTGACCTCATGTTAGCAGCATCTACAAAGCCACTGTAATCTTGTATAGCTAATTCTGGTCTATATGTACTTCCTCCTAAAAACATAATTAATTTGTCTTTGTTGTTGTTGTTGCTGGTGTTGTTGTTCCTATGCTAGACATAAGAGGCAACATATTTCCAATAAAATCTAATGTATTTGCTCTCTTTGCTTCAGCAATTTGTGCATTTGCAGCAGCGGCTTGTGTAGCGTTCTGTTGATTTGCTAGTACTGTATTAAGTACCGCATTTGGATCAATAAAGTTAAGACCCTGTAGCCCCTGCTGTACAGCACCAGCTCCTACTGTTTGCATTGCTCTGCCTGTGGTATCAGGATTCTGACCAATAATTGTTTGCATTGGGTCAGCAGCTAGATCACGGTTCATGTCAAAGGCTGACTGCAATCTTTGATTTTGAATGTTTTCTTCCTGCGTAAGCATATTAGAACCCAGTGTAGTAGCCGTTAAGTCCTCATTAATACGACCGGTTTCAAGACCAGCAGACTGACCAAGAAAATTAGCACCCAGAGTTTCGTCTGCTCTTTGATTTTCAATACGTCTTTGTTCAAAGTTGCTTGCCTGGGTAAGAGCATCTGCACCAAATTTTTGCCTGTTAAGATCTGTAACTGCTCTATTACCAGCAAGAGTACCTGCATTAGTAAAAGCTGATATACTTTGTTGCTGTCTGTCTAGAACTTCTTGCCTCCTTGAGTCAGCAAGATCATCAGCGTCAGTTAAAAAATTGCGACCTTCACCAAATCTATCGAGACGAAGACCAGATTGTGTTTTAGCCAAATCCATACCTAATCTTATTTGATCCTCTTGTTTGTCGGATTCTTCAGCTACCCTTGCTAACAATTCATTAAATATAGATGACTGATCCATACCACGACCCCTAGCTATGGAGGCTTGTCTTGCTGCTCTTGTTGTACGTATTTTTTCTAATGGAGATAGCTCACCTGTTGATTGCAAGAACTTCATAGCCTGGCTACCAATCATCGCTTCCTGCTCCGTAGGAGTTAAGTCAGTAAGACTCATGCCCACTTCGTTTAGTCTTTGCTCTGCTTGGCTTGCTTGTCTTAGTGCAGCGTTAGCATTAGCTTGTCCTATGCCTAGTAGTCCTTGTTCAGCAACACCGGGTTGAGAAACTGCATCGATATTAGCAAGTCCACTGCCTAGCATTGCTTGTTCAGCAACACCAGCCTGTGCTAGTGGGGCATTGATTCTTCGCATACCGGCATCACGGATAGCTTGTTCTTCAACACTAGCATCACGTACACCTCTACCTATGAGTTCTTCGCCCCTTTGTCCAATACGAGTCTGACCTTGGCCTGCACGTTCTGTAGCTTGGATAGCTAGATCTCTACTCGCAGGATCTGCATCACGGAATGCTTCTGTAAAGGCTCTAGCATTATCTTGAACAAGACCAAGATTAGCCTCAGCTGTTTGAGCCTTTTGGTTTCTTTGTATATCACCTTCAACTTGAGCTTGCTCTTGTTTTATTTTAGTAAGACCCTTAACCTCCTCAACAGTGTCAGGCATATTTTGAATCTCTGCCCGTAGTTGTGCGATGTCTTGTGACACATCTTGCCCAATGCGATTTTTATTTGCAGCAATGTAAACTTCTTGTTTTTCTTTATTTGCTTTGTCTTTTCGTTTTTGAGAACCACTTTTTCTAAAGCTAGATTTACTTACAGGAAACAATTTTTGAGCTTCAGCCCGTAAGTCCTCTTCAGTAACTTTGGTTTGACCAGCTGCTTGTTTAGCAATTAGACCTGCAAGTCTTTCTTCTGCTCTTTGCTTTCTAGGATTTGGACCACCCGGAATACCATCTATGTATTGATTTAGTACTTTTAATTGATCTGCACTCAATCTCATTCCAGCATCCGCACTTATAGTCAATGCGAGATCAGTCAAAGCTGGATCATATATGCCTTCGAACTGACCTCTAGCTCCTTCACCTGCCATAATTGCAGCATAGTTATCTACAAGTTCATCCATTGTAAGACGTTCTGGTACTTCGTTTTTACTTCCTTTACTGCCTTTACTAGCAAAAACCGCTGTTCCAAATGATAGTAGTTCCGGTATAAATGATTTTATCAAACCAGCACGAACCATATAATTAAATACAAACCTATCGAGGGGTTCTAATAATTTTATTAATAATTTTTTCATTGAGCTATAATTTTTTATCGTCCCATTGCCATGTAGTTACACTTACCTGTAGAATCAGCACCATTATTGAACACGAACCCTGAAGCAGAAACACTACTTGCAGTAATTTCTCCATTACCTCCTATATTTTTAGCTCCCTCTTTTGTAATTACAAGAGATATAATTTCATTAGGAAAAGCTGAACCAAATGTTACCGTAGTGTCACCATCTTGTGCAACATCACCTGTTTTTCCCATCTTTAATATTAAACCATTAGGAAAAGTTACTGACTCACCACCAGTGTATCCACCACCTGATCCGTTTTGAATGGGACTCATAGCAGTAAATGCTCTAATGCTTTGCTGGGTAGCTAACGCAGTAGCACTGTTGGATGACATATTATCTTCATCTTTAATGTCAGTTACAGAAACTGAACCAGTACCCGATAACGCATCAAACTCTATTGTGCCATCTACATCTATATCACCACTTACATCTAGATTACCAGTTACATTTGTATTACCATTTACATCAAGTTTTGAAGAAGGTGACGTAGTTCCAATGCCTACATTTTCAGAGCTATTTATTGAAACAGCAGTCTGATTATTAGAACTTCTTAATTGTAATAAATCGGTATTATTGTCATAAACAATTCCACCTACTATATCATCATCTGAATCCCCAAGGTATAGCCCAGCAACTCCTTGATTTCCTGATATAACATTTATTACTGATTCGGTACTTGTTGTTGCAGCATTTTTTACTACTAATTCTTTAGAAGGATCAGTGTCTCCAATACCTACATTACCGCTTGAACTAATTCTCATTCTTTCAGTTTGATTAGTATCAAAAACCAAATTTCTAGAATTTACAGCATTAAAACCCCAGTCTAAACTAGTACCTCCGTTCCCATTTGTTTTAATTTCTAATCCACGATCAATGTCTCCATTTCCGAAACACGCTACAGATTCAGCAGTATCTGAATTAGAACTTTTTATATGCAGCAATTTAGAAGGACTACTAGTTCCAACGCCTACACTACCATTAAAATGTGATATACTAGCGTCGGAATTAATTTGAAATACAGCTGACCCAGATAAAGGATTAAATACATGAAACCTAGCACTGTGATATATTTGACTAGCAGTACTAGCTTCTTGAGCAAACAACTGTATTTGCGAACCTCCATTTGTACCATCTGGTGCTTCTGGGTCAGATAGTAACCTGAGGCAGTCATCTGTTGCACCCTCTCTAGCGATTATACTATTGGTAGTAATATCTCCTGCTACCTCTAGTTCTTGAGTAGGTGAAGTAGCTCCAATACCTACCTTTCCGTCACCTAAAATTGTAAGTCTTTCACTGTTATCGCCGGCAAAGAAACTCATCTTTTGACTAGCTGCGTCAACGTGGTGATTGTATTCAATCTTACCCCTTGTATTTGCTCCAGCATTAAAATGAATCTCGCTATCTTGACCTTCATCAGTATCTGAATTTAAAGATAGTATAGCATCATTTGCAGTAGCATTTAAATTAATCTCTGCTGCACCTGTAGCTTGCGTAATATCAAGTATACTAGAAGGGTCAGTATTTCCAATGCCTACTTTTCCAGCATTGTCGATTGATATAGCTTCTTGAGTAGTTCCACCTGTTGAAGAAAGAGGAGCATCTATAGCAGTTCTTGGATTACCGCTACCATCAGTTTTACATTTAAATGCAGTTTTGAAGTGACTGCCACTTTCTGCTCCTAGCTGTACAGCAATACCACCATCTTGATTATTACCAAATGTACCTGCCTGAACAGTTAGTTGTTCATCTGGTCCTTCAGTTCCAATGCCTACTTTTCCATTTGCATCAAAAAGTATTGGGTGATCTGGATCTATTTGAAATAAAATTGCATTCCCTGTAGCTAATTCAAAAGGTGAATCAAGGTCAGTAGTACTAGCTGGAGTTAGTATATCTAAAGATCTATTATTTCCATCTTGTGTTGTTTTAAAACTAGCTATAGTTTGAGATACGCCAGTTGCACTTAGGTTTAGTTTAGCTGATGTTATACCTGCGTCCTTGACTATAATTGCACCACTGCCATTTAGCTCCGTTGTAGAACCATCAACGGCACCTGACGCAAATGTAGCGTTGTCCACTAACGCATCCAGTCTAGCTGCTGTTACCTGCTCTCCTGTTGCAAAATCTGTTCCTTTTGATAATATTGCCATTATATTGCTTTATCTGTTGATCTCATTGTGGTTGCCCCTTGTACTTCTATTGCTCGTATTATAGGCCTACCGGTTGTATTGTTAAGTGTAAATTGTATTCCATAACCTCTTTGGTTACCTATTCTACCACGTATGGATACATCTTGTGTTGCTTCTAGAACGCCTCCGTTAAAATTAGATAAATTTCCAAGAGAACCTGTAGCATCAGGGTTCTCAGTCTCAAAGTTTATAGTAAAGTCAGAATTATTATCGTCGCTAGATTGAGCATGAATGTCGAACTCTTTCCATCTTTTTCTGTCTAAGTTTTCTAGTGTGTACTGCCTCGTGGTTAAGGACGCATCAATATTGATTGGCGTATCAGCTTGCCCAATCTGGGTTACTACCTGGTCTATCCCATCTGTACGTACATCAAGTCTGTGAACACCTCCAATGTTGTTTATTGCATAAACACCACGCTTGTCACCATCTCCTAGGACTAACAAATTAGAAATGTGATAATTATCATTAGCAACAGTATCTATACTTTCCCACTGTTTGTTTAAAAAATTATACACTAAGATTGCGTTATTCTCAGCGTTCGCATCACTTCCATCTAAAGGCACAGCAATAAAGTACCTGTTATCAAAATAGACAGCCACTGCCTTGCTTTGAGCATTTTTATTTATTCTTTTTATTGTTGAGTCAATAGGTTCACTTAGTGGAGTTTCTGCACCACGTAGATTGTACTCATCTAGGAACTGAGTTCCGTACACACCATTATCAGAAAGAAAAATTACTTGGTTGCCTATCTGCTGTATAGTTTTACGCGCTACGCATCCTACCTCATCTGTAAGAAGTTTTTGTGAAGAAGTCTCTAGGTCACTACTTCCTTCTATAACGTGAATGCTGTTACGATTAAATACTAATAGTCTATCCTCAGCAAAAGATGAAAGCCCAACAACAAAGTCAGAAGTACCTGCATTGAATCTAAATTCAGATGAGAACCTGTCGTATGTATCCGTATCCAAAGGCTCTGATCCAATGACTTCGTCCAATATATTTCTAGACTCAAAAGTATCTGTCCCAGTTGATAAAAACTGAAACGGCATAAACAGTCTTCGTTGATGGTACACCGCAAATGGAGGTGCTGGCATATGCACAAATCCTAAAGCCACAGATACTTTTTGTGTAAATACCACATTGGTCTGGTTAGCTACATCAGCCGTATTTGTAAAAAATTTAAATAGAGATGACGTTGCCTCAGAGACTATGAATGTATCTCCTTTTGTTAGAGTACTGCCACCTGCAACAGTAAGTACAACTTTATCTCCTGCGGACAACGTGTTAGAAACGGTAGCAGTAGCTAAACCATTAGTAATAACAAATCCTGTGGCTGCAAGTTCAGTTGGTTGAGTATAGGCACCGCTTGTAACTTTTGTAAAGTCAGTAGCTACTACCGAAGAACTAGAAACTGTAAATGTATCTGCACTACTTGCAACTAATGTGTATGTAAATGTAGTGTCACCAGTTCTAGTAATATCTATAGCAGAACCATTAGGATCAGCTTTTGTTGCATCAAAACCTAAAGAACTAATTGTAACTAAATCATTAGTTGATAAGTTATGATTTGTAGATGTAGTAATCGTAACAGTATTAGTAGTATGATCAAGAACAGCTAAACTTATTGTAGAAATCCTAAGATTGTTTTCTAACGCTGTGCTACCACCTCTAAATATAAACGCCTTGTTAAAGGCTTGAAGCATTTCAACACTCCCATCAATCGTTATTACAGATGGATACCCTATATCAAAAGTAAACTCATTTGCTATGTCTATGCCTACTGCTTTGTTGTTAGAGGCAATAATAATGTATTGACTACTAGAAGCATTAGGGTCGGAAAAATCCATTGAACCGTATATATTGTTCACGGAACTATCAGCAAGTATTCCGAACTTCACTGTAGCCGTGCCACTAGCTGATCCTGCGTATGTTTGATCAGAAATGGTAATCTGTGTGTTACTATCTTTAGTATATGGTCGATTTCCATTTACAGCCGGACCACTACTCATTGTTACTCCTGATATGTTTACTGTTCCAGAACTTGGAAAGTCTGTGGCTGTAATACCTGTTAGGACTACTGTTGTGCCAGTTCTAGTTGCAGTTACAGATGTATCATCCGCTACTAAAGTAAAAGGAAGACTTAGTGCCGAAACACCTACGGCCAAAGGAGCCTGAACTATGTCTACACCCTTACGCACCTGTGCTGAACCATTGCGATCCATACGAAAGTTCTGGGCATCAGCAAGTACACCTGCATTGAGTTGATCTGGGCGTAAACGATTGTTGAACCCAGAAAAACCTACATCAGCATTCTGAGCTACACGATCATCGAGTGTGCCATATGTAGAGTACCTTGACATTTATTATTTTGGCTCTTTAGCTTGCCAATCTTTTAAAGCCTTATTGAACTCTGCTCTTTCACTAACTGTTAAATTTCTACCAGATGAATTTTTAAAGTCAGATCTGTTTGGTCTATTAGCTTTCCACTTTTCTCTACGTTTTGCTAGTTCTCTAGCTTTTTGATTAGAGAAACCTCTTGTTGCAGAGCCAGCTCCAGATGTTGGCTTACTATCTTCTTTTCGCTTTTGTCTTGCTTTTACCTTACCTTCAGTCATACGACTGCCACCTGACCTCTGTCTTTTGGGTCCAGAGGTAATCTTCTTAGAGGCAACAATTAAATTGCTACCAGCTGCTGGACCTTGGAGTACTCTAGTTGCACTTAGATCATTAGTTCCTCTATCTAAAGCTTCCTGAGCCTCTCTCCTTTTTTTTCTGTTTTGCAGTAAAAAACCTTTACTACCTTTTCTAAACTCTCTTCTTAATCTGCTCATTTTATTTATTATTTGTTAACATTTCCAACGTCTCAAGGCTAAGGCCTTACGAGTTGGTCTTCCCTTTTTGTCCTTCATTGGACCTTTTACGCCAGCCATTCTAGCACAAAATGATTTCTTTCTAGCTAGTTTCTTGCCCTTTGGATTGGACTCAGTGACTGGAGGTTTTAGGTTAGCACCAGTCTTACGCTTAAAGTACGCTCTGCCAGCAGCGGTTAGACCACCCTTTTTACTTTTGTGTTCCTTCCTCATTAGCTTCTGACCCTTGCTCTAGGAGTGTTTGCAACGACTGTCTTTCCTCTAGCTCCTGCCTTCTTCTTTTTTCTAGCAGTACTAGCTCTTTCCGCTTTCGTGAGAGATAGAGCCTTTCTTTTAGGGAGACAACGGTCTGGGTTCTTCTTGTCCTTAGACGTTCCGCAAGGTCCTTTAATCGATCCATCAGTCCCTATGCGTACCCAGTTCTGTTCTCTCCATTGTTTGAGTTGTCCCATTATCTTCCTTTGCGTTTACCACCCTTTGCTTTTTTTGCATAGTTTGGGTTCTTGCAGTACTTAGATGCGGCCATATTAGCGTAAGCACTTGGATAGGTGTCAAACGTACGCCTAGCCCAGGCTTTACCTTCGGGGCATATTTTACCTCCGCTTTTTGCTTTTTTTGCCATGACTTGCTAATGATTTTAATAGTTTTGCTTGTCCTGCGTGAGCCTTAGAAGCCTTCTCAAGTTTTCTTGCGACGCTTAATATTTTTCTGTGCATTTCCGCTTCGTAGTTTTTTGAAGTCAGCCCCAGTAATTTTATTACGAGGTGCAGCTATTCTAGCTATCTTCTTCTGTTTTGGACTGTATTTGCTAAATGGCATT
>CERT01067497.1_pt1 | contig 20104 bp, 25 predicted proteins | sample 530691 | NCBI WGS metagenome assembly CERT01 (sample SAMEA2620861, study PRJEB7988) | marine metagenome | biome: marine biome (ENVO:00000447); feature: surface water layer (ENVO:00002042); material: "saline water (ENVO:00002010), including plankton (ENVO:xxxxxxxx)" | depth 5 m
ATGACAAACCCCCCTGATATGGACACATATTGGGAAGATTTGCTTACAGACCCCCCTGAAAACGTCCATGTTACTCTACAACCTAGTGGTTTAAGCCCTGAAGCTGATTGGATAAAGTATTTGCCTGATGATTATTATGATAATTTATCTCAAGGTAAGACTGAAGATTGGGTAGATGTATACATACACGCTCAGTTTGGTAAATCATTAAGTGGTCAACCCGTATTCAGGTCGTTCGATAGGTCAGTACACGTGTCCAAAGACGAGCTGAAGCCGATGTTCTCTGATGCTCCCCTTATCATAGGTGTCGACGCCGGGTTGACGCCTGCTGCGGTAATCGGCAATGTTGCGTATGACGGCAGGCTCGTCGTCTACGATGCCCTTATCTCCGACGGGATGGGCGCGCTACGCTTCATAAGAGAATGCCTGAAGCCCCTATTAGCAAATAAGTATGCTGGACGTAGGGCAATCGTTATAATTGATCCTGCGGCTTTTCAGCGCGTTCAGACGGACGAACGGACGGTAGCTGACATCTACAAGAACGAAGGATTTAGTATACGTCCTGCACGAACAAATGCTGTTGCTGCTAGAATTTCAGCAGTCGACAAATATTTAACACGTGTGGTAGATGGTAAGTATGGATTTATTGCCTGCCCTGTACATGCAGGAAATTTAATACAGGCTCTTGCAGGAAAATACCGATATAAAATAAATACGAAGGGGGTACGTGACGAAAAACCAGAAAAATCCCATCCGTGGTCTGATATAGCTGATGCGTTTCAGTATTTATGTTTGCACGCTGACGGAGGTGAAGTTTTTGGAGCAGCTAACTTTAATAAAGCAAGAAAAGAAGTTGTTAAGGTTTCAGCAGGAGGTTGGACATAATCTGTTGACGTGTTAATGGTTTAATGATAGGATTTTTACATGACGCTTGGCCCAGCTATAATTCCTGTTGCCCGTTCTAGTGATTTAGAGGCAGCAGCAAAACGCGAGTCTGAAGACACGCAAAATCGTCCTATTGTTCAAGGTCTAGCTTCTCATGCAAGAAAACGCTGGGAAGTTATGCGGGATCATTTCCGCGACGAGCTTGAAGATAGACTTACAAAATGTGTTCGTGCTAGAAACATGGAGTACGAACCAAGCAAACTTGCTGAAATAAAAGAACAAGGTGGTTCTGAAATATTTATGGGTATTGTCAGCGCAAAGTGTCGTACCGCGACAGCTTGGCTGAGAGATACTCTTTTAGGGCAAGGAGAAGATAAACCTTGGTCTCTTTCTCCTACTCCAATTCCTGAAGTAACTCCTGATGTTGCACAGGCTATGCAAAATATTATGCGAGAAAATTTGTTGCAGTATTATGCGGCAGGTAATCAACCTCCTTCACCAGAAGAATTAAAACAACTGGCTAGTGGAATGAAAGATACTGCCATGCGTGCAATGAAACACGAAGCCGAAAAACGTGTTGAACGTATGGAAACCAAGATGGAAGATCAGATGACAGAGGGTGGTTATACCAAAGCTCTGTTTGAATTTACTAATGATATAGCAACATTCCCGTACGCAATTATGAAAGGGCCTATTCCACGTAAACGCAAAACTATGCAATATATGGAAGGAGGACTAGGCGTTACAGAAGTATTTCGTGATGAATGGGAACGTGTTGACCCTTTTAAATTTTATTGGGCTCCTTGGGGCGATAATGTGCAAGACATGCCTGTTATTGAGATACATCATTTAACCCGTGAAGATGTTGAAAATATGATAGGTGTAGAAGGTTATGATGAAGCGTCTGTTCGTTCTTTACTTATAGATTTTGGGGCAGGGGGGCTAACGTGGTTAGACCAAGATAACCACGATTATGAAGATGTAACAAGTGTTGATATGGATGAGGCAAGTTCTGATGTAATAGCCGCTATTCAATTATGGGACACAATTCCTGGAAGTTTACTACTAGAGTGGGGGTTATCAGAAGAAGAAGTTGAAGATCCTCATAAATCTTATCCTTGTGAAGTATGGATGGTAAATAATACTGTCATTCGTGCTGTTCTTAATTATGACCCTTTAGGTCGTAAACCTTACTACGTTACTTCATTTGAGAAAGTGCCAGGGCGTCTCGATGGTAACGGAGTTGCCGATTTATGTATGGATGCTCAAAATATGTGTAACGCTGCTGCTCGGGCGCTCGCAAACAATATGGGTATATCATCTGGCCCACAAGTCGGTGTTAATATCAGCCGTCTCCCTGCGGGCGAGGATATCACACAGATGTATCCTTGGAAAATCTGGCAATTTCAAGCTTCTGATTATAATGATTCCTCGCCCCCCATGACATTTTTTCAACCCAATTCTAATGCTGCAGAGCTTTTAGGAGTATTTGATAAATTCATGATTTTGGCTGATGAGGTGTCTGGTATACCTAAATATATGACAGGATCACATGTTCCTGGAGCGGGAAGAACTTCTTCTGGGCTATCAATGTTAATGAGCAATGCAGGGAAATCTATCAAGCAGGTTATAAGTAATATTGATTTTGATGTAATTCGTCCAATGCTTGAGCGTCAGTACCAAAGAAATCTAAGATACGCTAGTGATCCTGATTTAATTGGAGACGTGCAGATATTAGCGCGGGGTGCTATGTCTCTCGTCGTTAAAGAAGCTGAAGCAGTAAGAAAAAGCGAATTTTTACGTATGGTATTGGAAAGTCCAGTTGCACAACAAATTGTTGGACTTCCTGGCACAGCCGAACTTATGCGTGATATGGCGGGTAATTTAAATACAAATGTTGATCGTCTTGTACCGACACGTGAAGAAGTACAAAAAATTCAACAACAGCAGATGATGATGCAGCAAATGCAAGCAGAACAAGAAGCCGCTAACCTACAAGAAGATGGTACACCTCAAGGTGGACGACAAGATAATATAATAAGTCCTAGACCAAATGGACAATAAATGTACAATCTGTTGACACGTTAACACATATTTAGTATTATTTTTTTATGATTGACTTGAATCTTTGTGATCAGCAGCAAATTAACGCGCTGCTAAAAATTAAAGAAACAGGCAATACTGCCTTAATAGCTTTGCTAGAAGGGCAAATTGATAAAGCCGTTTCGCGGTTAATACAAGCAGATGACATGGCCTTAATCCACCGTCTGCAAGGTCGCTGCGAAGCATTTAAAGATTTACTGACGGCGATTGAAGATTCGCCTAAAGTAGTTAACCGCTCGTAAGAGCAAGACGAAGCAGACCAAAGACGGGAGCAGCTTACCAACGGCGCTGCAAAACAGAGTTGGAGCTTTAAGGAGAAAAATATGGCGTTGCCAAAACAGGTACAGAAACAATTAAAGGACGTTGAAGAATTAGAGAAAGCGTTACAAGCCCAATCCGGAGTTACTAAAGAAGAAACTTCTAAAGAAGCAGATTCTGAAAAAACAGAAGCAAAAGCTGAAGAAAAAGTAGACGGAACGGAAACTAAACCAAAAAACTCTAAAAAAACTGAATCTAAAAAAGCTGAACCTGCGGAAGTAAAGCCAGCTGACATGTCGCCGACGGACGTAGAGGACGATTTTAAGCAGAAGTACAATACCTTACGAGGTAAGTACGACGCTGAAGTTCCCCGGCTTCACCAACAAGTGAAGCAATTAACGGATGAATTAAGCGCTTTTCGAAATGAAATGACTGCAAAAAAAGAAGAACCGACAAAGCCGAAGGAGAAAGTTAGTTTAGTGACTGACGCAGATCGAGAAGAATTTGGTGAAGATTTACTGAACGTCCAGCGTAAAGTTGCAAAAGAAGTTTCGAGTGAATACGAAGATCGTCTTGAGCAACAAGATAAACTTATCAAGGCTTTGCAAGAAAAAATTGCAGGTACTGATAAACAAGTTGGAGAAGTCGGGTTTAGTCAGAGATTAATTAATTTAGTTCCTGATTTTGCCGAAATTGACAACGATGAACGCTGGGTAGCGTGGCTTAATGAGCATGATCCTATGCTTAGAGGGGCACGAAGGATTCAGGCACAGGCTGCATTTGATCGAGGTGATGCTGAAGCTATAGCAGATTATGTAAAGCTTTGGAAATCATCGCTCTCTGAAACATCAAAGGAACCTGAAAAATCAGATCCTCAAAAAGAACTTGAAAAGCAGGTCGCGCCAAATCGTAGTGCAAACTCCGTAAAAACGCCGACTAACCAAAATGGCAAAATCTATTCTTCAAAGGATATGGATAGTGCTTGGACTAAGGTAAGAACGCTTAATACAAGGGGAAAGTACGAAGATGCGGCAAAACTTGAAGCAGAATTGACTGCTGCCTATATGGAAAATCGAGTAAGATAATCTGTAAAAAGCAGCCGTCTTAACAACTTAACTTAAGGAGGCCCAATATGGCTGCTGTATTCCCCGTCGTAGGCTCCGGCTCATTCGACACAAATCCGAGTTACTCGGGCACGTTTATTCCTCAGTTATGGAGTAATAAACTTAACGCAAAATTTTATGCGAACACCATGATGACTGAAATTGCTAACACTTCTTGGGAAGGCGAAATCAAAAATCAGGGTGATACTATAACCATCCGAACTGCACCATCAATCACAATTAATGATTATGCAGGCGCGGGTACAACATTAACCAACGAAGTTCCAACCCCAGTGACTGTAGATATGCAGATCGACAAAGGTAAATACTTCTCTGTTCAAGTCAACGACGTGTTAGCGCACCAAGCAGACATGGACTTAATGAATATGTTTACTGATGACGCTGCAAAACAGTTGAAAATATCAATCGAAAACGAGTGTTTCTTTCAGTATTTTGTAACTGCTGGCGCAGCTGCTGCTAATAAAGGCGCTACTGCTGGTGCAAAATCTGCTGGATATAATCTTGGTACAGATACTGCTCCAATTGATCAGGCAACACCTGCAAATGTGCTTAAAGCCATTCTTGCAATGTCTGCAACATTGGATGAGCAAAACGTACCAGAAGATGGTCGTTGGTTGATTATTTCACCATTTGATCGTCAGCTACTTATGCAGACAGATATTGCTCAAGCTTATTTTACTGGGGACGCGTCAAGTACCGTTCGTACTGGTAAAATCGGAATGCTTGATAGATTTACTGTTTATGTGTCTAACCTGCTTCCAAAAGGTCAAGCTGGTAAAGCACTTGTGGCAGGTCTGTCAGCTACATCATCTGGTGCTACAGTTTCTAATGCTAAAGTTAGACGTATGATGGTAGCTGGTACTTCTGATGCTTGTGCGTATGCTTCGCAAATTAGCAAAACTGAGCCTCTACGTAACCAAACTGATTTTGGTGATATAGTGCGTGGCTTAGCAGTGTATGGGAGAAAAGTTATTAAAAACGAAGCTCTATGTACTGCTCTAGTAGGTTCAGCAAGTTAACACCCTAGAGGGGGCGTAAAAGCCCCCTCGCAATTTGGAGATTTGCAATGGATATATACAAGCTACTTGAAAAACTTGATGGAGAAATTGTTAGCAATAAAGCAATGGTTGTAATTGACGGTGACCCTGTTGAAATAGGCGGAATTGTTGATAATGAGTTTCAACTTAATGAACGAGGAATGGAACTTGCAGCCGCCCATAAAGATTCTCCTGCACCTGCATCCACAAAACGAAAGCGTGCGCGTAATGAAGATGGAACCTTGAAAGCAGACGATCCCAGCACGCCTAACATAAATGAGGCTTGGGAACATGGCGACGATTAAAGTTATAGATGTAATTTCACGCGTTGAATCAATTTTACAGGACACAAATGTTCGGTGGCCTCGGCTAGAATTGCAAAAATGGCTAAATGAATCGTACCTAAGCATTGTTCTTCTTAGACCTGACGCAAATGCAAAATGTGCAACATTTACATGTGCTGCTGGGTCAAAACAAGAATTAACAGCTACAAGTGGAGGATTTCCCTCTGCTTTACGCTTATTAGATGTTACTAGAAATGTTAAAACTGGGTCTCTTAAAAAAGTGGTTAGAGTTGTTGATAGAGCTGTTTTAGACGATCAACGTCCTGGTTGGCACGCGGAAACACAAACAGATAACATCCAACACTACACATATGACCCACGTAACCCAAAACAGTTTTATGTGTATCCGCCTGCTACGGCTGTAGCTCAGTTAGAAGTCGTCTACGCAGACGCGCCTGGTTCGCACACAATGACGGAAACACAGTTAGACCCTGCAAATAACGATACAGCAGTTATTTTGCTTGATGATATTTATCTTAGCCCAATTACAGATTGGATTTTATACCGAGCATACTCAAAAGATGCTGAATATGGGGCTAATGAAGCTAGAGCTGTAGCTTCTTACCAAGCATTTAACGCTGCAGTAGGTACAAAAACACAGGTAGACGCGGCTGTAACGCCGACGCCAGGAAGTACGGTGACATAATGGCAACTATAACTTGGGACAAATTTTATCCGTATATACAACCTTACGTGCCTGGATGTCCTGAAATTGTAATGGAATCTCATCTTCAAGAAGCGGCAGCTAAGTTTTTTGAAAGAAGTGAAGTATGGCGTTTTGATATTGAAAAAGATTTTGCTGTTAAAAATGTTGCTGATTATGCTATTTTTCTTCCTTCTAACGAAGCTGTATTAGAAAATGTTTACGAAATAGTACTTGATGGTAGATGTATTCCTCGAATAACAGATAGACATTTAAATTCTACAGCTTTTACAGAAAATGCCTGTCCTAAGTATTATTCTATTTACCAAGATTCTTCTATAAAGTTTTATCCTACTCCTGACGCCAAATATGAATTTACGGGTATTGGTGTTCTTAAAACTAAACTTACAGCAACAGGAATTGAGGATTGGATTTTTGAGTCTCATGGTCGTTGTATATCTTATGGAGCTATTTCTCAATTAACATCTGTTCCTAATAAAGAATGGAGCAGTCCTGAGTTGTCAGTTTATTACCATCAGAAATTTTTAAGAGAAGCAGATTCAGCTAAAACACGAGATTATCGACGTGTCGGAATGCGTGTTCGTGGCCCGAGCTTCACAGGTACAAGAAGGGTGGCATACTAATGAGCACATCATTTAATTACGTCCAAGGTGATACTGGCCCTCAAATTAAACTTACATTTACTGATGAAGATACAAATACTGCTACAGATTTAACTGGAGCAACTGTAACATTGCATTTTAGAGCTGCAGGAGAGTCAACTGTTTTATTTTCTCGAACTGTTTATGTAAACCCTGATACAGCTGATACGGGTATTGGAGTTATTCAGTGGCAAACTAATGACCTTAATCAAGAACCTGGAACCTATGAAGGTGAGATAGAAATTGTCCGTTCAACAGGTTTAAGAGAAACAATTTATGATATCCTCAAATTTAGAATACGAGAGGATTTTGCATGAAATTAAAATCAGCAGTATTTATTGATGCTCTCAAGGTAGCTTTTACGCAGCTTAAAACCACTATGACTGCGGAAGAGTATCAAAATATTAAAATGAAAGCAGAGATTGGTAATTTTATGCTCTTTGCTGAGTATCTTGATAATTTAAATGTACGAGATGGTGTTGGAACGCTAGATGGTGCAGCTTTGTCCTTCTTTAAAACACTTACTGATAATGCTTCTGCTGCAGAACAAGCAACAATTACATTTATTAAAGGTCTAGGAGCTACAGAAACAGTATCTATAGCTGATGATGGAGATCTTGTTCGAGGTCTTGCGCGTCCTCTTTTTCATACGTCTTTAGTATCTGAGTTAATATCGAAAGACGTTCCTAAAGTATTTGCAGACGGTGCATCAATTGCCGAAGACGCTGCTTCTTTAGAATTAGGTAAAGGATTATCAGAAGCGCCTTCAGTAGCTGAGCAGTTAGAACCTTTTGTTTTTGGTAAAAACCCAAGTGATAGTCCTGTGTTTAGTGATGCAATAAATATTAAAGCTATAACAAAACTTTTTACAGAACTTGTTGATGCAACAGATGACATCGACGGAGCTGCAACAACACAAGATGATCAAGAGTTACAGTTTGCTAAAATTACTACAAATACTGCGGCTCTTACAGATGCTCTTTCAATTGAAATGACTTTCAATAGAGCGTTTGCAGAGACGTTTGGAGCGACCGATGGAGACGTTTTAGATTTTGGAAAACGACCATCAGAAACACCCTCGATTACCGACGCAGGGTCATTAAGAAGTCAGGGATATTCTGATTTCACTTATTTTTTGGAAGATTACGTCGGTGCTTCCCGAACCTTTTAGGAGATCGTTATGATTAATGAAAATTTAAAGCTCTCCGGTCAGCTTAACATCGTCCTAAAGGACAAGGCCGGGAATATCAAAGACGAGAGGAATGTAAAAAATCTCGTAGTGAATAAAGGACTAGAGTACATCGCATCTCGGATGAAAGATACTAGCAAAAGTGTTATGTCTCATATGGCGTTAGGCTCTGGAACAACATCAGCTGCGGCAAGCCAAACTGATCTAGTAACATTATTAGGATCACGTGAGGCACTCGATAGCACAACTATATCAGGCACAAATAACGAAAAAATAGTTTACGTTGCTGCTTTTGAAGCCGGAGACGCTACAGGAGCGGTCACTGAGGCAGGTATTTTTAATGCTGCTACCTCTGGAGACATGCTTTGTAGAACCGTCTTCAGCGTCGTTAATAAGGCCGCTGATGATACAATGTCCGTTACTTGGACAATAACACTGTCAGCAAGTTAATGAGTTAGGGGGTAAATCATGGCTACTATTGTAACACGATCTGGCAAAGGTTCGCCCCTTACGAACACTGAAGTCGATGCGAATTTTACAAATTTAAATAATGATAAGGTGGAAACGAGTACAATAACTACATTTGGAGCATCTTTAATAGATGATGCAGATGCGGCTGCAGCTCGAACTACTCTTGGTTTAGGAGCTTTAGCAACGGCGGCAGGTGTTAGTAATTCAACATGGAGTGGAACAGATTTAGCAGTTGCCAATGGAGGTACTGGTGCATCTACGGCGGCAAACGCTCGAACAAATCTTAACGTAGACGAGGCTGGCACCGCCCTCGCCTTATCAATAGCATTGGGGTAGTTCATGGCAAATGTATTTAAAAATTATACAGTAGATGGTGGCGGAACATCACTATCAACGTTTCATACAGTACCAAGCAACAAAACTATGGTCATAATTGGACTAAATGTTGCAAATGTTACTTCTTCTCAAATTGCTGTTGATGTTAAAATAGGAAACGTATTTTTGATTAAAGGCGTGCCTATACCCGCAAACACAGCATTTTCTGTACTAGATGGAAAAATTATAGCTGAAACAGGTGATGCAATAACAATTCAATCAGATACCAATGCATCAGTTGATGGTGTCTTATCAGTATTGGAGCAAGACGTATAATGGCAGGATATCTAGGATCACGACCAGTTGTCGTACAGGTAGACGGGTATCAGCGTACAGAAGCTGAATCACGTTATGTAAATGTGTCTGGAGATGATTTTACAGGTCATTTAGATTTTACTGATGATGCAAAAGCTCGTTTTGGTAGCTCAGATGAAATGCACATTTATACAGAAAGCTCTGGCAGTGGTTATAGTTATATCCAAGGCGACAATATAGTTATTCGAAAAGCTGACCAAAGTACCAATTATCTTACTGCTTTAGGTGGTGTTGTGCGTTTGCAACCTGGCGGAGGTAACGTTGGAATTGGTAGTGTCGCTCCTACTCAAAATCTACATGTATCTAGTGCAGACCATACAAAAGTATTAATTACTGGTGGCACTGACAAATATGCTGAACTACAATTTGAAAATGATGCACAAAAATTTTCAATAGGCGTACAAAATGACGATAAGTTTTTTATGTATAATAATACTGGTTCATCACCTGTATTAGAAGTAGATACATCTAGTAATATAATTTTTAGAAAAACTGTTGGTATTGGTGATACTACATTAAGTACGTACAATCCTAATTATCCAGCATTAGAACTTGGTGCTAGTGCTAGTATACAAGGTTATACTGGCAATAATGGAATATGGCTACAAAGTAATCTGTTTATGAACACAAACGGACAGTGGACATCAAAAAGTGATGATTTCTCTGCAATGCTAGAATTGTATGATGGTAATTTTTATTTTTATAACACAGCTAGTGGAACAGGAACTAGAACATTATTAACACCAATGGTTATTAAACAAAATGGTTCCGTTGGTATTGGTGATCCTTCACCTCCTAGTAATGTTAAACTAGCTATACAGGCAGATGGTATTGCAATTAGATTAGATGGCACTGCGAATACTACTAAGACAGTATTTTTTAGAAATACAACGACTTCTAATCCAGCCCAAATTTATGCAGATGGTTCATTAAGACTTAGAACAGAAGATGCTAGTACTGCTATCATTTTTAACACAAACTCAACTGGAACTAACAATGAAGCCATGAGGATAGATAGTTCTCAAAATTTAATGGTGGGCAGAAGTGCTTTAGGTATTTCAAACACAGGCCACACATTAGCTGCAGCTGGATATGTAGAGTTTACTAGAGATGGTGCTGCTGCTTTAAATGTTGGTAGAAATTCATCTTTTGGGGAAACAGCAGTATTTTGGAAAGATGGGGTACAAGCAGGTAGTATTCATTCAGAGGGAGGATACCTTAAAGTTTTAGGTGGAAATGGAACTTCTGTAGGTTCTGGATTATTATTTACTAATACAGTTATAGCTCCAAGAAATCATACAGGTGGTACTACTAATGGTACAATTGACCTTGGATATAGTTCAGAACCATTTAAAGATATACATATAGGTGGCAGAGTAAAATTAGGTTCTAGTGGTGGTATTGAGTTTGGTCATGCTACAGCTTCATCACCAGCTTCAGCTTCTAGCACTCTTTTAGATCACTACGAAGAAGGAACTTTTGAACCTACGTTTAATTTAAGCAGTGGCTCAGTAACTATGAACTCTGTGTATAATACAATGTCTTACACTAGGGTTGGAAGACTTGTTACAGTGTTTGGTTTGGTTATTACTGCAAGTGTATCAAGTCCTGGTGGAAATTATTTTTTTGTTGATAATCTACCGTACACCTCTTGTAATTTAACTGAAGGTTCTGGTCGTAGTGGCGGTGGAGTATTTTATTGGGATGGAAGTAATCCTCATGTTCAACCTTGGGAAATATCAGAAGCTAGTACACGATTAACTGTTTATATGGGTAATGGTGGGGCCAGTAATTTAACAGGTGGCGATGATTTTTATTTTTCATGTACATATCAAACGTCGTGAGGAGATAAGTAATGGCATTAACGGAAGAAACAATAGAAGACAAAATTGAGATTGTAGCTCCGTTTAAACATATACATGTTAGAACCGCATTGATCATTAAACGTGATGGACAGGAGATCAGTCGATCTTTTACTCGTCATGTCGTAGCACCAGACGCAGATATTTCAAAAGAGTCAGGTGAAGTTAAAGCAATTTGTAGTATAGTTCACACTGAAGAAGTTAAAGAAGCGTACGCACAACATTTAAAAGATACTGCACCTAAATAGAGGAAAAAATATGGCAGGATATATAGGAGTTCAACCAGTACCAAAAGCCACGCAACGGCGTGAGTATTTTACAGCAGGTAATAACCAGACGACATTTAACACTTCTGGGTACACACCTGATTACGTCGATGTGTATATGAATGGCGTTAAACTTTCTCCTGCTGACTTTACAGCTACAAATGGTTCTGATGTTGTTCTTGCTTCTGGAGCAGCAACAGGTGACTTACTTCAAATCATTAGTTTCTTACCTTTTCAAGCAGCAAATCAGGCTTTTACAGGTACGTTTAGCGTAACAGGAGCAGTAGATTTTGATAGTACTTTAACAACTAATGGTAATATTACAATCAATACAGGCAATTCAGGCGTTCCCGCAATAAATTTAAGTCATAGTAATGCAAATGCTGATAACTTTCAATTAACTGCTGGTATTCCAGGCGTTGCAAATTCTGGTTTTTCGATTAGAGATGTAGATGAGTCTGCAAATAGATTAGCTATTGATACATCTGGTAATGTTGGTATTGCAATGACGCCAGACAGTGCTGTAAAGCTAAGTGTATCTGGTGCAATTGGCCCAACAAACGGTTCTAACTCTGCACCAACCCACACTTTTTATAGTGACCCAGATACAGGCATGTATAGGTCAGGAGCTAATGCTTTATCGTTTGCTACTGGTGGCACAGCCGCTTTAACTATTAATAGTTCTCAAAACGCTACTTTTGCTGGAACTGTTACTAGTAGTTCTTCAATAACTGCAACGACTACAATAAATGTAGGAACAGGCGGAGGTTTTTATTTAAAGCAAGATAGTAGTGAAAGTACAATTAGATCAGAAAGCCAACCTATTGTATTACAAACTTTCGCGTCAGGTGCTTGGCAAGATAGATTAACAATTGCTAATAACGGTGACGTAGATTCTGCTACTTTTTTTCGCGCGCCAAATTTTTATACTGGTACTGGCTCTCAGGCATTTAAAGCAAATGGTAATGATATAAATATTGTATCTCAAGCTGGTGCTACTCAAATGATTTTAAAAAATGATGGGTGTACTACTATTCAAACAGGAACGTCAAATGTAGCTGATGAATTTATTTTTGCTAAATTTTATTGCTCTGTATCCCCTGGTAATGCAGCAGGAATATTGCTTGGTGGGTATCCTGCAGATGGTTATGCTAAACAAGGTATATTTATAGATAGATATCTTGGTTTTCCTGGTAATTCTGGTAGAGGTGATCTTCTATTAGTAAATAGAGATTCAACAAGTACTGATACGCCAACAAGTGCTGATACTAAAGTAAGAATTACTCCTGTAGGTGATGTTATTATTACAGGTACGTCTAGCCAAAAAACGTCTTTGATGACATATGATGATAATTCAACAAAACTTACTGTATATAATGGTGATGGCTCTGCAAGGTCAGGTTATCTTGAGCTAGGAGCTGCTGCAAATGTAAATGGGTATAATGCAGGAGCTATTCAATTTATTAACAATAATAATTCAGATTCTACAACAACCGATACAGCAGGGACAACTTGTGTAGGACAAATAAGAACAGTTATTAAAACAACAGATAGTAACGCAGGTGATGATAGTGGCGGGACAATACAGTTTTGGACTAAGCAAGAAGGTGAAAAATTACATAATACTGCTCGTCTTGAACACCCTAATGCTTATCATAGAGTAGATTTTGTAGTAACTGCAGAAGGTTTACCTGGTGATAGTGGGATTAACGCTAATTCTTTTTTTCGATCAATAGCAAAAGGTAACTACTACACTGGTTTAGAAATATCTTCAACATCAGGTCATGTTGGAGGTTGGATAGGACATTGGAATGGTAGTGCAACTGCTAGAGGACTTCAGGCAAGAGTCGCTGGTAATGGGCTTAACGCTAGTGATATTTTAGCCATGAAAATTGAAGCTGATGGTAAAATTAAAGTTGGTCGAAATAGTGATAGCATTAGTGGAGATCCTGTATTTACTGTAGAGCGTAATGCAACCGATCACGATAGTGCTATTAGAACTATTGTAAACGGAACAAGCAGCAGGTACGCTATAGATTTTCATAATGGCAATGGGTCTCAAGGTAATATTACTGTAAACTCTGGTTCCGTAAGTTATAACAGCACATCAGACTATAGGCTTAAAGAAAATGTAACAACATCTTGGGATGGAACTTCTAGGTTAAAACAACTTAAACCAAGTAGATTTAATTTTAAAACAGATACAGATAAAACTATCGATGGGTTTTTGGCGCATGAAGTAAGCAGTATTGTACCAGAAGCAGTAGTAGGAGAAAAAGATGCAACCAAAGTTTTACAAAAGGTTATTTTAGCTGAAGATGGTAGTGTAGTAAATAATAATATAGAAGAAGATGATTGGAAGCATGGAAAAGAAACTGAAGTATATGATTCAAAAACAACTTGGGTAGCAACAAAAGAAGTTCCTGTGTATCAAAGTTTAGACCCAGCAAAACTAGTACCATTATTAGTTAAAACTATACAAGAACTTGAAGCTAGAATAACAGCATTGGAGGCAAAGTAATATGACTAAAACCCGTGATCTAGCAAATCTGATTGCCGACAGTAAAATTGGCCCGACTGAAATAGATACTTCAGGTACATACACAGTCGGAGGAATTGTTACATCTGGGAATGTAGACGGACGTGATGTTTCAGTAGATGGTGCAAAACTAGACGGTATTGAAGCTAGTGCCGACGTTACCGATGCTGCAAATGTTACAGCTGCTGGTGCGTTGATGGATAGTGAGGTAACAAACCTTACTGCTGTTAAAGCCATTAATCAAGGTCTTGCAACAACAGATTCACCTGCATTTGAAAGTTATAATTTAAATGCAATTGCTAAAGATATATCAAATACAGCTGTAGATATAGTTGTATACGATACTGCAAAAGATAGTGATGGTGGTGCTTGGAGACACAAAACACAACATACTTCTTGGTATAATGAGACCCTAAATAGTAGCACTCGTGGCGCGCGCAAGGAATTTCCATCAGTAGCTGTTATTGTAGCTGAAGTTGCTAAAGTTACAATTTACGATGGTGATGATCCTGATATGCCTATGTGGATGGTATTTAACCAACCAACTAATTCTAATATTACTCATTTGGCAACAAATGCAAAAACAATTTCGTGTATTTCTATGTTAAATGGTAGTTTGTGTGTTGGTTTTAGTGATGGTGGATGGGGGGTATCTCAAATTGGATTTGTAACTGACTCACAGCGTTGGCTTTGGTCTAACAATTATTATATGCAAGTTAGAAATACAGTTGTTGAAAGAAACACTACTGGAAGTTACGTAGTAATTGATACAATCGGTCTTAATGATGCTATTATACATGATATAGCTATGACTGTGTTACCCAACTCTCTTATTGACCCCAAAACAGGATTACCTGCGCCAACTCTTGCTGTAACTCATGATAAGGGTGCTACTGTTGTTAAAGATAATCATAATGGAACTATTACGTTTATTGATAAAACTACTACTGCGGACGCTATGAGTCAAATTGCCTGGATGGGGCAAAGTATAGTCTGTGTAGCTCCTTTGTATTATGGTATTTATAAAGATCCTTTTAGTGAAGAAAGTAGTTCTTACTTAAGTAATACGTCAGATGCTAATTATTATTGGGCTGATGACGCTACCAATCCATATGGTGGAGGAGCTTTTAATTTTCCCCGCCCTTTAGGTAATACTGATAAATTAGTTACGGCTGAGCCTAAAACTATAATTACTTCAAGTACTCTTCAAACTGTCAACAGTTTTAATGGGCAAGCAGGTTTAACTATACATCAACTTAGTGAAAGTGACATTACAGATAATGCTGATGGAATAGCTGCTTATATAACTTCAAGTTACAATACGGGGTGGCAAGTAGGAGATACTAGAATTGCTACTCTTTCAGACACTGATACTACTAATGCAGTTGCTACTAATCTTGTAACTAATGGTACTTTTACAAGTGATACGACTGGTTGGACAAGTAGTGGAACATCAATAAGTATAGATAGTAATAGATTAAAAGTTGTTGGTTGGGGGGCACACCAAACTTTAACTACTGTAGTTGGAAAATGGTATAGATTTACTGTTGATTTTATACAAAATAGTTCACATAGAGGAGGACTTTATTTAGGTACAACAAACAATGGCGCTGAAATTTTTACTTCAGGAGCTGCAACTAGTAGTACTACTATTGTGAAATATTTTAAAGCAACTACTACTTCCGTATTTGTAAAAGTAGGAGCATGGGACGGTGGTTCTGAAATTGCTTTTTATGATAATATTGCTTGTGATCTTTTAGAAGCTGATCATTCCTACCATCACAAAGGCCCATTAGTTTATGGAACAGTTACTAAAACTGCTGTAGCAAGCGGAGCTGAACTTGTTGGATATAGTGGGTTTAGTTCTAGTAATTATTTTCAACAAAAAATATTTAGCAACATACAAGACATGGAAAGAAGATGTTTTATGTGTTGGGTAAAAGCTTCAAAACAAGCTACTGGGTATCAATATATTTTTGCACTAACAGATAATACTGCTTACCATTATGGGTTGGCTATATTTCAAGGAACTAGTGGAGATGGAGGAAAACCTTACATTTATGATCAGGAACATGGAGTAGTTAAATTTGATGCTGATATAGCCACTGATTCATGGCGGCATGTAGTTTTAACTGATGATGAAACTAGAAGACGTCTATATGTCGATGGATATTTTGTAGGGGAAGGCGGAGGGCCTTATGATCTTAATTCTGCAAATAAACAAAATATGGTGCTTCGTATTGGCAATTTTTCGCAAGGACAAAATCCAATGAATAATGGTTCTTTAGCTTTGTTTAAAGCAAGTAATACAATACCATCAGATGAACAAATTAAACAAATTTATGCTGAAGAAAAACTTCTTTTTGTGGAAAACGCAAAAGCCACTTTGTATGGTAGCAGTGATACAATAACAGGTTTAGCTTATGACGATGTTAAAAAAGAATTTCATGCAGGAACTTCAGCAGGACGATCGGTTTTTAAAGATTTAAATAGAATTTCAAATACAACAGATGCAATTGGCGCAGTAATTTCTGTTTCTAATGGCTTAGTAGCAGAGGAGTAAAAAATGACCGTTAAAGTATCAAAATCAGCTATTGATATTAGAACAGAATTATCTGAGTTAAAAAAACCTTCTGGTGTAGCTGGGCAAGAATTACTTAAAACTAATACGTTAGAGCAGCAACAAACCTTAATTGGTGTAAATAAAGTCAACCATATAATAAATGGGGATTTTCAAATTTGGCAGCGCGGAACCACAGGAAGTGCTGTTAATGCTTTTAATATGGTTTCAGCCGACCGTTGGTATGCAGTTAGAAGTTCTTTAAATCGAGAAACTGATACTTATGGAAACCCTTATGCCCACATGGTATGTGGTAGTTTTACTGATACTAATTATATTAATACTAGAATAGAAAACCCAAGACAATTTGCAGGAAAAACTTTAACTATTCAGTTCTATATGAAATCAGATGATGGAATGGGAGCTGGTGGACAAGTTTATATTCGTAATTATTCTACATCAAACTCATGGCAGGTACATCTTAGTAAAAATTTTGTATATGGAAATACTTGGCAAAAATATGCTTTTACTTTTCATATCCCTGAAAGCACAACTTTTAATACTGGAGATTATGGGTTAGATATATTTATCTATGGTAATAATTTAGCTGTAAATTATAATAATAAATCTTATGATATTAAAGATGTTCAACTTGTAGAAGGTGATTATCCTAAAGGTATTGAATTTATAAGACGTAGCGAAGGCGAAGAACTGGCATTGTGTCAGCGGTATTATTATGAGCACGTGAGGGGCGTAAATGGTTCTAGGACGTATGTTGGCCCAGGTGATTTTTATACAACTACGCAACTTAATTTACACATAAGTTTTCCAGTGACAATGAGAACTACTCCTACATTGGTTCAAGGTAATGGGACAAATTATTTTGGTTGGTGGGGTGGGTCTCAAAATGGTGATATAAGCTCTACTTGGACTTTATTTTTACCTAATAGAAATGTAACTTCTTTATATGTAAATCCAGATAATGATCCAAGTTCATCTGGTATAGGTGCACGAATTTATATAAAAGATGATAGTAGTGTATCTGGTACAACAAATGCGTTTTTAGCATTTAACGCAGAACTTTAACCCCAACCCAAAAGGAGATCAAAATGGCAGAAAATAAAAAAACCATAACGATTGACGGTACAGAATATACCGAGGATCAGCTTACTGATGAGCAAAAAATTATGGTAAACCACGTAAGTGACCTCGACCGAAAAATAGGTGCAACCCAGTTCAACCTTGATCAGTTGAATGTTGGCAGAGGTGCATTTGTTAATATGCTAACACAATCATTATCAAAATCAGAAGAAAAAGCAGAGGCTACAAACTAATGGAAATGGACGCGCTTTGGAGTGCCGCTCTTACAGGAGGATTAGGTTTTATCGTATGGTGGGTTAAAAACCAACATGACGAACTAAAGCGCGTTTCTATTCTTTTAAATAAAACTAGAGAGGAGCTTGCAAAAGAATATTCAACTAAAATTGAAAGTAATACTTCTATTGATCGTGTAATTGCACGCTTGGACGCTCTTGACGCCAAGATGGATCGGATCTTAGAGAGGTAATGAATGATTGAAGTACTGGCCTTAGCGGGAGCGGTTACAAAAATCGCTGGTTCGGTAAGTTCTGCTGTAAAAGCTGGAAAAGATATTCATTCTTTATTACCTCAAGTTGGCAAATTAGCAAAACTTGAAGCCGATATTAATCTTGCAGAGTCAGGTAAACATAAAAATCCTTTTAGTCGTCTTACTAAAGGTTTAACTTCTTCTGAGGAAGAAGGGTTTGCAATTGCCCAAGCAAAAATGGCGCATAAACAAGCGCAAGATGATCTTCGGAGTGCATGTCAGTTATATGGAGCTCCAGGGCTTTGGGACATGGTAGTAAAAGAACAAGCTGCTGCTCGTGTCAGACAAAAACAAGCTTTAGAAGAAGCTGCGGCTAGAAGGGATAAAATATTTTATATAGTAGGTCTTATTATTGGTGTTATATTTTTTGCAGTAGGAATTACAGCAATGATTTATGTTGCTAGCTATTTAGGAGATGGAAGATTATGATGGAAAAGAGTGTACATTGAAGAAGTTAGAAGAAAGTCAGGCACTGTTTGGGTTGTGTACAACGATAAAAATAAAATTATTGTAATAACGCATGATCGAAATATTGCTAAAAGTTTTTTAAAACCAACCAAAGAAAGGAAATCAAATGCCAAAAATAGGAAATAAAAGATTCGGATACGGTGCAGCTGGAATGAAAAAAGCTAAAGCGTATGCATCCAAAACAGGAAAACCTATGAAAATGACCAAGGCTAAAAAAATGCCTGGAAAGAAAAAGTAATGCCAGCGACGATCATTGACGATTATAAAGTTTTTCCTCGGTTAATGATGTTAGTTGTAACAATACTTACTTATCAAGCAGTTCATTGGTTTATGACTTTACCCGACCCAAGTGTTGCTCAGAGTGGTTTAGTATCCATTTGTATGGGCGCACTTACGGGCTGTTTTGGTATTTGGATGAATAAAGAAGCTAAAACTGATCGTTCAACTAACGGCACTGGAAAAGAATAAGTTTTTATGCTATAAAGTATTAACGCGTTAACAGGAGATTAAAAATGATTAGCTATTTTAAAAGATTATGGAAAGCTTTTTTTAGCAAAAAGAAACCTGCTGTTAAAGAAAAGAAACCTGCTGTTAAACGAGGAAGGCCAAAAAAGAAATGATTCAATTTTTAAAGCCAATTGCTAACCTCGCTGGATCATGGATTCAAGGTAAAGCTGATGCAAATGCAGCTGCAGCAAAAATAAAATTAACTGAAGCAGAAAGTAGAGCTAAAATTTTGCTTTCTGAAAAAACATCTACTGCGGATTGGGAGCGTATTATGGCTCAAAGTACGCAAAACTCTCTTAAGGACGAGTTCGTAACTGTTGTCGTCTTAATACCTGTAATTTTATGTTTTATTCCAGGCTTAGAAACGGTTGTCCAAAATGGATTTGATCGTCTTGCTGAGCTTCCTGAATGGTATACGTGGCTTGTTTTTACCGTCTGCAGTGCTGCGATAGGAATAAGAGGCGGTAAACACTTTTTTGGAAGGAATAAATAATGTCACGCATAAAAGATATTGTTGTTTTAGTAATGGCGTTGGGGCTCATGGGGCTTCTTGCATTAATTGTTGTTGATGAATTTATGATGGCAAACGCGCATGGTGGCACACTAGATAATTCTGTTATTGAATTGTTGCAAATGAGCATCACAGGTGTAATTGGAATTGTTGCAGGTTACGTAAGCGGTAAGTCGTAATGGATATGTGGCAATGGGTTTTATTGTTTTCTGCAGTGTTTTTAAACACGTTGGTTAACTGTTACCGATTGTATTTGGAGTTTAAAAGACGCGAGTTTGAAGACGATGTTCCACGATATTTGAAAGGAAAAAATAAATGAGTTTTAAATTAAGTCAAAGGTCTCTTGATAAATTAAAAG
>CERT01005238.1_pt1 | contig 19960 bp, 23 predicted proteins | sample 530691 | NCBI WGS metagenome assembly CERT01 (sample SAMEA2620861, study PRJEB7988) | marine metagenome | biome: marine biome (ENVO:00000447); feature: surface water layer (ENVO:00002042); material: "saline water (ENVO:00002010), including plankton (ENVO:xxxxxxxx)" | depth 5 m
TTTACACATCATGCCCAGCTAATCGCATCATTTGTTCCATGTTTAGCTGACCTCCATGTTTTTTAGCCTCCTCTGATAAAGAAACTCCCCCCGCAGTTCCACCTAAATCTTCAACATCTTCATTAGTGGCACCAAAGACTGCTGAACCAGCAGCATCATCCCTTATTTGTGACTTGCTAGAATCTTTATTTCTCTGCGCTTCAGAAAAAGATAACAACTTTTCAGGATCTTGCTTTATGTCCTCTGGTATATCCTCTGTAAATTGGAAAATGTTAAAAAACATTCTACCGAATAAAGCGACTCTTAATTGAAATATAGATAACTCTGGTATCGGTTTGTCGTAAAATCCTGATACATCTTCACAAAGAGATAAATACATGCTAAAAAAAGGTCTCAATACAGCTTTTTGTATATTAGAATCTGATAATTTATCTTGAATATCTTTTTGAATCTTTCCCAAAGCTATGACTTGCCACGCTTCTAATTCTCCGAACTCCTCTTCAGAATACAAATGCTCTGTTAGATCTTTATTTTTAAACAATAAAAATCTTAATATTTCATCTCCACTTCTAGTTTCCGCATAATCGTCTGCGGTTTGTCCTATAACTTCTTTTCTTTTTTGTTGTAAAGAAAATAATTTTTCTCTACTCTCTTGTATTTGTTTGTCGATATCGTCTTTTTGGGATTTTAAAAATAAAGCCCTACGAGTTCTTTTAAGATTTTCTATCTCTGAAGTTAAAGAGCTTATTTCTAAATCGTCTTTTGATTCCCAAATACCTTCTTCTATCACATATTTTAGTTTTTCCTCTTCAGATTGGAGACCTTTAGATAGTGCTATGTTTTTGTATTTTTCATGGTATTTATGTAAATACCTTTGATCTTTTATATTTATGTGTTTGATGTATACAGTACGATCTTCGAAAATGGCTTCTGTATAACCATCGAAAGCTTCGCCTATTAAAGAGATGTAAAACTGCTCATTCAAACCTCACCTTTTTCGACATCCTCAATAAGTTTATTGAATTCATCTGGGGAAGAGGCTTGGTTAAAGAACCAAAAAGCTAAAATTGTAGTTACTTTTTTAACTATCGCTTCATAAAGATCAGTAGTGTTATCCTCTTTATTGTAGTAATCTTCAATTTTTTCATCAAAATCATTTCCAATAAAGTAAGGAATTGGCTCTTCATCCTCCTCCCTTTGAATATGAGTCAGCATCAAAGTATACCAAAGAAGAAGTCTATTTTGAGCCTTTGTATCAGCAGTATGATCGAATAAAGACTGCATTGCCGATTCAGCATCTACAATTTGCCTTTTGGTAGAAGCCAGCTTTTCCTTAATAGACTCAAGTTTTTCTTTTTGTTTTTCAGTTTTTTTATCAACACTTTCTAGGCGAACATACTCATTCTGAATATCAAAAATTTCTTTATAAAGCTTACCATAATCTTTTGCATCATTTTCGGTCCAAACTCCACCAGTATCGCTATATTTTTTGTATAACATGGCTTTGGTTAAGATACCCTTTTTAACACACCTGCTCATTTCGACAGAATATTCTAACTCCGCATCTTCAAGATCTCGCCGCGAAGGTCTTTTTAGCTTAATCTGCACAGGTGATTTTTCTTTTACTTTTTTAGTAACAGTAGTCTCTTCTCCTGTTTTTTTGTTTTTGCGAGTTGTTTTCTTTTCCACCTCTCTCTCTTCATCAAGGGTGAATGAATATAATTCTTTAAATGACATAACCTTTTTCCTTATTTAAATACAAAACTTACTGTATAATTATCTACTTCTTCGCATAAATTTCTAATAGATTCATTACCAGCGTCTAAAATTCTTTTTCTTATCCAATTAACTTTATCAGGAGTGAAGTGATCAGCGGTGTCGATAATAGCATGATAATCCTCTGGGATGTTTTTATAAAGCTTTTGATAATGAAAATCATGGTCCATTTTCATATCCTCTAGCATTTTAAGCATTGCTTTAAAAAGTCTAGACACCTCTTTTTCAGAGCGACTATTTAAATATTTTTTCGCGTCCATGCCTTAATCCTATCTTATTATATAAATAAAAGTGTAAAAATCAACATGGCAGGATTTTTATCACAAGACCAAATAACAAAAATTAGGAATTTAGCTGGGACTCTACATAATACTTTTGCTAGAACTATTACTGTATACAAAAACTCAAAGAAAACACTAATAGCTTCTAATAATACTTGGAACTCTCTTTATAGAAAAACCAATACTGGTTCTAATAGCTCTGTTGAATACACTACAGAATCTCAAACATTTAGCGCTAGAATCTATTATGACAATATGGACACAGCCTATTTAACAGATGATGGGCCAGCAGACCAAGCTGGCACTCAAAATAAAGTAGTTGTGGCAGATGGAACAGTTAGAATTGTAGTGGAGGAAGATGGCTACAATTACATAAGCGAAGCTAGAAGAGTGGAATTTGATGGAACAAAATTTATTATTGAAAGTGATGGTCAACCTAGAGGCTTAACTTCTAATCAATTCTATACATTTGTTCTTAGTCCCGTGGATTAATATGCCCAAATTACCGCTAGATGTGCAACAAGCCTTGCAAAGACAAGCCCCAAAACAGCTTAGAAGGGGCTTCGAAAAAGATATTAAAAATAAATTTAAAAACATAAAAGATGAATTAATAAAAGAATTTTTATCTGATCCAGTAACTATAGAAATACTGCAAGGTCCAAGCGGCTCTAATATAAGCGGAACATTAGGGGGCGTAAGTAATCTTTTCGCATTTATAGGTTTTGATTCTGGAGATCAGCCCATATCTCCGATCTTGCAATCTCTAGAAAACATACAACTTACTTACAGTAAAGAGATTAGAAAACGAGGTATAGGTGTTGAATTTAATGTATCTATACCTACAGCTCAAGACATATTCGCGATTACGCCTTTGCCTTGGGCCACGGGAAGGAGCTGGGCAGAAGGAATTGAACGAGGATTGTCAGGATTAGGTTATTTATTGCGTAAAGATGGAGGAAGATCAGGCGCAGCAGTCCAAAGTCGTGTAAACAAAGTAAGAGGCGGCAGGTTTCAAAATAGACCTTATATTTCTGCTTTAATTAAAAAATACAGAAAAAGATTTGAAGAGTTAAAATGATAGAACAATTCCAACACAAGTTAACCACATCTTTCTTTTTGTGGTTTGACAATTTCCTTTTAACCAAAGGACAAGCCTTTAGTAATAAAACTGGACAGTTTTTTTATTATGAAGATCCAAGGCTAGACTCTAGGTATTTAGCTTATGGCAGTCCATATAAACAGTGGGTGACAGATTCGTCAATTGCTGGCGCGACAATACCCACAGGTGTTTCAGTTGTAGGAGCTGGGACTTCTGGAAGAGATGATGGAGTTGTTTTTGATTTTGATAATGGCAGAGCTTTATTCTCTGGAGACAACACTAACATGACTGTAACTGGTGAATTCGCAGTTAAAGACTTCAATGTATACTTAACAAACGATACAGAAGACGACCTAATAGTAGAAAACAAATATGTTGTTAATTCAAGGTTGCCCTCTGGCCCTTTTACTTACATTCAACCTTATGACGATGTTGTTCCCGCCATATTTTTATCTGTTTCTCAAGCTGAAAATGACCCTTTCGCTCTAGGTGGGATGCAAACAACAAAAAGTCAGGCAAAAGCTGTAATTTTAGCAGAGGACACTTATCAATTAGACGGTGTTTTGTCTATTTTTATGGACTCTGTAGACGAGGTTATATCAGCAATACCAATGTCTGGTTATCCAATTGATGAGTTGGGAGACCTCAAAGATAATGAGTTTAATTATTCAACAACTTCCGAAAGTTATAACGCAGAAACAAAATTCTGTGTAGAAAAAGTAAGGACATCTAAATTAAGCGATAGAACAAGAAATGTCCTAGCAAATGAACTTTATGTAGGATTCATAGATTTTGACATAGAACAACAGAGATATCGCTTCCAATAATTTCACATTTTAACAATAAAACTGTAAACAACAGAAAGAATCTTTATTATGGCCAGTAGAAACAGAGTAATTTATCAATCAGAAGGTTTATTCGTCAGCGAAAACGCCTCATCAACAGGTATAACAAAGCATGAACAACTTAATCGTGTTCAAAGCGCTAATTATAGCTTTACCATTAATAGGCAAGACATTAACCAGTTCGGAGACTTGGCAAGGATTGACTCCTTGGTGTTAGATCCCCCTACTGTTAGTCTCGATTTTAGCTATTATCTTGCAGATGGATTTAATGAAAGAGCTATGGGTTTTTTCGTTACTAATTCAGGAAATAACAGAGGCACAGTCATATCTCCAGGAACTGTAAACTGTCCTGTAGGTAATTTCGCTTCAGGTCACTTAACCGCTAACTCTGGTATTAACTTTTATATTGCCACTTCTCCAGATGGTGACGATCTAAACCAATCAATAACTGGACAACAACTTGATGGTTCTGATACTGTTATCGGAGTTGGTAACTGCTATGTAAGTGATTATACAGTAGATTTTTCTGTAGGAGCTATTCCTACAGTGAGTGTGACAGTAGAGGGATCGAACATGAACTCCGCAGTGCCAACTAAAAAAGGCACTTATGGTGGTTATGAAATACCCTCTCCAGCAGTAGACCAAGAAGCTGGAACTAAAATTTATGGTGGAGCTTCCACCGTTCAACTCCCTAATCCCACCACAGATGGTGGTATTACTGGTATTCCTAGTGGAACCGCTACTGCGATCACAGCCTTGCGCCCAGGAGATGTAACTCTTAATTTAGATAATGTTTCTGGTGAATCTCTAATAAAACTTGGCACTGATGAAGGCGCTCATATTCAAAGTGCTTCCATTTCATTACCACTTTCTAGAAGTCCTATTGATAGACTTGGTAGTAGGTTCCCATTTGCAAGAGAAGTTGATTTCCCAGTAAATGCCACTCTAAATGTCAGCGCTATAGTTAATGACGCAGCCACCCAAAACTTGGCTGATATCCTTGATTCTGGAGTCCAAAATGTAAGTCTTCAAGTAAAAGATAAAAACGCAGAAACAGCCATCAAATATGATATAAAAGGAGTTAAGATTGACAGCCAATCATTCTCCTCAAGCATCGGAGCAAATAAGTCTGTTGATCTAACATTCTCTGCTCAAATAGGTGGTCCTAACGATGACGTTAATGGAGTGTTTATGAGTGGTGTAGGATTTAATCAAGTCTTTGTCTAATAATGAAGGACTCCTCTGACAATAAAGATTTAAAGGAAAAAAGCTTATCCTCCCCGAAAGGGGGGGAAAAAGCTTCTCCTAAAAAAGATAAATCCTTTAAATTAAACGATCCAAATACCCGCCCTAGAAGGCAGAATAGAATCCTTAATGACGGGAAAGATTGGTTCGATACTCATCCCGATTGGAGAGAAGATTGGGTTTAGGTGTAAGTCACACCTATTCCGCTAGCGTCAATACCACCTAATTGTCTAGGTTGAGCTTGGTATATATTATACTGTGCAGCTAGTTGGGTTACTCTATTCATGCAATCAGTAGCTAGCCCTCTGTAGACTTTGGAGACTTCATTGCGATTAACGAACGTAACGGCACTTTCTCCGTCTCGTAGAGATAATACGTTGTCTCCACTAGCAGTAGACGTTGTAATGCCTCTAAGGGCATTTCTCGCCTCTTTATTGTAGTAATTTGCTAGATAGAGTTCTTTTAGGACACTTTGAGCTTCTATGTCCATTGCTCCATAAGTGCCAGTAGCCCCCTCGCCCTCGAAATTTGTGTAAAGGTAAGTGTTTACTTGACCTAAATTTTCAAACAACCACCCACTGACGTTAGCAACTGTAGCGATTCCTGTGTCACCATCAAATTCAGTGACAACAATTCCTGAAGCGAGATCTTCTAATACGTTCGGCATATAGTGTATTACACCATATTTTAGTATTTTAACTCTCTAACCAATCAAGAAGTTCCTTATGTTTGGGATTATTTGGGTCCAACTCAACGGCTGGAGTGGGTAGTGGTGCAGAAGCCATATTACCTCTGCTCTGATATCTATTAAATTCTTTAATAATATTATCTTTTACCGCTCCTTTATCGTAGTAAGGATTGATCCCAACTTTTCTAGCAAAAGCTTGTAGGTCTGCCTTGCTCATCTTATTTAGTTTATCTTTAAGTATATCGATATCATTTGTGCCAAAGGAGTTTGTTTCTCCTGCCCCGAAAATAACTTCTACTTCTTGCACAAGCTCTTTATAACGAGCGGTGCTTGTTTCTCCATTATCTCTAAGCTCCTCCAGCTCTTCTAAAAGCCCTTTTTTAGCTGGCTGTTCTTGCCCCGTGGTGACTTCTTTAAATGGAGCTTCCTTCTTTTTAACTGTTTTCTTTTTGGCCATATAATATTATATACACTTAATTAATAAATTACAAAAAAAAAGCCGCCCCCGAAAGGACGGCTTCTTTTATATGTGGAAGGTTTTTACTGACCTTTGATAAGTCCGAGAAGGACACGGTTGTCAAGAACAACACGACCCTCTTCGATCTGACCGTAATAACCAATCTTGTTCTGACGAACGCTGTACTGGTCATCTGCGATCAAGTTCATCTCGCTGTTGCTATCTGGATCAGTAGCAATAACGCGCATGAGTGAATCGCGAGTACGATCAACACCAACAATGATTTCATCAGAAGCGCCAGCAAATGCTGCGTTTCTAGCTCCACCGAAGGTCTTATAAGTAGCAGACCCAGCAGCAGTATCAAAGATAGTGTTAAACTTCTGACCTTTACCCATCTCGTTGAATTCCAAGATGTTAACGCCCATGAAGCTATCAAGACCTGCGTTCTGATAAAGCTCACTACGTAACTGCTCTGGAGCAGCAAGACCGTTGGAGTTTTCAGCCGCAGCAGCCTCTCCAAGCGCAGCAGTAGTGTTCACAGGGTTGTAAGCCATCGCACGGATGCTTCCAACAACCTCTGGAGAACAAACGATATCAGTAATACCACGGGTACGAGTGGTGGGAGTTCCACCAATCCAAGAAGTATTAATACGCTTGGCAAGAGTCATAAGCTTATTGAAGTCATCAAGAAGAACGGTGTCTGCGACAGCAGTTCTAAAGATTTGCTTATCCTCAAACAAAGGAGAAGTTTTAATTGAAGCGCCAGCAAGAGAAGTCATAAGAAGAGTAGCAGAAGTGCGCTCTTGCTTAAGAAGAATTTCTTGTGCAACGCGAGTAAATGTTTTTCCGACAACATCCATACGACTCTTTGCTGCGTAGCGGCGATCAAAGTCAACGGCGGCATCAAGAGTGTAAGTAGCTAACTTAAGCTCGGAAGCTGTAGGAAGCACTTGGTTACTTGGAAGACCACCTGCGTGACTCTGACTCCAAACCCTGACGTAATCTTCGTCAGCGATATCGTAGTAAAGGTCAAGCGGGATGCTTGGGTTGTCATCCGCATCAAATTGAAGCGAATTGAAAAGATTGCTTACAGTAGGAGCTTGGTTGAGAACCTCGGCCAAAACTGGTCCGATGAATTCAGCAAGCGCTACTTGAGCCTCGTATGCCACACTGCGGTTACGAGAAGCCATAGCTTTTACAAGCTCGACTTGTTCTGGAGTTCTTTTTAAAGTAATTTTCATGTTATAAAGCCTTTCTAATTATTAGTTACAATCAAACGATACAACGATGTAATCACCAGAGAACTGATCTGTGGTTGGGCCTACGTTTGCACGGTGACCTGTTCCAAGAACGTGTCCAAAGTTCCTATCTTGCTCGGCTAACTCACCAGTGGTGATAGCGTTAATGTCAACATGAGCGAAACCAGTAACTTTTCCAGCGCCATCAGGAGAGATTTTAATCCTATTTCCTGGGGCGTAGCTAGTGATAGGCCCATCGAAAGCTGCTGTAGCTAAAGTAAAGATACCTTTAGTAGCAATAGGAACAGCTTGCCCTGGGAGCATTGCTTGGAGTTCTTCTTGCTTCTGTGGGTTGTAAAGCAGCTTTTCGCCGTTTTCGTCGTTTTTAGCGGTTTGATAAAGAGTCATCCCAAGTGGGCGATCTCCTTCTACTGCGCCTGTAACTTTGATATTAACTTCAGGATACATTTCTGTAGTCCCAAGGAATGGATAGTCGGTGTTACCCAAATAACTATTCGTTTGGTAAGTTACAGGATCGTTATCGAAGTTTCCGTCTGCTACTTTCACAAATACCCCAGCATCGCCAAGGCCAGATCCAGTAGTGCTATCGAGAACATCACTATCAATGATAGAATACATGTTCACGACATCGTGATCAGAATATTGTCTGAATGGTAGAATTCGTAATGCCATAATTTTAGTTTGTTAAATTAAGAAATTTCAATGTTTTCGCGGGAAAAAGCTGATTTAAACTTATCGCGCAAAGAGGGTTCTTCAGATGCAGTAGCCTCATTTGCATTAGAGATTTCTGCATCTACAGTTTCAGCAGCATCAAGAGCTTCTTCAATTTCTACTTCTTCAGTAGAAGCGTTGGAAAGCTTTTTAGCTACTTCTTCATCAATACGAGCTTGGATTTGAGCATTGAACTCTTCTTGAACTTCTTTGTTTTTGTGCTTCCAAAGCACATCAAGTTTAGAAGCAAAAGCCTCGTAAGAATCGTCGTCTCCTAAACCTTTAAGTTCGGAAGCAAGAAATTCACGGTCTTGATCGTCGAGATCAAACTTGTTGTCAATTTCATCCATACGAGTGTTAAACGAAGCGACAGCTTCTTGAGCTTTTTTCTCGTTTTCAAAACCAGAAATGCGCTCACTAGCAGCACCAAGTTTTTCCTCTAGCTCTGCGACAGAGGCTTTGAGGTCTTCGTATTCTTTAATTTTACCTTCTTTCTCTAATCTCTCTGCTTCAAGATCCTTACGGTACTGTTCGTCCCGCTGACGGATTGCATCTGCAAAGGTATCAGTCATAGAAGCGACAGCTTCCTTGGAGAATTTCTTCTCGTTAAGAAGATCCTTTAGTTCTTTTAGAGTATTTTCAAGTTCCATATCAATGATGTTCTTTTGTGTGTTTACATTTAAATTATTATTTTGTGAAATTTTATCCCTCTTATCATTTATAAAAATTTGAGTTTTTTCAGGAGGTTTCGAATATAGACCTTTCACATCTGCTGCTGGATTTAATGTATAAGCGATGCCTAACGGGTATATATCACCCATGATTAATCTGTTTATTTTCTCTCCTTTATCGGTCTTACCATTACCGCCATAACTCCTTAAATTACCTTGCAATTTAGCTATTTCTTCAGGATCAGATATAATTCTAGCCTCACTTAATTTGTCACTGCCCACAGCTAAAACATAACTATTAAATCCTACCTCCCAGCTAGCGGAAACTTTCTGATATTGGTCACTTTCACTATCTAAAGAATTTTTTACTAAATTTGTGAAATTAGGATTAATTGTTTTATAAAGAACAGCTCCTAGAGAAATATTAAAAGGCTCTCTAAGGGTTTTTACCTCTTCTTCGCCCATTAGCTCACTTGAGCCAAACTTGCTGTATCCAGCAGAAACAATATGCCCTACTACTTTTTGTTTATCATGCTCTATGTTTGTAGGCTTATGAATAAACTTATTAGTATATTTTACGGCTGTAGACGTATCCATCCCATCGCCGTTTTTATTAAATTGATTAATTACAGCAGCATTAAAAGCTACACCCATTAAATCTACATTTTCGTCGTAATCTATATCGCTCGGGACTAAAGGTTCTAAATTTTCTAAAGAAGCCTTAGATATCAAAGAAGCCTCATTTATTTCGCAAGGAAGTAAAGGGGCTTCAAATGTAGTGGTGTATTTGTAATCCATTATTTTTTATCCATCCAGCTTTTGGGTAGAGCGCTTTCTGCTCCTATTTTTTTAGCTCTTTTAGTTAGTTTGCTTTTAAACTCCTCAAAACTCATTGGGCCTTCATATCTGCCCCAACTACTCACTGCATTTTTTACATCCCTAGCAGATAAAACGGGGAAAGACCTCCTTTTGGGGTCAAGAAAGTCGCTATCTTTTAGCTCGCTTCTTTTTTTTTACCATACCTTTCGGCAGCGATATCAGTAAGCATTTGAGCGTAAGTCATTTTCTTACCGTTTTTGTCCTTATCTTTATGCATACTCTTGGACTCTTTTTTGTCTTTGCGGAGCATTTCGAAATCCTCTTTTGAAATCTTTCCATCCTTGTTTTTATCAAGACCGCTTTTCTGCTTGGGGGTCATATCTGCCTCCATTTTCTTTTTGCCATTTTTATAAGCAGCTTTTGTGTCTTTTTCCTTGCCATAATGACCAGCCTTCATTTTCTTTTCAGACTCCTTATCAAACTTCATATCTTTCTTAAGAGCTTTCTTTTCAGCGTCTTTTTTCTCTGAAGGCGCACCCTTATCCAGCTTTTTCATTTTGCTCTTGTCATCCTTGACAGCATCTTTCTCATGTTCGACTTTCTCTTTTTTAGTGTCGCGCTTGAGTTCTTTTGTATCAATTTTATCATATTGCTGCTTTGTCATGGCAGCTTCAATCTCCTCGGCAGAGATAGATACTTCGATTTCGTTAGAGTGAAAATTACTGTTTTTCATGGCTGTGATATAAAATGGCTGCTGGATATGTTTCTAAAGTATGTTGTGCTGAAATATCTAAAACTTCTTTTAAAGTATTTAAATTTTCAATTTCGTTAAAATCCTTTACACATGATTCTAGCGTTTCGCCCCAATATTCTTTCTCATTAGAGCAAACTATAGATTCACATAGATTAGAAACCATTTCTTCTTGAGCTTCACTAAGTTCAGAAATCTTTAAATGAGATGTCATTTTTTCTTTTGCATCATGAATCAAATTATCAATTTCATATATGGTTTTTTGAATATTAGCTCTAGAATATGTAGCATTTGCTAAAGGGATATCTGTAGTGCCTTCTGGTCTACCAGCGGTCTTCCTTGGGCCTTTTGCTTTTCCATCAGGAGAATAAACTGGCACTCCTCCAACAATTGGATTGTAATAGCCTTTTTCTCTATCTTCTAAAAACTCTTGTTGTGCCTTATCCAGTTTATCTGGCTCTGGGAACTTGCCATTATGGAACATTTCCATTCCTTGCTCTGGAGTAATGATACCAAGCTCCATCAGACGAGTAGAAGCTCTCATCAGTTGAACTTCGTCCCTCATATCAATATCTTTCATCTTTGCCTCGGGCCATGAACGGAAACCTAAATCTTTAGCTATTCTTTTAATTTCTTTGTTTAAAAAATCATTTAAAAAGCCATAACGAGACTCTTGTAATCTATCAATAAAGATTTGGGCTTTAACCTGTGTAGAGTTGAACTTTTCCTCACCTACAACAATGTTTTGTAAACCCTGCTTGATATCTTCGTTTAGTATTTGATACTTTTGTGGTCCCAGAACCAAATTAAGCTCTGGTATAATAAATTCAGCTTTTGTAGTATAATCCGAAACTAAAACCCTACCCACACTCTCATTCTTGAAAAGGTTTTGCATGGCGACCATGTTATTAGGGTTGACCCCTCCCTTTTCAGGATCAGCCCCCATAGTGATAAGTAAAATAACATTTTCTACAGTCCTCGTAATAGCTTGATCCATTTTCTTTAATTCCATCTTTGCATTGATGTCCTCAAGAACTGGAAAACCAAAAGGAACAGCGAATGGCTCATAGTCTTGTTTTTTATAAAAAGAATAAGACAACCTTGTAGGGTCTAGGTTTATTTTTATTCCCTTGTTACTATAAGAGCCTTTTTGAATTGATTCTTTTATTTCTGGATCTAAAGCTTCAAATATAGCCAGATCCTCTTCTGTTTGTGGGCTACCAAGTCTAGCTATTTCGTATTCAGACAATACTTTTTGATATACTCCACCAGTAGTAAACGTGGTAGATCTTCTTGCTATAACATCATATGGATTTAAAAGAATATATTTTAAAGGTATTTTATTAGTTGCAGCCCCTATTGTCCCCACTTGATTAATTAACCTAGCGTAATCATCAGCTTTAAATTTACCATCTATCCTATACAGAAAAATATTTCCACTTCTGTAATACTCTCTAAAATACTGATCTTTTAGAGCGATAATATTAATTTTTTTAAACCACTCGTAAAAAAACTCTCTGCTTTTTCTGCTTCCTCCCTCTAGGTAAATATCAGTGTTTGTGAACTCTGACATAATATCTATAGCGTTTCTAAACACTGCCACGTTACAATACGCCTTTTGGCAAAGCTCAATAGCGTCTCTACAGGTAATCCCATCAGAACCATATTCGTAAGGAAGTAATCCTCTACGGATGCTAGAAAACCTTTCTTTTTGTGTTACGTACGCGGCCCTGTTTGTCCTACTCCCCGCAAACGGACTTTGTGAAGCCGCTTGCCTCCTAGCCTCTGATATAGCGGTATAAGATGCATCGGAAGTATAAAAAGGCTCGCCCAGCAGTTCTGGAGAAGGCTCTTCTCCATCAGTCTGTGATGGGTGATTAAATTTGTTCCAATATTCAGAACGCTTGGTATATTTTCTTTTAGCCATAAATATAATTTATTTTACACTCCAAAGTTAACTTTCAACTTTTAAAAGTTAAGAAATAAACATCGGGGTAAATGTAGTCTGGACATTTGATATATCCTCCGACTCCATATCATAGAAAATGTTCATCATCCAATTTCCTAAAACCAATGCAGAGTATGAGTCTTTTCTAGCTTTATCTGCGCCACTTTGCTTTCTTAGGTTGGGTGGTAAATCAAAGCTTTGAGTTCCTTGAACAGATGTCGTGATTTGTATCAAAGCGCATTGCACTTTAATTAAATCCATCATATCCTTTTGATGCTCTACGAAATCAATCATTCTAGCACCTTTACCACCTTTTTCATTGGGGTCGTTTCTAATAAACTTTAATTGTTCGATAGGGACTCTAGATTTTCTTTGATTGTTATAATCATCATTCATAGCCGCCCCAGCGAAGAATATTCTCTTGTGATCAAAAGCTGACTGTAAAGATTCGTTAGCTAACCTAATCCAAGCTGAAGTAGGTTTCCTAAGAAACACAAAATTCTTTTCTGACTTGTTATATTGATTTTTAAGCCTTCTTAAGTTTTTATCATAATCTTTTGATTTATCTAAATCAGCTTCTATGACTCCAAGCTTCAAATTTCTTTTTTTGAATATTTCACTCTCGTTACAAGAATTAACAAATTGAACACCACCGTTATAGTCGCCCACAACAGCAGATATGTTAAAATGAGTGAGTATATATGCCATATACTTTATGTGAGTCTTTAAACTAGCTCCAGAGAGAGCATAACTATGAACAATAGTTCCTTTTCTAGTATCACGATTCAACTTAATCAACAGCATCGCAAAATCATCTGAACTTTCACTTTCAGACCAAGAGGGGTCAAAAGCTAACAAATATTCGTCTTTAGGATTACCTATGACCTCCACGCACTGACCCTCGCCATCGGGAAGAGTACAAGCAGCCATTTTGCTCACCTTAAAGTATCCAGAGCTGTCATCTGTAAATATAGCCCCAAACTCTCTATCGAATTGCGAGTCACTCATTGTGGACTTTGATTGATTTATTAAACTTTGATCGTAAAGTTGTTCTGGGGCGCAATCATAACTAAAATGCATAATAGTTCTATGCGCTCCATCTTGTTTGTTCTCGTTTAGAATAAGGGCTTCATATTGCTGATATATCTTGTAAAGGTATTCGAATTTGTAAGAGGCTGATGATAAACCAATAATTTTGTTGTTTGGCCATATCTTCCTATCCTCTTCTTTCATTTTACCCTGCTCAATCATCTGGGTCTCTAGGTCATAAACTTCTTGACGCTCGGTAGGGTTTTCTACGACAGAGAGGAATGGTATAATAACCTCATTGTAAATTTTTTCAGGCATCAGCAATAACTCATCGATGATCATTCTTTGGAATCTAAAACCCCTCAATTTTTCTCCATCTCCCAAAGGCAATGCTCTTATACTGCTTCTTCCTATCTCCATGACCCACTCATCGTTCATTTTAGAAACTCTAGTTATACATTGAGAAAAGAAGGTCGCCTTCGGACTTTTGGCAATGTCTTCTATCTTCTTAAAGATCATTTTAGATTGCCTAAATGACTTAGACAAAATACCTATCTGGACACCCTGATTTAAAATAGCGTCTAATAGCGCGAAAACGCCCGTAGAGAAGCTTTTAGACATACCCCGACTCCATATGCCTAAAAAGTAATCGGACTCCATCATCGCCTTAATAGCCATGTGCTGGAAAGGGAATAATTTTACCCCCGTAAACAACTCACAAGCAAAAGACGGATTTTCTCTTAAAAACTTATAAAGCAAAATTTTTGCTTCAGTTTCTTCTATAAACCCCTCTTTTCCGAGAATGTGTTTGTTTATATCCTTGTACTTTCGGTTTAGTTTCTGTTGTCCTGTTTCCCAAGCCATCTTTTTTTAATTGTTTGTCCCAAAAATATTGTAGGTCTACCTCCCAGAGTTTCGTGCCTAAAACAAGAATTTTAGGTATCAGCTCTTCGCTCTTTTGTCTTGAGCCGCTAAACACAAATTGACAACAATCTGTATAGTTAGCTTGGATCTCTCTCATTCTATGGTAAACATAATCTAGTTTAAATTTTTTGTAGACACGCCTATTTACTGCCCACATCTTATCAAAAGCTGTTTCTGTAACTACATATAAGTAACAACCCATTGTTCGGCACCTCTCTAACTCTTTTATAAATCGGTTGTAACCATTTGTTATGGTTGAGCAAAAATCCTGGTAAGATTTCCTATCCACGAATGTATAGTCATATAAATCTCCCCCAACCGCATAATCGCCCACATCCAACTTTAACAATTCAGAATTGTTGAAATGCAGTGGCTTTTGTTCTCTTGTATCTATTAGAATCGGCGTGTTTGAATAATCTTTATTGAATTGCTTTGGCAACGCTTTAGAAAGCATAGGCTTCATCTGCAATTGTTTGCATGTGTCTTTGTAGCTGCCAAAGACCTCTTTACATAAGTCTATATCTGGTAGATTGCTTGTTTGCAGATAAGTAGAGGGTGGACCAGCAGTTATGCCCTTGGCTTGTAGTTTTTTTTGTAAAGCTGTTACAATGAAATCTTTAACGTCTTCTTTCGGTGCCTGTTTGCACCATTTGTTCATATTTCTTTTGTTTATGAACTCTGTAGAAAAATACTGCTTATAATTTTTAAAAGGTATCAACTCTCCAGTTAGCTTATCTTTTCTTTGATAGCTCTCCACATAGTAATCTCCTAAAAGCTTATCGTGCTTTTTGATGTGCGCGTGTAAGCTCCTCAATGAATCAAATGACTCCCCACATATTTTGCATTTAAATGACATCTTGCTGACCAATTCCTAATACTCTTGCTTTCCACTCTGCCATCCCCTCTAATCTTTCTGCTTCCTGCTTTACTGCCTCTTTTTGCATTTCTGCAATTCTTATCATTGTCTGCCTTTCTTCCTCTTCTTGAAAAAGCTGCACTATAGACAAAAACGAAGCGTTCTCTTTGTTTAGCTTTTTCATCCTCTCGCTTCTGTCCCCTTGAAGCTTCTTTGTTAGGTTCTCAATACGAGTTTCGCATTGATGATACTCTGAACTCTTGGTTTTGATAATTTCCGCAAGCCTGATAGACATTTCTTGCTGCTCATCTGCCTCATCAAACATACTGTTAAGTTTATTTAAGTGGGCGCTGATAACTTCTAGATTAATAACCTCTTTGCATACATTTAAATACAAATTAATTTCATCAGCAGTCAAATCTGGCTTGTCCCAAGTTAAACGCACAAATTCATGTTCAAACAGAACTCTATCCTCTTCATTTAAAAAATTGTTAATAATTTTTAGAAATCTTGAGTTAGAAAGGTTAACTCCGAGTTTTTCTACGCAAATTTGCTTTTGTCTGTTAAGTTTCGATTCATTTAACCCCAAACCAGTGGCATCATTGATTTTTTTGATGATTCTGGATGAAGACTTCGGTGCAATGTATGAATTGAGAGCGCCTGAATCTTGAGATGGTAAAATGTCAGGATTAACCTCTCTGATTTCAGCTAACACAGCTCTTTGCTCTGCACTTAGAGGTCTGACAATTCTAGAAGGGAAAACAATTTTAGCTATCTCCAAAGAAGACATCCCTTCTTCTGCTTGTTGAATTATAAATTCTTTTTGTTCGTTTGTGAACTCTATGCTCTCTGCTGGAACTCTCCCCGTTGTTTTAAAGTCTATAGAGTTTTCTACCAAAAACTTTCTAACAGCTCGCCCTTCTTTAGATCTTCCGTCTAAAGAGTCATCTTCAAAGCACTGCTTTGTCAGATCAATTAAGTTAGGAATTTTTGATGCGTTTTCCCTTAAAAAATCTTTCTGTTCTTTAGTTAGGTCCATCTTCTATAATATCTTGGTCCCTTAGTATTTCCATAGCCACTTGTAGGAACTTCTTTTTTAAATTCTTCACTTGTCTATAGCCAAGCTTTCTTTTTTGAGCGGATATTTTATAACCCATGAATTTAGCAACGTCCTCTTCATTATTTTTATCAAAGTAAAGCATTCTGTAAGCAGTATAATGAATATTACTTAAACGGCGCTTCATCTCTCCATCCAACTTTTCTAAAGAAGAATTAAAGTCAAAATCAACATATTGTTTACTTGTGACTTCTTTTACAAAATCTTCAGTAGATAATGGTATTTTTATTTCTAACGCGGCTTTTTTAGATTTTTCCCACTTTTGACAAATCGGGCATATTGATGAATCATGATTTGAAAATTGATAATCTGGACACGGATTAACATAATTACCGTAATGGTTTCTTATGAGGTTGCGAATTTGATTAGATATAATTCTGCCAATCCAAGGTTCAAGCGGTCTCTCTTGATCCCACATGTGCCATTTTCTAGAAATGTGAAGTTTGATGATTTGTTGAACATCATCAAAATCAAACCACCTGACAGCATTTAACCTCCACTTATACTGCTGTCTTCTTATCGCGGCATCAATTACTTCAGAAAAGTCTTCGTATGTATAATCACCCTTCTTTTTTCTTTTCATCAATAAATTCATTAATAGATCTAGTCTTTCTCTTCCGAGGAGTCTCGGATTCAGGTGACTCTCCTATTAAGGAACCGAATGTCATAGGGCGCTTGTCTGATGCTTGCACCTCCACTTCGATGCTAGAAATGTTAGGAACGCTTTCTGCATCCGTTTCGTCTTTAGAAATAATAACAGATTTTTCTAAAACAGGCATACCTGCCGAAGTGTTCGCTGTAGAGGTAGAAGCTAAAGAATTAAGTTGGATACCGCACTTTCCACAAAAGTTAGGTTTTGCATGAGCGTAAGAAATTTTTGTTCCGCAACTGTGACAAAATAGATGAGCCATACTATATTTTATTTAATTAAAATAGTTTTTTCAAAAAAACAAGGCATGTGTCCTTTTTATCAGTAGCAGTTCGCCGCTTGCGCGTGACACTTTTTTCTTGCTTATATATATAATATTACACTTCCTTACCTTTTTCTAACTTAGAAATGATAAACTTTAAAATTTTACTACGAACAATATCATTTCTGTTAAAAGAAAAGGAATGTATTCCGTTCTCTCTTGATTTGTCATCAGAGAAAATATCAAACATATCTTTGAAGCCAGTTTTACCGTTGATATCGCTTTGCATAAAGTCTCCGCATATAACTAACTTGGTGTCCTCACCAATTCTAGTTATCAAGGTAGTCAACTCTTTAAACGTAAAGTTTTGAGCTTCATCTGCCACGATTAACTTATTATTCCAGTTAGCTCCTCTTAAAAAGTTCACAGGGATTGCTGTGACCCTCTCTTTCTGTTTTAAGAAGGCTGTATCTCCCTCATGTATTATTTCTTCCAATTTATCGTATAAGGGCAACGTGAAAGGGTTGAACTTTTCAGACATATCTCCTGGTAGGCTACCCAAGCCTTTATCTGCGCTTTCGACAATACTTCTTATATAGAGAAGATCTTTTTCCTTATCTTCAGCCATTAAACGCAAACACCCATATAAAGACATGTATGTTTTACTAGAACCTGCTGGACCAGACACAAACATGATTTTAACCTCTTCATCTAGCAACGTGGCTAGAAATTTGCGCTGATTTGGGGTAAATTTAAATTTCCTTTCCTTAAACTTGATAGAGTGGAAAGTGTGAGGCTCTAAACGAAAATTAGACAATTTTTTAAGTGCCATATGTAATATTAATTACACTTAAATCATAATTTTATTTGCTTAATTGTGGCGCTAGTTGTCAAAGTTTCGCCACCATTAGTAGAGAGCGATTGTGTTAAAACTCTAGAGCCAGCGTCAAATTTAATTAAATCTACAATCTGCGACATAGCGGCTGTGCCTCCTATACCACATACGCTGACACTCAACGAGTTAGATAAAGACTGTCCACTAAAATTTATAAGGCTATTCAATCCTGTTGATGCCACAGTAAGCTCTTCCTCAACTCCATCGAGCAACATTGAAGAAGCGTTAATTGAACCGATGCCGTAAACGGGAGTTCTGGCGTATTTCCTTGTAAAACTTATTTGGCTTTGTGTGTTATTTAAAATATTTGCATTATCATCTATAAGGCAAGTATGACCATAAGCTACTGCGTCACTATCCAAAGGCACAGTCGAACCACCGTAAGGGTTGCTATCTCCACTTATAGACCCATCAATAGCAGGATCTAAAGAAACAAAACTAGCATTTAAAGTAACAGCGGCAAAAGGGTTTATATTTATAGATACATCCGTTGCATAGCAGTCTCGATACACTCCGCTACCCAATTGAATAATAACAGAACTATCTTGATTTACATCTTTTAAAAAATCTAAACCTGAAAGCATTCCTGTATGAAATACGCAATCGATAGATATGTTTGCGGATAGAGCTTGTTGAAAACCAAATTGATCAGTAGAATCGATAGTTGTCCCCAACTTACGTTTGGGGCTATGATTTGTATTGTAATTTACACTTGCTTGGGTCGCAGGAATATATCCATTCACTTCAGAAGGAAGCGCTGTAGTGCCGATACCACCAATATAAACAGGAAACTCACTATAAGGTAAACTCATTTGTTTAATTTACACCGTTTTACTGATTACCAACTACCATAAGACCAAAATTTGCCGTAGCATAAGAAATCCAGATCACACCCCAACCATAATCCCTCTTCATAAAATAAGCAAAAGCAACGAGAGCATACATGACCCCAGCTACCAATGGGACATACTTTGTTATATCGTCAAGAGTCACTTTGAATTATAGGGTCTGATTATTTTTTTTAAACAATAAATGGAACTCATGCCCCCGTTTACCACGCCCAGACAATTGGGTGGGGGTTTCTCGTTGATAGATTGATAATGGACTCCCCCCGCCAGTTTGCCACGCAAACGCAAACTAATTTTTTCAGAAATGGGGTAGGGTTGTCAAGCCCTTTTTTAATAAAAAAAAAGATAAAAAAAGATAAAAAAAGCTTTACTTTTGTTTGATTGTGTGCTATAGTTACTACATGAAAATAAGCAACTTTGAATTGAACGACAGCGTAACTTTTAAGCATGGCGAGAGCCTTGAGTTCGTTGACACAGGCATAATCTTTCACATAGAAGATAATTGCCTACACGTTGAGGTCAAAGAACTCGATGAGGTCTTTGAGGTAATCGCTGAAGAAATCGTAAAATAATACAAAAAAAAACTTGCTTTTAACTTTAACCTGTGCTATAGTAGAAACATGACAGAAATTAAAAATCAAATTGGAAACGGCGCGGAAATCGTGTCACAAGGTAAATGGTTCATCGTAACTGACACAGACCTAGAAAATGGTCTTGTGTGGGCTATGGATCAAGACGGCGGCGAGGAAGCAATTTCTCTCGACGCAATCGACGATATCAGACTAGAAGATATCGTAACCCGCGACTGGTCGCCAATGCTCAACAAGTTG
>CERT01000618.1_pt1 | contig 19887 bp, 6 predicted proteins | sample 530691 | NCBI WGS metagenome assembly CERT01 (sample SAMEA2620861, study PRJEB7988) | marine metagenome | biome: marine biome (ENVO:00000447); feature: surface water layer (ENVO:00002042); material: "saline water (ENVO:00002010), including plankton (ENVO:xxxxxxxx)" | depth 5 m
GTTTGATTTAGACTTAGAATTTGGCAAAATTGGAGAGGATTTTGTCCAAGACATGCAGAATGGTAACACCATGATAGAAGTTAAGACAGAACGCGATATATGGAAGAATACAGGCAATATAGCTGTAGAGGTTAGATGTAATGGCGTTCCATCAGGTATTTCTACTACAGGCTCTGCAGTTTGGATACATTTACTGAGTTATAATAATAAAATAGAGGGTGGGTTTATATTTTCAGTAGATGATTTAAAAGATAAGATTAGAAGATTGTTGAAGGAAGAAAAAGCTAGACTTGTAATGGGTGGTGATTTTGATTCTAGTCAGATGGTATTACTACCAATCAAGGAGCTATTTTAAAACATTATTGTATTACTTTTCAAATGCCTTCTAATATTTTTCTTAGCTTGTTTTAATATTTCAGGGTCTTTTATATACTTTTGTATATGTTTATTTAAACCCATAATTTTAGAATTATATTCGTTTGTTGCACTTGTAAGTTCTTTTCCATACACCTTAGCTCTTTCAGGGTCTTTAGCTAGCCACTCATACCATGCAACTCTTATTTCTTCATTTAATTTTTTATTAGCACCAGAATATTTTTTATTTAAATCATATGGGTTAGGATGAAATGATGTAATATCTCCATCTAACTGAGCTACTGCTTTTTTCAAATATAAATTAAAGTTTGCAGAAGTGTGATTCTCATCTTTCTTTAAGCCTTGTCTCATCATATCTGCGGCAACTACAAACATGGTAGTAACGTACTGTTTAGCAATATCGTCAACTTTTCCGCTCATAAATACAGTTTTAAAATCTCTGTATGCATCACTTCTTGTCCCTAATTTGCTTGAATCATTACCCATAAACGCATTATTAGATGGCTTGTCTGGGTACATTTCTTCTAAGAAATCATACTTTAGTGTTCTATACTTATTGTATTTTAATTTAAATGGATTGTTAATTCTGTCTAATGTTTTAATATATCCTCTATATCCAGATGAAATAGATTTAAGGAAATCTTCTCCAGATTGTCGTACAGTTTTCTTGCCTTGTATTGGAGCTCTAAAAAGGTCTATAAATCCATGTGTCCAATTTATCATTGCAGGATATACTGTTGTCTCCGCAGCTTCTCCTCTTAGATAACTATATATTGAGGTTGCGACTCCAAGTGATTCGCCTTGTACAAGAAGATGCTCTGCCCACTTAGCATGATTAGAATTTTCTTTTGGCATTGGAGTTCCTAGTAAGGCATGATTGACTGCCGCTATTGTATAACCTGCCGCGAAAGGAGCCAATCCAATCGTTGCAAGCTTGCCGTAATCTCCATGCTTATATGCAGTTTTTACATTTCTTATTGTGTTATCTGATGCTTTATATGCCATACGTAAAAATAAAGTTAAAGGCTTTGACATTGGCCCATTTGCCCATATTGGCTGGAACAAACCTGTAGATGCACCTTGTGTATTAATGTGAGCATACGTTGCTATTTGCTGTTCAATATTATCTAGCTCTAATTGTATTTTCTTCCTATCAAAAGTGCTCATTTTATCAGTATGACCTACTAATCCATCATTACCATATTTTTTAAGAAGATTAATTTGGTCATCATTTAAAAAGAATTTATCTTTTAATTGACCCTCAGCTTTAGCTTTTACTTTACTATTAAAATGCTTATAAAATATTCTATCTATACGCTTTCTAGCATATCGTTTAGCTCCTGCTACTGCAATATATCTATTTGCATTTTCAGTTGGCCTCATTCCGCCTACTTTAAATATTGTATCCCATAATTTTGGAGTAAAAGTAATATCATCAACATGTCGCAATCCAACTTCAGTAAGGCCTGTAAGTCTTAAATTAGCTCGGACATCAGAGTTTATTGAATCTATGATTCCTCCAAAATAATCAACAAAATCTAAAAATGATGCATTTTGTACTTGACCAAGTGCAAGGTTTTTATATCCAGATGTTGGGAATCCTAGTGCAGTTTTAGCAAATATAGAAGCTGTTTGATTAAAAAATCCTCCAAACTCTTTAATTGCTTCATTGTAACTACCATATTCTCCAAGCTGACGATTTACAATTTCATTAACAACTCTTCCATGTTCTGGAGATTTTTGCTGCAGCTCTAACAACATTTTTTGTGAACTATAATGCTCTGGCCCATGTTTAAATTTAATTTTATATCTATCGGGGAAATGCTCTATAGTCGCTAACGCCTTTGCAACTCCAAGTCCATATGCTTTTGTTGCTCCATACTCTCTATTATACATCTTAATTGTTTTGCCATCTACTTCTAAATACTCAGGAAGTTTATCATTTCTATTTTTAAAAAAACTATCAGATATCTTAAATGACTGTCTATAAGTCTGCATATTATTATATAAATCTTGAGCTCTCATTAATGCTCGTTCTGCAAATTCTTCCATATTCTCGGCTGTTGCTTTTGTGCCATATTTTTCAATAGCCATTTTCTTTGCTTCTTTTCGAGCCGCATCATTAATAAATTTAGTTTGATAGCTTCCTGCTCTATCAATCATTTTTCTAGCTTCTTTAGTTAATTCATATCTAACATATACTTCATTTTCTAAAAACTTTAATGGTCTTGTATCTAAAAATTCTTTATGTTCTGCTTCTGTATCAAAATATTTTCGTGTAATATCAGCAAATTCTTTCTTTACATTGTTAGTAAAATCAAAATATGCATATACTGCTGCAAGCTCAGGATTGTCAGTATCTAGCTTTGGACGTTCTTTGAATCTTGTTTTATGATTATACTTTGTATTCATCACATGCTTGCCATCTTTTACAACAATAGCATCTGATTTATATATTTTTTTAAATAATTTTTTTTGAGAGCTAGTTAACTTGTTGAGGTCTAGTGTCTCCAATAAAGCTTGTTTGTCTAAGACGGTACCAATGTCATCGCCAAATTTTTTCTCCCAGTTACTTCCCAATAATTTTGATACTTTCCCTTCAAATTTTTCTACAAAATTAGCAACGTGTCTAAACTCGGATGATGCATGTTGTAATAATTTGTTTTCTAATGCTTTAAACATCTTACCACCTAAAGAACCTATATAACTATGACCACTATATATTCCTCTTAACATCCAATTTTTAAATGAACCTGGGCGTTCAAAATCTGCAATAATATTATTAGGCAGCGTATTATCTGATTGAACGATTCGCTCTAGTAAATGAGCACCTGCTTTATTTGTATTGGGAAATCTAGTTTCTCTTAAAAAATCTTTATATTTATTAGCTGCCTTAACATCGTTTGCTAGTTGATATAAATTGTCCGCTTTAATTTTAAAAAAGCTTAACATTTTATTTCGCATTTTTTTATCTATAAAACCTTCTTCAATAGCTCTAATTTCATTTACAGTCTGAAATACACCTTCCATTTTAGCAACCCTAGCAATATCTTCAAATGGAACTTCATTTAAACGCTGACTAAACTTAATAATATCTATTTCAGATAAATCTTTACCTGTAAGTTTAAATCCATCAAAATCTTCTATGCCTGCATCTCTAGCTATCTGTTTAAATACTTCGTTACGAGTACTACGACTCATACCTCCAGCTTGTTTTACAGCAAAGTCAAAATCTTTTTTAACAGAAGCAGCTCTTTCTTGCACACTTGCAAACTGATACTGTGGCATTCCCTCAGAATTACGAACTGCCTTTCTATACTCAGGAATATCCTCAAAGCCTTTAAGTACACGCTCTCCAAGCAATCTTCTAACATCTAACTTTGTTAAATAATCTTTTCCAAAAAATACTTTGGTGACCGTACTCCACAATTGTTCTGCCCAGGTCTTCATTTTAGACGCTAATGTAGGAGTTCTTGACTGGTCATCAGCCCATCTCATTATTTCATCAGGAATAAACTCACTAAGAGGCTGCTTTGCTTTCTTAGCATCTTTAGCAAATATTTTTTCGCCACGTTTCCAAATCTTTTTAAGCTCTTTATTGTTTGTTTTGTCAATTAAATCTTTTAATCTGTGAGCGTTCTCATGATACCATGTTTTTATATTAGCTTTTTTAAGATTAATATAAATTACTCCATCTGCAAACATACCTACAGCATCCATGTCTTGATTAGTTCTTACTTTGACATTAGGATTTTTTGCAATCTCTTCTCTTAAAATCCTTTTCATTTCTTTAACACCAGCTGGCGCGCCTATAGCTTGCTTTTGAAACTGAACTTCTTCTGTAGGTAGTATATCCTTAAATTTATTTCTTAACGATTTAGTAATACCTTTTCCTTTGCCAAGAACTTTTTGAAATACAGCTTCTTGGAATGCTCTCGCCATCTCAGGATTACTAAGATTTTCATATATATCTGCAACTCTAGTTCTATCTGATGAGTTACTTTTTAACTTATGACCAGTTAATCTTTCCCATACAGCGGCTTCAAATTCAGTTAAGTCTGCATTGGTCGCCTTGGTTTGAGATATTTTTCTAAGATTTTTTGAAGAAGCCTTTGGGTTATTAGCTTCTAACTGCAATGCTTTTGTTATTTTTAATGCACCCGCTGCTCCAAAAATTTTTTGATTAGGGTTCTTTTTTAATGAAATTAATTTATTGACAGTAGCTTTATCTAAATACATAAAACGAGATAATCCTGACCCCTTACCTGCTTCATCTGCCCTTAAATCAAGAGTACCAGTTTTTTCATTAAAATGTTTCCACTTTAATGCGTTAATCTCTAAATCTCTTACTTGAAGTTCATTCATTAATTTAAGAGTTAGTTTTTCCGTATCATTAAATGTTGTTTTTTCACTTTTCCCAGAAGCAAGTCTATTAACAGCTTCATTTAACTTTACTACTGTTTGCCCTCCAGCTGTACCCGCGGCTTTTGTTGCAATATTTTGTTTTTTAACAAGGTCTCTATTAATGTCAACACTAGAAAATAATTTAGGAATTACACCATCTTCTTTTAATACCCTAGAAATAATATTTAAATCAGAAGTTCTATTGGAACCAATAATTAATTTTTTTTTGTCTTTTTTTAATCTATTAAGTTCTGCATCAAAATATCTTTGTGTATCAAACTTATTTAAATCACCTAAACTTTTTTTCCCAGAAAATTCCATTAACTTATTAAGCTCATTCAGAGCTCGTTGTGCGTCTTTTAGAGCATTTTTTTGGCCAGACACACGTGTACGAATAGCATTAATTAAACCAATTTTATTGTTTTCATCTAAAATCTTTAATGAACCATAGCCTTCAATCATTTCCTTGTATGGCCTTGATTCTATACTAGAAGCAGACTCTATTTCGGCCTCTAAAGGTGTATATTTAAACCTACCTTCTGAAGTATCTCTCCCTTGAGCTGATTCATATACAGCTGTAGTTTCACCAATAGTAGGCGTTTCAAATGTTGACGCGTCTGTAGCTTCAGTAGTTTTTAATATTGATTTTGGAGCATCTACGTCTGCCTCTGCGTCCATATTTTTTAAGCCTGTAGCTAATTGTGTAAAGTCCTCTTTAGACTTACGAAGTATTTCTAATGTATCTTGAAATTCTGTTTTTAATGCAGCAACCTCAATAGGCGTAGCATCTCCAGTCAATCCTTTGTTTTGTTTTACAATATTAGCAACTTCTTGTAATCGTGCTGGGTTGTTAACTAAATCTTTAAGTATTCCTCTATGAAAACTAATAGCCTCTTGACCATCTAAGCCTACAATAAATTCTTTATCACTTTGTTTTATATTATTAGGATTGCCCTCTGATGCTTCGTAGATTCGTTGCAACCTATCTATATTTTCTGTATATCGTTTTACTTCTTTTCTTGAAGCAGCAGAGACAGCAGCGTGTTGTGATACTTCCGCTGCAAAGTTTTCACCTAAATTAAATCCATTAGCCTCTAAGTTGTCATATGAAGTAGTTATTGCCTCTATATCAGCTTTTTCAAATTCTATCTGAGAATCGACAGCTAACTTAGCATTTTTGCTAAATATTTTTTTAATAGCAGGAGGCCCAAAGAATAAAGGCGCAGACATTGTTGCATCCATAGCCAACATTTTATTCCACTCATCAGAAAAAATCATTGGATAATCTTTATAAGACTCAGCTCCTACTGCTTTATATAAGCTTGGCAACGCTGCAAATGTTGCAATTTCTGTTGCGTATTGCCCTGGAAGACCTGTTGCTATTCGTGGAATATTAGATAAAGGTTTTTCTGCCATTTTTTTAGTTGCATAAAAACTACCTAGTGCACCCCTACCAATCATTCCTGCAGGAGCACCTAACATAAATGATTCTATAAAGGCGTCACTAGCATCTTCTGCAACTTTATTCCCATCTATCGAACCTGTCTTCATCTTTTGGTCTGATGCTGATGCCAATGCTGCATGAGCCGACCCATACGTACCTAAACCAAATCCGCCTTCAACTCCATGTGTAATTAATGACGTTGCTAATTTAGATTTACCTTTAATAGTTTCTGATACAAACGCTTTTTTAGCTTTTTGACTTAAAAATCCTAATCCTGCCCTAGTTGCACCTCCAGCTAGTACAGAGGTGCCCATACTACCTGCAAAAATAGCTGCATCTATGGGGTTTACCATGCCAAGCAAGTAACTACCTGCTTCTTGTAAAAAACCGTCTAATTTATAGTCTTTATCGTCTAATTCATATTTAGGTCTTCCATACATAGCTTGATAGGCTAACCCTGCAAATGATTGATTAAATGAATTTTTGTAAAAATCTGCAGATATGCCCATAAAACCTTCTTCTACGCCTACTTCTGATAAGCCTGTAGTAAGCATAGAGTCGCCCATTTTTTGTAATTCTTCAAAATCTTTAGGGCTACCTGTTTTTTTAGGAGTGGTGTTAAATCCTGTAGTGTTTATATTGATTGATGATATAGATGGTGCTACATAGTCAGGAACTTGACGTCCTGCTTTTCTGCTTTCATCGGCCCATAAATTGTAAATTTGTTCGTCTGAACGCCTATACGCCCAATCAGGGTATTCTTTTCTAAAAGCCTGAATTAATTCTTCTTGATTTTTAACTGTTGGCATTAATTATATAAATATTTTTTATTATTTTTCGTCACCATATCCAAATTTAGCAAAAGGTGTACCTATTAACATACCTTGCTCTAGCTCATAAATTGTTTTATAAGCTGAGTGCTTACTCATCATACTTGCTAATTTTTGATTAGAAGTTAAATCATAATCTAATCCTAATAATTCTTTTAACAATGGTATTTGGCCTTTAAGTGCTTGATAAGAGCTATAGTCTTGCTTTCTATTTTCTCCTACGGAATAATATTTTTTTAATTGTTTAATTGCGCTGAAAACTTTTCCTTTTCCACCACTAGGAAATCCTTTTTCTCCACGAAATGAACCAGGAAATTTTTCGCTAATTAAATATTTTCTTAATAAACTTTTACCTGATTTTCTATTTTCTGGAGTATCTGATTCTTTTGCAATCCTATTAATTAAAGCTCTTTCTTTTTCTGAAAATTCTGCTTTTGTTAAATCAAAATTAGACAAGAAATCATTTAAATTATTAAATGTTAATACACTTTCCTTATCCATTGTCTGCTCAATGTATTTTTTTGGCTCAACTCTTCTTATTTGTCCAGTCCAAGAGTATGTATTGTTTTCATCAAACATACCTGCTGTCACACGACCATTAGAATCTACTTCATGCTTTCTTCCCTGATACGTAACAACATCTCTTTTAACATCTTTAACAGGGTCTTTAGCTTGCAATGCCTCAGAATCTTTCATGTCAAAAGCTGGAAGAGTAGAATCGTCAACTTCTTCTCTTACATCTTTAATTGTATTTTCCATAACCTGCTGCATATTTTCTACTTCAGAAGATAAGTCTTGTGTGCTTAATTTAGGAGTGCCTTCAGTCTGATTGTTGTTTTCATCAAGAGATATGTCATATTTAAGAATGTCACTGCTTCCAACAGGACCTTCATCTAAGCCAAAATACTGTTCTCTTCCTCCAAACGCATTCCATAGTTTATTGGCATCTTCTATTAACCTATTGCCTCTGTTTAAAATAGATGAAAAGTATGTACTTAATGTACCTGCATCAACTTGCCCTCCTGAAACTCTTTCCGCAAAAGCTTGTATTCTTTCTGTTTCGCTCATTGCATTTGTAATTTGTGGAAACAATATAACATTACCATTTTCATCAGTAGTTTGTACAGCTTCTAAATTTGGAACTGCAGATGCAGCAATACTTGATACTTTTTCATCATTAGCAAGGTTGCCTAGTAATGCATTAACATCTATATTTCCAATAACGCTATCTCCGCTGCTTAACATTTTAGCAGCAAGTTTTAAACTGTCATTGTAAATTAAATTTTGGCCTTCTTCATATTTTTCATTTGCCAATGTTCTTTTCTTGTCCATTAAAGCCTTAAATTCTGCAGCACCAACTTTTTGAGATGGGCTAATCATCATTAAGTCTCTTGCTTCTTGTGGCGTTAAAACATCATCGTCTAAAGCTTTCATAGTCAATGCATCAATAGTCTCAGAATATCTGCTTAAATCTAAATTCATTTGCTTTAGACTTCTCATTTGACCATTAACATTAATTTGAAAATTAGGGTTTTTATTTCCATATAAGTCAAACATGTTTGAAGAATATAAAGAAATTTTTTCTCTTTCTGATATTGCTGTTTTAATCCATCCTGATACTTCATCTTTATTCATCTCTTTAAACAAAGTTTCTAGTTGAGTAGCATCCATATTTAAAATATTTGTATTAAAAACATTATTAGTAGAATATAAATTGTTTGCAAATTCTTGAGATGAAGTTTCCATTTCATTGATTCGCGTTGATTTGTTTTCTAATTGTAGGTCAAATATATCAACAGCTGCATTGTACTGTGGATTAGAAGACACATAATTAGTATCAATTGTATTTTTATAAATATTTTGTATGTTTTCAATATCACTACTGTTAACAGCATTTGCAGTCAACTCATTTAATAAGCTTAATCCTGCAATATTATTATTTTCTTTTTGTTCACGTCTAGCATCAACTCTTGAGCCGTACCTGTCAATGTATTCTAGTAACTTAAAAAAGTTATCGCCTTCATCGTAGGCATTAATATTTGCATATCCTTGTGGTACTATTTTTGCCATTTACGCTCCTGTTAAATTTTCATACTGGCTAGCTACATCTAATAGATTTTGCAATGCAGATGCTTTTTGTCCTTGTATATCTGAATATATATTCTCAACATTTTGAGTATATTGTTTATTTAAATCTTGTCGAGCTTTATCTCTTCTGCCAGAACCTGCAACTCCTGTATCCATACTCGCTACATTTGCTTTACCTGCCATTAAATCATCTATAAAACTACTTCTACCTTCTTCAATTATAGGTTGATACTCTTCAGTTCTTAAATTTTTAAACATATCTATTGTAAATGGCGTAAACATATCAGGAGAGAATTTGTTTGCAGAGCCTATTCCTTGAGCTTTTTCTATGCCTCCTAAAAATGATGCAGGGTCAAATATGTTAGCTTGTACTTGACCAAAATCACCGCCTAGACTATCTAAGTAAGCAGAATAAGCATCGTCTGGACTGTAAAATTTATATCCTTCACCATCACCAACTGTTGTACTGCCAAATCTTCCTTGAGTTTCACCTCTCACATTTTTCCCATGAAATTTTTTGTTAAAATCATCGCCAAAATCATAATTAAAATAATATCTCGTTCTACCAGTCATCGGATTTACATATCCTGTCTGATACTGTTCACGAAATTCATCTTTAGTTAGGGCTGTACCTGCTCCTTTCTTAGCTCCTTCTCTATCAACTCTTAATAGTTGGTTGAGCTGTGACATTAAAAATTCTGGTGTTAAATAAGAAGCTCCATTTGCCATTATCCTATTCTCCTTCGTAATGATTTTCTTTGATATTGAGGCATTGCTGGGCTAGTAGCATCGCCATATTCAGTAAGCAGCCTTGTTAATATAGAACTAGTAGGCCCATAAAGATTAGCATAAGTTAATCCTTGTTTTCCTAAAGGCTTTTTCATTAAACTTAATCCAGTATTCAAACCAGGAATAACATCTCCTAACGCTTCAAATCCAGGTTTATCTTTTAAACTTGCTATAAAACTTTCCTCTGTACCTTTGCCTAATAAAAATTTCATAATATTGTTATCTTTCGCAGCAGTTTTAGTCGCTGTGTCAAGAGATGTTGATGCCGTTCTTTGTGATGCATCTTTAATTAATGATGGATTCATTCCTTTAAAATCTGGTATAGGAAAATAATTTTCTGAAACGACTCCTGCAGGAGCAGGTAAACTTTCTTTTGCTGCAGATTTTACAGTTTCTTTAGCAATTTTATCAGTAGCGACATCAGCAGCAGCATCTCCTCCTTTAACGCCTGGCAGGCCACCTAAACTTAATCCTATATTTAATAAATTACTTAAAAGAGAGCTTTTGGCTTGACCTTTAACGGCCTGTTTAACTTGGCTTTCAAGAGCACCTACGTTTTGTTTAATTATATCTTCGTACGCGCTTCCGCTAATTGCATCTTTTTGTTGTTTAGATAATTTAAAGCTAGAATCACGAGTAGTATCTCCAATTAAATCAACTGCACTAATTGCTGCGCTGACAGCAGGGCCAACCCCAGGTATAAAATTTGATAAAAGTTTTGCTCCGTCTATAATGTTTTGAAGTTTCTTATTGCCTTGTGCTTTATCTTGAGCTTGGTCAGTTAGTCGTGACAGTAAATCTTCTGCTTTTATTCTATCGCCTTTTAGCTTTCTTCCGTATTGAATATCGCCACCGAAGTTTGCTATTTGTGCTAATTCTCTTACTGTCATGTATTTCTCCTCTAGCTTAACTAGTAATTTATGTAATTTTTTTGTTTATTCATAGTCTAAAATTACTCTCCAGTAAATATAGTTGCTGGTAGTGCTATTGCTTTTACTATTAGTGGAGGATAATGTTTTCCTGTTGTTCTAAATCTTCCATGCAAAATAGAAGATGTTGTTAAACTTGTTTCTACGCCAGCAATATAATATGTATATGAATTTCCTGCGGTTAATCCAGTCACAGCCCAATTCACGTTTATAACATCAATATCAGTTTCATCCATTTTATGACTACCAGCATCATAAGTATTGGTTTCAGCAACTTCATTAAATGTAGCATTGTCTGACAATGCAAAACCTACAGTTGTTGAACTAGTAAATAATCTGCAGCTAAATTTTATTTCAACATTTCCTGATGGAGGTGCTACAAATGTAACCTTAACATCTGTGCCTTGATTTGTTTGAAGAACAGTCATTGTGCTAGTAAGAGCAATCGAACTATCAAAAGAACCTGTTGCATTATTTGCTATTCTTGAATATCCTAATATCATACCAGCATATGAACTATTAGCTGCACTGAATTCTGTTCCATTATTTTTTGCTAAAAAATTACCATTTGCTGAATCTAAAACAATATCTCCAGCAGCATCTAAGGTTAAATCAGCATTATTCCCCCCAGAGTTGTCATTAGTAGAAATGCTTGTAACACCATTAGTAGTTGTGTTAATTCTTAATTTATCTCCAGCATCAGTAGGATATAGTTCTATTCTACCTTGAGTAATTGATGCCATGCTTGCTGAGTCATCTTTTATATTTACTGAACCACCATCAGCGTTAAGTTCAATATTTGAGCCCGAATCAACTGTTACTGCACCTGCTCCTTTAGTAGTTATTGTAAGCGGCACGTTAGTGTCTGTTCCTGTAGATGCAAGAGTAACAGCATTTCCAGTAGCTGAATTTCCTATTAATAATTCATTTACTGCATTACTTTCTGCAGTATATCCTAAAAATGCATTTCCGTTAGCATCTAGAAAAGAATTAGTTGCAAATTGAATAGTTCCTCCATTAACACCTAGCAATAAAGTCCCCGTTCCATTTGGTTCCAAAGTAATTAAACCATTTGGACCATTTGTTATATGAAGAAAGCCAGAATCAGTTCCTGAGTTAGTATTTAATTTTATATCTTGAGTGCTTTTACTTGTTAATACTATAGCTTCACTACCATTTCCAAATACCGCATATTGGTCGCTTGCAGTTGCTGCATTTTTTAATGTAAACTCATTAGTTACACCTGTACCAAGTATATTTCCTACAGTAGAAATAGTAAAATCTCCAGCTCCATTAACAGAGTTTAACACAGCATGAGAACTACCATCATACCTAATAGTTAAACCATCACTATTTATTGTAGCTAATGGGGCAGCATCATCCTTAAATACTATATCTCCACCATCTGCATTAAGCTCTATATCTCCATCTATTTCTAATTTTAAATTTCCATCGGCTGCTTGACTAAATGTTTTTAATGTAGTTGCACCTGTACCCCCTTCAACTTGAATTCTAAAAGCATCATCAGTATCGCCATTATCTCTAAAATGATAAAAACCTGAGTTAGAATCAAAAAACATCTGTCCTGTTACATCAAATGTAAGATGAGCACCATTTCCTCCACCATCAACAGTTTTTATAGTTGTAGCTCCATTTGTAGTAGTTGATATGCTAAAATAATCAGCGTTATCAGCAGAACTTAAACATTTAATATCTTCGCCGCCATTGTCATTTTTTATGCGAATTCCAGTCGAATTAGCAGCATCACCACCTGATATATCAATATCCATTCCAAGTTGAGTTGTTGAAAGAGCACTAGTATTTGCATCTAAATCAATTTCTATCCCTGTATTTATAATATAGGTTCCAGTTGAACTATGAGTATTATTTGCAGTGTCAATCTGAACATTAAGTGCCGTAGTGCTCGTACTTTGATTGTCGCCTTTTACTGCGTTAATTTCACCAATTATATTGCACACAAAATTTGTTGAAGCATTAACAGATGTGTCATTTAATCTTGTCATAAATTGAGATGTAAATGCGGGGACAGTTTCATTAGCCACAATAAATTTTCCTACCATCAAATCATCTGCATCATTTGTAACATAATTAGTAATAGAAGAGCCACCACCTCCAGTAGCTGCAATAGTAATTGTGCCATCATTTGTAGCTGTTGTAGTAATACCAGTGCCCGCAGCAATAGTTAACGTGTCGCCTGGAGTTATTACAGAAGGAGTAGTATTTGTTGTAGCTGCAACCGTAAAACTATCTGAAGTTAATGCTACTGTTCCTGTAGATGTAGGAAGAGTTATAGTGGCATTGTTTGTACTTGCAGGGCCTATTAATCTAACGTAATTATTTCCATTGTCTTCATCTTCAAAAAAATCAATATATCCTGCAGATACATTCCCGTTTTTTAATTGAGGGCCTGACATGACTGGGGTAGTTATTGTTTTGTTTGTTAACGTCTGAGAATCAGTTAATTGAACAATATTAGAATTTGTAATACTATCAATTTTAGTAGCAGTAGCTGCATTGCCAGTACATGAGCCAGATGAACCACTTGTATTACCAGTTACATTGCCAGTTAAATTTCCAGAAAACGCTGTAGCTGTTAATACCCCACTGCTTGGATTGTATGTAAGCCCAGTATCTGACTCTAAGCCTAGAAATCCTGTAGATGAGTCTACAAATACTGGATAAACTGTTTCGTCAGTACTATTGTTTGCAGATACCGTTACTGTTGAAGCTATTCCAGCAGCACCTACAACAGTATTTTCGATAACACTTGTTAAAGTAGCTCCACCAACTGTTATAGCATTTGCTGCTAAAGTTCCAGGAATTGTTATTGTAGAGCTAGCAGGAGTAGCATTAGGAGTAATGCTCATCATAGTTTGCCAAGCAGCATTTGCATAATTTTGAAATGCAAATACACCAGTTGTATGAGTATCTAGTATTTTCCATTTTTCTATATTAGCATCACCATACATTTCAAGAGTTACGTTTTCATCCGTATTTGGGCCCGATAATATAAAGCTGCCACTCTCACCATCATTAGATATAATCTTTCCAGGAATCGTTATTGTAGAGTTAGCAGTAGTAGCATTAGGAGTTATTGTAAACATTGATTCATATGAACCACTTATTTTACATTGTAATTTTAAATTACCATCATTATGTATAGCCCAAAAATCGCTATTGCCATCACCAGCATCTTTAATTAATTCTATATATGCTTGTTCACTATTAGGAGCTGTAAAAGTAAACCCTTCAGCATTAGATATACTGCCATCTGAATATCCTATTTTACCTGTATCAATTAAAAAATTCTTACCAGTAGCTAATTGAATATGTTCACTAGAAGTCCATGCATCTGTAGCATTTACCCAATTAAATGTTTTATCTGTATCACCTTTCAATGTAATACCACCACCATCTGCAGTTGTATCTGTAGGAGAACTTACCTTTCCTAGCTCTATATTCTTATCTTCTACAATTAAATTAGCAGTGTTTACAGTAGTAGTAGTTCCACTTACTTTAAGATTACCTGTTATAACTATAGTATCACCAGAGTCTGCACCTATAACTATTTCTTCATCTGTATCGCCACTACTACTTTGTAATGAACTTAATGCAGTGCGTAGCTTTCCATTATCAATACTAAAAGTAGATGCTCCAGTTATATATGTACCTAGTTGAGATAACTGTATTCTACCTGTACTTGTTTTAGTACCATCAGTGCTATCTGTTCCAGAATCTGTTGCAGATGCATCGTCTAATAATAATGTATCAGCATCCGCTAAAGTAACACTTGTTAAATCATGTGCATTTCTAATAGCAACATCAGAGCCTCCAACTAATTTATAATCAGTATCATTTGGCTCCATTCTACTTAATATGGCCGATATTTCTACTGGCATTACGCTAACACCCTTACAGTTTTTGAACCTAAACTATGATTTTCAGACCTTACAAATACATAAGACTCTGTCCAGCCTACATCATTTGTAAAATTACCTATATGTCCTTCTCCGAGTGCAAAAGAACCATAGCCTCCCATGCCTCCATTGAAAGGAAGAGTATGAGGTATATGATATGTGAAAAACCCTGTTGTATTTTCACTAGTAACATTAGCGGTCTTATATCTTGTTGGATATACAAACCATATAAACTCATCATTGGCAGGTAATGCATTTACAGAAAACAAAGCTTCTGGTGTAGTAGCACTAGTGGTAATATCTCCTAATACAGTGCCATTAGATAAAGTATTTGCAGTTAATCCACTTAAAAATGTAGCTAATTGTGCATTATTCATACTACTTACATCTGAAGTCGAAGAACTTCCATAATACCATCTGTTAATAAGTTTAGGTGTTGTGTATACTTCAAAATCACACGTAGCTCCACCTCTCATATTTGTAATTTCAGATTGATAGGTGTCATGATTATTTGATTGGCCAAACCCTCCGACAACTCCTGAATGTGACGCTTGAGCTTTAACTCCCATAGTAAGGCCATCATATACAAACGATGTACCTGTAGAAGCTGAACTATAATCTGTTCCTGTTGTAAGGTTTGTTTCAACATCATTAACAGAAAAATATATGTATTCACCGCTTGCAGCAGATGTGCTCATATCTAATTGGTCTGTAGTTGATTGTACAGCGTCAATACGTATTGCTTTACCAGAAAGAGTTGCTATATTTGCAGCACTTATTCCATTTGAAGAATGAGGGCCAAAATAAACTTGTTTATAAGTATCAGTACTAGTAGCCTCTCTATATCCTAAAGTTCCCTCTGTGCCCATATCTGAACCAGTAGGTTTAACACTTACAAATATATCATAATCTTCTGTAAACCCATTAGAATTTGTCCACGAAACAGCACCACCTGATGTTAAACAATTAAATCCAGCATGTCCAAGTTGATAAGCATATCCGGGGGTGCTATAATCACTGCCAGATAGGCTACTCCATTGAAATTTATCTTCTCCAAGATGAGCTGAATGTCGCCTAGGTATAGCAACATATATATAATTACCTGCAGCTATTGAAGGTATGTATGCAAACCCTGGACTAATTGATGTACCTGGATTTGTATTAATATTTTGATTATTAATTGTATTATGTGCTATATTTATTTTAACTCCTGAACTGTTATTAGTATTATTTTGTGTTAAAGTATCAATAAAAGCTGCATTTGCTGTAGGAGTTGCATTAGTTCCATAATTTACTCTAATCTGATTAAGCGTTTTTACAGTACCTAACATTTCAAAATCAACTGTACCCATACTATGCTTATCGCTTATCCATACATCATAATTTTCAACATATCCTGCTACATTTGTAAAATTATCTAAATCTTGTTTTGTAAATGCAGCTGTAAATCCGTTAACTCTAAAATTACCGCTTTCTTTATCTTCTATTCTTGCATCAGCAGCTGCAAAGACTATCCTTCTATTAGTAGTTGCTGCTATTGATGTTGATGCCAATACATCTACATTTACACCTCCATCATATGCAATAGTAATACCTGCACCTGTATTTAAATCGCTTTCGCTAACAGTAGCTGGAGTGCCTGCATTATCTACTTTGTATCCATAAAAATATTGATTTTTTATTGTAGTAGTAGAAGATAAGTAAAATTTCCATTCAACACCTTCATTGTATCCATAATTTTTAGAAACCCATACTTCATAATCTTCTTTATATCCTGAATTATTTGTATGTTCATATATATTATTTACAGGATTTTTTATCATAGCCATAGTAATTCTAGATGCACTGTTGCCAGGGTCTACTTGTAATTGAAATTGATTAGCATTTAATGTAGTATTCCCTGTATCTCTGTGTGCAAACACAAACCAATTTGTACTGTCAGTAGTTATATTTCCGTAAGCATTGTTTGTACTATATGTATTGCTTATAACTTTATTTACATTACTAGTATTCAATGCATTTGTTACAGTCCCATTTTCTACTAAACTAACTAAATCTGTTGACAAATCTTTTGTATTATTCCATGAAGCTCCTAAATCTATTTTACCCCAATATGTATGATTTAGTACAGATGAGCTAGAACTATATTCAAAATCACCTGCTCCTTGATATAAGCTTAAATTATGAGTATCAGATACATAAACATCAAAATTTTCTGTAAATCCATTTCTATTTTTATATGCAACTGTGCTACTAAGCTTAGTCATTCCCATTGTAATACCATTAAATCTAAACCTACCGACTGTCAAATCTGTTTCATCAGCTCTATGTGCATATGTTATAAACTCATTTGCTCCTACATCCATACTAGATTGAATTACTCTATAATTATCATAGTTACTTTCAGTGTCATCATTACCACCTTCAGTAAGAGCATATAACTCATCACTAGTTAATTCTGTAATACTTGTAGCTGATTCAGTATGAATTCCCCATATATGTTCATTGTTGTCTGTATTACTTGCAAGGATACTTAATGCACCTGAATTATTTCTATTCATATTAGTTCTTTTAGATATATAAACATCATAGTTAGCAGTATATCCAAAATCATTTTCTAAAGATTGATTACTTGCTTTTTCAAATCCACAAGAAACTCCACCAAATTTAACATCATTAGATGTGTTAGAACCTTCATCTATATTTATATCTGCTTGCCCAGATGGAATACATAATACTAATCGCGCGTTACTAGGGCATGTTTTAGTTCCCCATGTAGTAGAGTCATTATTTGTTGAATCTTTATTATATGAAGCATTAGTTAATGCTTTAAAATTAGCACTAGAAAATGAAGCAGGGTCTGATACGCCTGTAATAAAACCCCATTTTCTTTGCAAAACAACAGAACCAGTTGAATCTGAGTTCCATGATTTAGAAGCATCTGCAGTTATATTAGTAACATTTGATACATAAGATTTGTAATTAGCTGTTCTTCCTGCGGGATTTTGATAATTTGATGTAGTTTGTTGTGTAAATCCTGCAGTATATCCATCAACTTGAAATGCATCGCTATTTAAATTATCATGGTCTGCATCATATGAAAAAACAAGATATTCACCTGAAGTTGTAGTTACATTACCTAAGCTTCTATCAATATTATCACTTATTGTTGGAGAAGAATCTATACTGTTTAAATCACTATTTGTTATAGTATTATCACCATGCACTCCAAAAAACATTTGATTTAACAATCCTTGAGATGTGCTAGTAGTTAAAGTGCTTGAAGCGGCATTAGCTATTTGCTGAACATATGCATAATAATTTTCTTTATATCCTACAATATTAGTATGTTCATATGTAGTTTCAGTAAATCCAGCTGTCATTCCTTGATGTCTAAAATTATATTCACCATTTAACCTTGTATATGGCGACCTAGCAGGAAATGCATAATAAATATGCTGACCAGAACCACTGCCAACAGTTAAACTGTTTTCAGATGAATCATTAAAAAGTTTAGTTGACAAACTGTTCAATGTAGCATCGGCTACCGTCGTAGATGAATTAGTACCAATTTTAAGCGGATTTTTAAATGTTACTACTTTGTTAGAAGGATAAGTTCCATCGTCAGGAGCAGGACTTGACGTTACAGAAAATGTTGCTGTGCCACCAATTGCCGTAGGATAATTTAAATTTTCGCTTGAAAGTACGGTTTGAGAAGTAGAGCCAGAACCAGCAACTGTTCTATCGTTACCTGTCCATCCTGTGGTACCTGAAGACAATGCCGCAGTAATTGTTACCGTTGTAGGAGGTCCATTTTGGTAAGTTAAATTAAATTCTAAGTCTCCTGCAGCTTTCCAATATCCAGTTGGAGCAGAGCCACTAATCGGAGTATATGAACCTCCAATTTCTTGTACTATTTGAGATTGATTAAATCCAAAAGCTGTAATATCATATGAAAAGTCTAATGAATCAGTTAAAGTAACAAATTTAGCTTCACTACCTACTTTTACAAATAATTTTTTATCAGTTGTAGAATATATCATAGGATAATTTTGAAACTCACTAGCTGATGATGGATTATTAGTTTGAACTTTAACAGTGTCTTCCCATAGTTTAATAGATGTTTTAGATGATGTTGCTAAATGTCCAATTGTAAATTTAGTTTCTATAGATGTATTACTTGTATCTTGTATTGTTAAATTGTCTGCGTCAAATATTATGTCAGCACTTCCAGTGCTTCTAGTTCTTTTGACTAATCCATCTGAAGTGTGCATCATTAAATTATTTACACCAGAAGAGTCTTTTACTTTTACAACATTACTATCAAATCCAATTTCACCTGTAGAAGAAGGAGTACCTGATACAGTAAGTGTTTTTGCAGAAATTTTAGCAGTATCAGTATCGTCAGCATTATTAACATTTAATGTTCCACTGCTATTTTTAAAAGTTAATCCTGTACCACTTGTGCCAAGTTTTATTTTATCTCTTCTAATATCAAGAGTATCTATAGTTGAAAATGGACTGTTGTCGTTTCTAATAGTGTTTACAGAACGCATAAGTCTATCTACATCTTTTTGTAATTTTAATGTATCTACGCCTGTATTAATAGGATGCCAAAAACCATGTTCTTTAACATATAAGATTTTGCCCTGCCTTGTTTTTCTTATTGTTAAATCACCATCTCTACCAGTCATTCTAGTAGGAGTTCCTACACCGCTTGTTACCCCTCTTGATGGACGTTTAGACATTATTTAATAGATTTTTCTCTATATACAATAGCAATATCATTAATTGCAAATTGTTTTGGAATAAAGCCAATATCGTACGCAGTAGTTTTACTTACACCTTTACTAAGAGGTGGAGATATTGTAGCAACTTTTGAACTTTCGTCATAATCAGTAATTTTACCATAATAAGAATGTCCACGTCCATGATGAAAATATATAGGCATTCCATTATAATTATCTACAGTCCCAGAAGCTGTTGCTGCTAAAGTAATAGTATTGTCTCCAGCTACATCTACAGCATCTAAATTACCTACATTTCCAGCATTTGCAAAGCTAAATTGTAATTGAATTGAATATACATTA
>CERT01000751.1_pt1 | contig 19642 bp, 34 predicted proteins | sample 530691 | NCBI WGS metagenome assembly CERT01 (sample SAMEA2620861, study PRJEB7988) | marine metagenome | biome: marine biome (ENVO:00000447); feature: surface water layer (ENVO:00002042); material: "saline water (ENVO:00002010), including plankton (ENVO:xxxxxxxx)" | depth 5 m
TATCATCCCCATTATTACCTGCTATAATTTGATCTCCGTATTTTTTGCCACCTGATAACTGTTCAAATGATGCACCTGGTACTTCAGCAACACTTTCATTAAATTTTACAGGATAATATAAATTGCCTACATACCTTATACCATTTACTACTGTTGAACATTTATATAAAACATTACTATTTTCAATACCACTATAATCACCAGTATCAGGAGGAGTTTCAAATTTAAAAGCATTGCCTGATTTGGCTATATTAACTAAATCTAAATGATGAGATACATTTAATGTATCATTGTCATCACTTTTAGAAGATATTCTATAATGAGATGTAGTATCTGTACTCCCGTATCTAACTGGACACCAAGGAGCATATAATCCTTCTGATTTTTTTATACCACCATTTTCATCAAACCACGCAGTTAACAATGCATACTTTTGACTATCATTATCTTCATTAGAAGAGTAATATATTTTACACCCTGTTACTCTAGGATTAATGTATAATTCTTTTTTTATTTCTTTGGTTGTTCCAGTATATGCACTTGCTTGAGTATTGTTTATAGGAGCATCTTCTCTAGCTTGAAAATCTTTATTTTGTCCAGTCCACTTTACTGATAAATAACAATATAAATTTGAATCTTTATTTAAAACATTAGAGTTTATAGGTGTTATATCTGTTAGGATTGATTCTTGAGCATAAGTAGTACCTGGTTCTTCATCATAAATTAATGATGCATAAAATCTATATTTAAATCCTTTTCTCCATGGTATAACCTCTTCATCAGTTTCTTCTTGAAATTCGTATCCAAATTGTATACCATCAAATTCTTGAGACCAATTATTTATTCCATCTGTTGCAAGACCCCATCCATGTGTTGTATCAGAATCTACTCCACCTAAACTTTGAAAATCAGCTGCTGGTTCTCCTGGTGTAGTATCAGCATAAATTTCATCTGCACCATCAGATTCAGAAAAATCTAATCCTATAACTTGACAATTGTAATCTTTATGACTTAATTCAAAATTATTTAATGATGGATAGTATCCATAGTTAAAAGGACTATATACCTCACCATTTGTATTTGCCCTATAGACTAAACGAACAACATCATTATCTGAATGAGCTGTTGCAGTAGCTCCATACACACCTCTAACTACAGTTAATTCATTTGTAGAAATACTTGTAACACTTATAAGTTCACTATTAATAAGTATTATATCTCCTGGTGAAAAAGTGCTACCACTATCAACATCTAAAGTTGTATCAGTATTATCACTATGATTTCCAGATAAAGGACTACTTAATGTTTGATCTTGCCATCTAGTATCATTTATTCTATTAAATAATTCTGATTGTACAGATGTAGGTGGTTTACATTCTGCATGTGTATATAACCAAGCATTTTCTACATTCCATGCAGGTGTATTACTAGAGTCATAATTAACATTATCTTTACCAATAAACTTTGTACCTTTAACTACACCAAACCATTTATTAGTCATACCAAATTGTTTAAAGTTAGAATCCCATATTCTAAGTGCATTATTAGCCATTTCAAACTTAGGCCTAACTGGTGCTTTAATATAATTTTCATCTTCATATAAAGGTAAAGCTTCAGTCATTGGTGTCCATTTTTCACTTTCGCTTTCTCTTAATAATATACCAGCTTTTTTACCACTAGAAGTATTTACAGGATCATATAGCTTAGCTAAAATATCTACAGATCTTTCACTCCCTAAATTAGAGTTAACATTTCTTGCTATTGTATCTGATCCATGCAAATACATTCCACCTTTTAAACCATCATCATCAATAATATCGTAATCACTTCTAAATGAAAATAAACCATATCCTGATTCTTTTATTTCTATGCTATCAACTTCTTCAAAATAATTAACAGCACCACCAGATAAAGATACTCTTCCAATAGAGTTAATATTAGAATCTTGAACAATTACAGCTTGATTGTCTTCTATATCTCTAGACTCTCTATTTTCATTTATACCACCTTCAAACCTATCTATTTTTAATGAAGCTTTTGGCATTATTTTAATATAGCTTTTTTAATTACTTCTTCTACAGAATCATAAATAGCTGTTAGTATTTTTTCTTCTGTTTTTTCTGATATGATTGGTATATCAACATTTTCATTTAATTCTTTAACAATCTTTTCTTTCATTTCATCATTAAAGATGTAATCTACTATCATGTGTTTTATATCCATTTTCTTCTTCCTTATTTTATTATTAACAGTTCCACTTACGTAATGCTTTATTTATCCTGCTATTAGGATCTCTTCTTTTTTTAGCACCTGTAAGTCTTTTTTTCATACCAGACATTCTAGCACAAAATGATTTACGTCTATTGGCAGCTTTGCTACCTTTCTTTAATTTTGAAGGTTTAGTAGTAACAGCCATCTTTAATTTAGAACCAGGATTAGCAGCTCTATATGATGCTATACCTTTTCTATTTAATCCACCTGATTTACTTTTACCTGCTTTTCTTTGCCATGCTGGAGATTTAGCCATTATGCATTCCTCACTTTCCTAGCAACATCTTTTGAATATTTTGCTTTTACTCTACCACCTCTACTAGCTGCACGTTTTTTTCTATTCTCTGCAGCTTTTTGACCAGGAGTTAAACTAGCTCTGACTGATTGGGGTAAATATCTACCTCTTTCAGATTTAGGTTTTTTTTCGTCACCTTTAGAAACATAACCCCATTTTTGTCCTGTCCATTTTTTTAAAGATTCTTGTGATTTTTTTAAAGCCATTAATTTGTATAGCCTCCACCCTTTTTCTTATAAGTTCTAGCAAGTAGTTGTGCTTTACGAGCACTCCAAACTCCTGGAGGTCCACCTTTAGAACCTGATTTAATTCTTTGAAACATTCTTTTTCTCATTGTAGGTTTAGTGTAATTACCTGCTTTATTTACTGTACTTTTAGCCATCTATACCTCTTTTACATTTTTTTTACATTTATTACAAGTTATAAAATCTCTTTCAGGATGAGCCATACTTTCTAATATCTTTATTCGATCTTCTAAGTTTTTAGTTTTTTCATCTAATTCATTATCTTCAAATACATAAGAAACTACTTTATCTAATTTAAAATGTTTAATTAAATGTCCTGCTATAGTGTTTAATAGAAACTTGCTTACTATCATTAATCTTCTTCCATTTTGCGTAAAAACTTATGTTTTAGGCCGTTTCCTGATAAAGTGGCTATTATCTCCACTAAAGCTTTATATTGCCTATTTAACCCCTTCTGCTCGATTTGCATTATCTTTTGTTGATCTATCAACTTTATAATAATACCTTCCAACCTCTTGAAGTCTTGGTCGAGTTCTTGCATAAGAGTATGCTGGATGAACCTGTTCTGTTTCCAAATAAAGAATCCGAACGCCATCGCTACTGCCACTGGCAATCCAAATTCTTCCAATATCATAAGTATGTCCATTACTTCCTTTTTTTATTACCATCTATCAACTCTCCCCAAAGTGATGTTCTTCCATTTATCATTTGGATAATATGTACCGTAAATAAACCGCCCTTATAAAAATCAACAATGGCAAAAGCATGAGCCCAATTAATTCTTCTATTAGCCAACCACTCATTAGACTTTGGTCCCATATCTTTTAAACAACCTATACTCCAAGCACTTTTTGGTCCATCCATGTGAGTCATTGACATCTGTTGCAAATCGTGCCAATGCCCATACATTACATTGCATCCAAGTTTCCGAATATGGTTAGCAGCATGATATTGACCACCATATTGATGACCATGATAAAAGTATAGTTTTCCCATTTTAAGATGTCTCCCGAACTGGTAGTATTTGTACCCACGGTCAGCAAGCTTAACAGCAGAAGCAAATCTATACTGAGGAATATAGGGGTATTTCTCAACTGCCATATTAAGCCAATTGTCATGATTACCCTCAGTAATATACTTTTCCGTACAATTAACTTTATCAAGACTCTCGTCAAGTTGGTCCATTCCACTGTTAACATCTCTTACATCCCTTTCAAAATCTTTAATTAGATACTCTAATGGTGGTGCTTTTTTTCTTTTAAATCTCCATGCACTAAATGAGTGCCATTCTCCTACATCACCTAAATCTACATAAGCATCAGGTTTAACTATTTCTATTGTCTGTTTTAGACAATTTATTGCTGGTTGATCATGTAACGGAAAATGTTTATCTGGCGTTACTATGACTCTTTTTACGACTCCCTTATCCATACTCCCCCTTTATGTTTATTTTTTTAACTCTTTTCTTATAAGAGCTATTTTATAGCCAAAATAAATAATAGTAACAATCCCAACTCCTACACGAACCATTTCTGGTAACATATCTAAAAATTGAATTGTTATTCCACCACTACCTATTGCTACTGATTTTAATGTATCTATATCCATAATATCCTAACTTGTTGGAACGTCTTCTGAAAACGTATTTGATAATGCTAAACTACTACTATGAGATGTAGCTGCAACTCCTGAAGGGTTCATAAAATTATAAACTTTACTACTAGTATCAAAAGAATGATTTCCAAAGCTATACCAAAAATAAGGACTATACTTTCTCATATCTTGATGGTTACCTCCATTATAAAAAGAAGCTACATCGCTAGTTTTATCTGATTTCCAAACTGCCCATTCAAATATTTTGCCACTATAAGCTGAATTATTTCCAGCAAAATTAGCATTATAACCTATAAATCTTTGACTAGCATCAACATCACTAGCCTCAGTAAAACTAGTGTCACTTATTACTTGGCTTCCATTTAAATAAGCTTTTAAAGTATTTGTTGCATTATTTAAAGATACAAATATATGATTCCAAGCTCCTGTAGTACAAGCAGAACTAGCTGTTTTTGCAACATTATTAATTTTAACAATTAAATTTTCACTACCATTTAAATATATCTGTATTCCATCAGTAGCTGAATCAGTATGAGAATATATAGGGCTATTTGTACTTTCATTTGTTGGTTTAATCCACGTATGCATAGACCATGTATCTTTATGCCAAGGATCATCCTTTTCTGAACCTGATGAAATTTGCCAATATATTAAGTCATTTTCAGTATCATCTCCAAAATCTGCTGATTTTGTTGGGCTGTATACATCTACTGCTCCACCTTTTAAATTTGTTGCGCCTAACCCTAACATTTTAAGTTCCTAAATAAGCTATAACTATACCACTATCTATATCTATAGTAGTCCATCTACCAAATATTGTTACACCTCCTGGGAAAGTATTACTATTGTCAATTGCATTCCCTGCTGAACCAGTAGTACCTATATATTTACCTGGTTCTGATGAAATTAAATCATTAAATGCAGCAGCAGCTACAATTGTTATTGCTACAAAAACTGTATTTGGATCTCCATAACTAGTAGCTAAAAAATCAGTATCAGCAGTATCTATAAATATAGATCCTCCTTGACCTAATCCTACATTATTTGATTCTTGAACTGTAAAACCGTTTAAACCACCTTTTCTATTTGCCATGTTTACCTCCTGCCCTAAGCACTGGCTGTGCGTGAATGGGCTTGTTATCTTATTGCGTGTGAACCAGGTACTACAAGTCTCATTGTAGATACTCTGGAATTATTAAATTTTTCTACTTTTTTTCTAAACTCTCTCATAAAATATTCTTTAACTTCTATATTTAAAGCTTCTTCTGCTAGTTTAGCTTTTACATAATCTACTAATGCTTTACATAAATATTCTGGTAAATCAATTACATCATCTTCATCATTTAATACATCAACACTATAATACAAAAAAACTTCTTTTTCAAAATCAACAAATGTATGTGAAAGGTTAGGTATTTTAGTCCATGTTCTTATAGTATCATTAGTTGAGTTTACAGTAACAAACTCTTTTATTTTGTGTAACCCATTAAATCTTCCAGCATTTTTTAAAACAAAATAGTCTCCTACATTTAATATATTATCAAAATTAACGTAAGAAGAAACTGTATCTGATATGTCTAAAAAATTTCCACTAGAACTAGCTGCTGTTCTATAAGCTGTAATAGCATTAGTTTTTAAAGTTGTGTTTATTGTATATAATGGAGAATGAACATATTGAATTTCAAGAGCATCAGCAACACTTGATAATGGTGATTTAAATTGAGCTCTATCACTACCAGGTCCAAAATCTTTTGAGTTTAAATCATTATCAAAAGTAGTATCTCTTTCAACAACTGCTACTTTTGTCCCTTTTATGTAATATGCGTATTGTTTTAATTCAGCCATACTATACTCCGTCAGCGTCTACTATTTTAGGTTCATGCATAAGTCTAGGAATTTTCCTATACTCATCTTTATTGTTTAAATGATTCTTTAATCTTATATCTAATACTTTAATTAAATCTTGTGGTAATTCATAAAATCTTTGATTTTCTGTAATATCAAATCTTTCTGTTGTTACATGAGTTTCGGCAATAGTATTTATTTCTTCTAAACCATCTTTTATAAAAGCAATCACTTTACCAGTTTGACTACTATTAACTCTTTCCATTAATTCTCTAACCTTCATTTCTTTGACCTCTCTGTTGTGGTGCTAAAAATTGAAAAAACTGATCATATTGATTTTGATAGCTTTGTTTTGCTTCTTTTAAAGTTAAAACTAATTCTTGATCTTCTTCTACATTTGCTTTGTTTAATAAAACAGCATTTATAACGTGACTAATAACATAAGTAAAAAGAAGATGTTGATATTTTTCTGGAAACTTATATAACATAACTCCATTTGTTGTTACATATTTAAATACACCAGAATGATCTAAAGGATTAACTATATCTTCAGAAACACTTGTTCTTAAATCATTTGTTATATTATATACTATTTGTTTTACAGTAACTGTAGTAAGAGAGTTTATTCCTGGTACAGGAACAACTTTTAATATTTTAGTATCTTCTCCAAAAGCTCCATCTTCTTGATGAAAATCATTTATAGTTAAATTTGAATTTGTTGTAATTATATAACCAGGATTATGTTCACTTCTAAATTTTAAACTTGTTTCATCTTGTGCAATGTAATAGTCATCTAAAGGAATTTTATCTGCACTTTTATTTATAAAACCACTAGGGCTATTTATATTAGTTTCTCTTCTTGATACTGAAACAACATCACCTATAATTTTTAATTCAGAAATATAATCTTTAGGTAAACTATTTGCAAAATCAGAATCGTAATCATATGACTCTACAACAGTAAACATAAAATGTTCAGCTTTAGCAGGATCTAATGCTATAATTCTTTGTGTAATTTCTGATATACCATCACAAAATAACTCATTAATAAAAGAGTCTGGTAAATTATGTGAAACTATTGTTTGTATTTTACTTCTTAAATTCATTTATTCCTTTACTTGCCCCACCCCCCAGGGGGAGAGAAGAATCCCAGCGGGGGGCAGAACAATTATTATTAGATGTTAACTATTATTTTTTAATAACTAATACATTAGCTGTAGTTGAAGCTAAATCAACTGCACCACCTGTATTATTAGCCAAAATAAGAGTTACAGTATCAGCAGCAGTTACAGCTCCAGTAAGAACTAAATCTGCTACATCTACATCTAAACTAGATAAAACAAAGTCACCTAAAGCTGCACCTGAAACAGTAACTTCTAATGCTTCTTCGTTACCATCATCAATAGAACCTGCGTCCCATGTTTTAGATGCTGATAAAATATCATCTAGTCTTCCTAAGCTGTCACCAGCTTTATTTTGTCCATAATTTGGAATTGCCATAATTAACCTCCTTATACTGTCCAGACAGCGTGAGCTTCAGGCATAGACCATTCCATTCCCGCTTCTGTCAAGATTAAGTCAACTCTACGGTCAACACCTGAATTTTCGAGAGTTTGTACACCCACGTAAATTGAAGTATCTCTGTTGACACCGTTACCAACTAAAGGTCTATATGCACAATGCTTCATATCAATACCTAGCATTTGTATGTTTGTTCCATCTAAGTGGATATTTCTAGCTACATTCATATCTCCATATGGAGTAGAGAAAGTAGTAATATCAACACCAAATATTCTCTTTTTGCCCATCATAGCAATATCAGAATATCCAACTCTAGAAATACTTTTGCTTGAATTACTTGCTGTAGTATCAGCAGTTCCACCAGTAAATGGTTGAACAGAACCCATACTATTTGCAAAGTATCCACCTAATTTATGCATCCAATTATAAACAGCTGTGTTTACAAAAAATACAGTTGCACTTGCATTGTTATATCTAGGATCAAGGTAATTTGACATATCATCTAAGAAATCATCAGAACTCTTAGTACTTGTATTTAATGTAAATTTATTACCATAATTTAATACATAGTCAATAGCACCTTGTGTTGTATTGTAAGATTCACTTTGAGAACCAAAAAGTAATGATGTTTCAATATCATACTTATGTTCAATTAGCTTTTCTTTCCACATTCTAGCCCACTCATTAGAATCATACTTTAGAGATGTTGCTCTAGCAGTATTTGTCATTGCACAAGATGTTTTAAATATCTGTGTAATTCCATATTGAGTAGAGAATGGTTGATCTTGCCAAGTTTGAGGGTATCCACTACCTTCATCATGAGCAGTACCTATAACGTAAGAACGATTAGCTTCTAACTCACCAGCAATAGATCTATCAGCAACTTGCTCATCATTATCAGTTGATGTGCCTACACCACCAGCAGATGGAGTATTGTTAAAGAATGATGAATATTCTACAGCAGCACTATCATATTTAACTATAGTACCTTCTAATGATATACATTCTTTTGCACTACCACCACCAGCAGTTTTTGAAAGTCCTGAAACTACAGTTTCTACTTTCATAATATGATAGCCGTTAGTTCCTGTAGCACTGTGAGTTGCTTTACCAGGTATTTTTACTAATTGACCAGGTAAGAAAAACGTTGGTCTAGTACCTGAATCACCTACATCTATTTTAGAAGATCCTACTTGTCCAAATACATTTTGAATATTACCTGATGATTTATAGTCTGTTGCCATAAATACTTTTACTTTTTGACCTACAGCACTTAATGCTCCAGAAGCATCTGATTGTTTTATTTCAGAATCATTAAAAACTTCTGATCCATTATCTACATGCCCTATTACATAAGCATATCTTTTATGCCAAGATCCACGTCTTTCAGTATATTTAAAAGTTGGATCATCGGTCGGTTTTTTTGCACATTGCGATACAAATCGGAAAAAAGGGTCTTGAGCGATTGCTAATTCAGAAACTCTGTCACCAAAATTAAACTTTCGTCTCAGATCACCAGTATCTGCGTTAGCAGTACTAGTACCAGGTCCATTTGACAGGACATCTACTTCACCAAGTTCCGACAACTGTACGAAATCGTTTAAAGCCATTTTAGGCCTCCTTTTCTATTTTATTCGTAGCTTGACTAACTATTAGCCAAACAAGTTATCTAGTTCCTCATCTACTCCTTTAACAGCATCAAAGATGTCGTTACTAGCATTACTAGTTGTTGGAGCAGAATTTAACCCGCTAGCACTTGCTGGAATGTTCCGAGCATTTTTCATTTGCTCTACCATATCTTTTTTAACATTTTGAGCTACCTTGTTATTAGCGCTGTCTCTGTTAATGATATAATGAATATCTTCCAATGATAGTTTTCTTTTAGAGGCTCTTAATAATAAATCTTCATACTGATCATCTGTCATTTCTGGATGATTAGCTCTAAACTTTTTTTCTTCTGCAAGTCTTTCTTGCTTAAGTTGAGCTTGTTGAGCTTTTTTAGTTTGTACTTGATTTATTTGAGTCATTCTATTTTGAACTAATTTATCAACATGAGCATTTAAAACTTTAGATGAATCTGAATTAGGATCGCCAAGTTCATTAGCGTCAAACTCAAAATCTTCTCCAAGTCCTAACTTGTTTTGTATTGATTGATTAGAACCACCATCTTCTAAATATCCTCTAACATGGTCCACAAGTCCGCCATCCTTTTTCATAGCTTCTATGATGGCAGCGTAAGGTTTAAGGTTCTGCATTTCGCTATGCATTCTTTGAGCTTCGCGACTAGAATCTTGATACCTTTTTTTCCAATCTATTCTTTGAGAGCCAGTCTTGGCTTTGTTATCAGCTTTTTGTACGACCTGGGTTGTCTCGGTAATTGGGTTTACTTGAGATTCTTCTTTAACCATAGAGTTTACATCATTCTCCAATGATTCAAAAAAGTCACCTGAAGAGTCAGCATAAAAATCTGCTGAGTTACTTTCATCTACTTTCATTACTTCTCCTTTTATTTAAAATTTTTGCTTCTAATATAATATATATTACTCATCACCTGCAAGAACATCTTCTTGATTTTGTGATGCAGTCTGTACATTTTGTATTATATTATTAACATTTTGTCTCATTCTTTCTTTTTCATTCTGTAATTGCATTGATAATTGTTGCTGTTTTGTTAAAGAATTATTCTTTGCTTTACCAGCAGCAACTGTAACAGAAGCTTTTTCTTGTTCTTTCTTTTTAGTAATTTCCATTTCAGCTTGCATTACTTTACCTTTGATACCTGCTTGAACAAGTTGTCTTTCAAGAGTTTCTATAGTACCTTCTTTATCTTTTAATACTCCACTTAATTTAGAAAGTTGACCTTGTAATTTAGAGTATAAAGATTTTCTTTTAGCTATCTTATCTTTGTTTCTAATATCTGTTTCTGCTAAAAGAGCTATATCATCAATTACACCTAAGTTTAATAATTGTTTTAATTCTTCTAAATATGCCCATCTATTAACTGGTAATGTTGAGCCAGATAAAATTCTAATATCAAATTTAGCAGTAGCATAATCATTAAATTTACCTATAACATCTCCATAGTCATTATACATAGGTACATTAATTCTAACTTCTTTTTCTTGTTTGATATTATTTGGTTGAACAATTCTAAATACTTTTTCTGCTGTGTATACTGCTTGAGAAAATTGCATCATAACATGTCCAAGTTGTTTTAGTCCTGGTTCAATTGAATTAGTTAACCATTGTTTTATTCTTCTCGTTCCATACTCATCCATAGCAAGCATGCCTCTATATGTTTCTGCTTGTCTTGAAGTATCTCCCATCATAGAACTATATATACCAGCTAAATACTCCATATCTCCTTTACCTTGTTGCACTATATTAAAAAATGCATTAGATAATGGAGCTGGTTGTATCGGTGTAGGAGCTGTAGCACCTGGTCTTACTGGTAATAATGCACCAGGAGCACTTGAGTATTTTTCCCAATAATCAGTATCAACAGATCCTTCTTCATATAAATATCTTAAACTACTACCAAGAGATGCATTATGCACCATTATTTGATGAGCTTTATTTAATTCTCTTTGTTTACCAACTAGTGGAGAAACAGCACTTATAGGGTATGGAGTACCTGTCCATTTATAATGAAATGGTATAATAGGATATTCTGTAATATTAGAAGGTAAATAAATTTCAAATAACGTTTTGTCTCCTACAACTAAAGTATGTTTAATTCTAGGTTGATAAAATTCTACAGCATCTACTATATATTTAGCAAAATCTTCATTCTTTTTCATAACCTCAAATTCTTTTTTGCTAATTATTTTATTTTCTATAATAGATGCTTTACCTATTATTTGGCTCATCAATTCTTTTTCTGCACTAGCTAATTGATTGCTCATCATTTCTTTTGATTTTTTTGTTTCAAGTTCAAATCTTTCAGGTAACATTTTACCTTCTTGAACAGCCATTTGCATTTTTTGTTGTTGTTCTAAAAACTCAACATTTAACTGTTCTTGCAATTTAGTAAGTTTTATTTTTACTTGCTCTCTTGCAATTTTGATTTGTTCTTCATTAGGTGGTACTCTAAAGAATAAATTTATATATAATATATTTTCTTTTTCATACAATTCATAAACTTCAATTAAATCATCATGTTCAGAACTATCAGGATTTAAAGACTCAGAATGATTAATATCTTTATAAGAAAAATCTTTTAACTGAGTTCCATATGATTTTTCAGATAGATCATATTGATTTTGATTGTCTGGACTTGCATTTTTAATTTGAGTTTTATTATCAGGATATAATTCATATAAATGATTTTTAGGTAAAATCTTTCTACACATTATAAATGATGCATCTTTAAATAACATATCTCTAGACTTAGGGTCTACAAATATATCGAATGGTTCAGGTTGTTTTATAACTACCTCACCCATACCATGATCTTGATTCACATCTACAGCAACTTGTAAATAACCTATTGATTTTGTTATAGAATCATTTACTGCATTTGCATATAATGTATTTGCGTCTGAATTATACCATAAATAATCAGCCATATCAGAAAAGATTGCTGCAACATCAGTATCAGAACCATCAGCAGCAACAGCTTGCCATCTTGGAGTATTAGCAGTAGCATAAAAATTTAACATTTCTACTACAGGAGTTATTCTATTTATTGTAAATGTAGGCATGCCTTGTTGCTCTAATAATTCTCTTTCAGTTTCTGTTAACTGATTGTCATTAGAAAAATCATAACCTTTTTGATTTACATATTCCCACTGTACTCTATTATTACTATTAACTTTATTAAATAACTGTTTTACTCTTTCAGCTTTTTTATCTTTTCTTTTGGCCATATTTATATCCTATTAAGTTGTAACTACAATATATTCAACGTCACATGCAGCAGTATCAGCTCTTAATAATATTTGTTCTGCGGTAATTAATGTACCTGCAAAATCTACATCTGAATCATCATTTGCAAAAAAATCATCTGTTGTAAAAAAGAAACTAGAACCAGGTTCTACTTTTACAGCAGCTTCATGTCCAGCTCCTGAATCATATATAATTACTGATATAAAATTAGTGTCATCTAAATTAGTAATTCTAAAATATTTTAAATTCGCACCTACAACACCACCTTTAGCATCTGCTGCTCCAAATGCAGCTATTTCAGTGTTTGCATCATGAACAACATTCATTATTCTTTGATCAACTTGACCACAAGATGCTTTTGTAAATGTATTAGAACCACCATAAGAGACACCATTTAGTGTTATTGACTCACTTACTTTTACTGTAAGTGTAGCTGGCGTTATTTTAGTTGCCATTGTTATCTCCTTTTATGTTATTTACCTTCTTCATAAGTATTATTAAAGTATTTTCTACCAGAAAGTTTTGCACTTCTTTTAGCTTTTGATTTAGCTAATCTACTTTTTCTAAATTGTAATTCTTTAGCAGTAGCTTTACCTTCTTTAGTTTTAGGTCTTTTTTTGCTATCATAAAGCGTGCCTTCTTTTACAGCCTTTTTTTTAGCTTTACCTTTTAAAAATTTTCTTAACTTTTGACCTTCTTTGTCCATTTGCATAACAGATGATTTTTCATCAGCTATCATGTTTCTTTTTAATTTTCCTCTTGCTTTTTTAAGCATACTTTTTTTTCTAGGTCTCCCAACTTTAGAACCATATGTACCTTTGCCTTGTGGCATTTTATTCTCCTTCTTTGTATTTGTTATTTGCTATTTTATATACTTTACCTATTTTTTCAATTTTAGGCCCAGTTTTTTTTCTATAAAAATTGTCCATAGTTTTTTGACTAAATTTTTTACCTGTTTTATAATCTCGATAAGTAACTACTTTACCTTTTTTCTTTTTCATATTTCAGTTCCTTTTCATATTATGCAGTAACCCAACTTCTTGCTTTTGGTTTATGTTTATATATTTTTCCTTTTTCTGATTTAACAGATTGTAATGGATAGGCATACTTGCATGCATAAGCGAGAGCATCAATAGTGTCATCATGGCCCATTCTTGGACCAAATGTGTAAATTTCTCTTTGTAAATCGTACATATCTTTTTTAACAAACACACCTCCTACAGCAAATCTTTGTGCTAATATTGTTTGGATTCTATCTCTTTTACTCATTCTGTTGCCAGGCTTTTCAGCACAGTACTTAACAGTAAAATCATTTCTTCTTCTCATTTCAGCGTTCAATGATTGGAATACAGGTTTACTCATAGTAGTATCTTCTACTGTAAATAAACTTGGTTTATATTTTTTGTTCATATCGAACATATAATCAACTATTCCTTTTTTGTTATCCCCAGGTATTCCAACAACTGGGAGACTACGCATTCTAATATACTCCAAAACGTAAACATTATTATCAGGACAGACAGCGCAAATAATAATAACACTGAAATCACTGTCCCTACGGGTACTATCAGTAGCAGGGTCAACCCCAGCAAAAATGTTGACTGGCTTAATATCTCCATTATCCAAGACGATATATGAAACCCCTGCTTCTTCATCGTATTTATAGTTCCCTTCCCAATGTTTTACATGATCTCTAGTAAATATAGAGTCTGCTTCACTTTGAACTTCCATCATATACTCTTGATAAAACTTTTGTGGTTGTCCAGAATCTGAATAAAACTTTTTCTTTCTATCCATTTCTTTTTGACCAAACCAAGAATCCCATAATGGAGTTCCATCATCTTGTAAAGCCTTATAAGTAATTACTCTCCAGCTAAATTCTTTTGCTTTTCCTTCACCTTCTGCTTTATTATATCCAACAAGGATGTTATTAATAAAAGAATCGTAATGAACAGGTGTGCCATTAATACGCAACCTGCCGCTACCAGGCTCAAGAGCAGGGAATACAACAGCTGTAACCAGATTCGAGATTTTAGCTCTAGATTCAGGCGTAACGGTATTATTTTCATCTTCGAAATCGTCAAGCACGATGAGGTCATATCTTTTGTGTAACTTAGCGCCTCCTCTAATACCTGAAAGGTTTGATTTACTAATGAGTTTACAACCGTTTTTAAGCTCGATGTCATCTTCTGTCCATTTTTTACCTTTAAGGTTACCGAAATAATACGAAACTTTGTCATTAAATTCCAAATGGTATTTTATATAGTCTAAATTTGGTACTGAAATTTTACTTGATGCAGCTACCCAACCATAAAATAAAGGTTCGTTAGAAAATAAAAAATCTTGTAGTATATTACACTTAGTTAAAACAGTTTTACCATGACCTCTAGGTAAAATTACAGCCATTTGTCTTATAGATCTATCAGATATGCTATCTGCTACCTCATAATGAAAAAATGGTGTTTCACTTCTCATAAAATCTTCTGGCAAAAATAATTTACCAAAGGCTATCATATCTTTTTTAGCTAACATTAAAGCTTCTTCTGCTTGACTTACGTTTTGTGTATTTATATTAGCCATATTTAAATTTTATTCCACAACTTTTTAAAAATAACTGCTACAATAACAATAAAAGCTACACTAATAACATCAACTATATGGTTACCACTATCAGATTCTACAGAACCTATAGGTGTTTCTATTTTAAATTGTTTTGTTTTATTCATTTTCTATAGCTTTTGGTCTTTCTGCTTTTAATAATTCTTTTTCTTGAAAACCTTGGAACAATGCACCAGTAACTTGAGTAACTGTTGTTTTGTTTTTGTCTTCTAAATCCATAATATCAGATAATTTAAACAATGCTTTTAATCTAGTTTCATCTTTTTCTGATGACATTGCAATATTATTTATGTTTTCTAATATAGATTTTTCATCTACACCTATTTCTTCTAATATAGGTTTCAATTCTTCTTTCATAGCAGTTGTTATCCTTTTTGTTTTTATAAGTTGTGCTGATTTTTGTTTAGCATAACCAGGATTACTAGTAGGAAATGCTTTCATATATGCTTGTTGAGGGGATAAACCAGAAGTAATATATACAACAAAGAGATGCTCATGCTTACTCAGTACGGTCCGATCTAGAAGAACGTCTGCAGAGTTTTTATTCCCTCCAAAAGAATAAATATTAACTCTGCGCGAAGTGTCCATTTTCGCCCTGGAGGTTACTGGAAAAGTTCCAGTGCACGTGCCAACATATTCCCTAACCTTGTTCCGCCCTTTCGGCACAACCATCTTTCCTTTGCGCAATATTTGTATATAACACCCATCATCAGCTTTTACCCAATCGCCCACATTAGCTGATCTCCAATTAATATATTTAAAATTTTTAGGTAATTCATCTATATCATCATAGACTGTATGTTCAATACCATTTACTTTATAAAATCTCATTCTGGTCTATACTCAGCCCTATTATACCAGCCATCTAAAAATTGTTGTTGTGTGCTATCTTTAGAAACAATAGTGTCATAATATTTTTTTTGCATCATAATAATTTTATTCATTACTTTATCTTGACCTACTGCATTTTTAATTTTATTGTATAAATTTTTTGTTTGATTACCCATAAGATTATCTTCTTTTAACATAGGGCCTGTATTAGGTAGGTTAAATTCTTTTGATAAAGAGTTCAATGCTTGTTGCATAATAAGAGTAGATTTACCAGTATTAATTTGTACATCAGCCATTTTAAATGCTACAGGATTTTGACCATAGTTTGATTCTGCATTTTTAAGAAAATCATTATCATAGATCTTCATAGCATACATAGGTGATAAATTTTTAATATCTAAATTAGGATATTGTCTTTTGCTAATACCAAAATTAGTTTCTCCACCTCTGTCATTTACATTGTTAACATAACCACCTTCATGTTTAATAACATCATTTAAGAAGTTTTGTCTTTTTATTTCATAAGACTGCCCTTGATTCATGACAGTATCTACACTCATGTTTTCCATTTTGTTACTCCAGCTTACTTGGCCGAAGGCCAAATTAATCTAACAATCTGCTATTTCATAGCTTGTAATTTTACTAATAGATTCGTCATCCATAACATCAATAGCACCAATATTGCCAAAAAAATGTATTGCTCTTTGCTCTTGAATAATTTCTTCATCTATATATTCTATCTCATCACCGTCAGGATCAAACATTATAATTAACTTATACTGCTTTACTTTCATAACATCCTTTCAGTTTTTATAAGTTTAGTTAATATTACCTATACGAATCAACTGTTTTCTTTATTTTCTTTTAATTTATTTTTTAGAAACTTCTCAAACTCTTTAGTGTCATTTTTATATTCTATATAAAATGTAACTACTTTCATTACATTATTTATTATATTTACTTTTTCTTGATCTGATGCTATTAAGTTTTTAAGAGCATTCTCTATTTGTTTATTTGTTAACTTAGGTTTATTTTTACCTCTAGCCATAAAAGCCCCCCCTTTTTTATTTTACATAATATACGAAAAGGTTACTTTTCAAGGCAACTTTTAAAAATTGTGCAATTTTAGTGTGTGGTGTTTTATTATAACCATACCCCCTATCAGGGGTTTTTCACTAACGTGATTACGTTATTTTTGATTTTAGTTAATATATTTTTTGATTATTATTTATTTAAATAGAAAAGGAGTATAGAAATGATCGAAGCAGATAAGAGTCTTATGGACTCAGGCAATGAAGTAGTTTATGGTATTAAAGACTTAAGTAGTCTTGTACTTTCAGAAGAGTATACTAAGTGTATTGAGATAATATGCAGAGAAGCTACTCTTGTTAAGTTTACTGTTGAATCTAGAGCTGCAAGGAAAAGAGCTATGGATAAACTTAAAGGCTATCTTTCTAATGTGCAACAACATGCAAGAGCAGAGAAAGAAGATAGAGCATTAAGACAAGATTTTAAGAAAGCTTGGTCTTTGTGTTACGATGCAAGCAGATAATGTAATTGGGTGTATTAGTTTACACCCTTTTACCTTTTAGTTTGTTATGTTTTACAATGAATTGATGTATGCGTGATGATCTATATGCGTGTACATGTGTGTAAGTATATATATAAACTTATACCAAACATTAGCGAGGTATATTGACATGTATCTGATGTAGTAATAAGCCATTATATGGGATAGGCTATGATTAAAAGTAGTAAGATTTATATCTCGCTAAATAACAATAAACCCAACACACTGGAGCGATTTGAAAGTGAACCTTGACAGGTTGCATACAATGCTAGCAAGTATGTTTTGAACACTAGTAAATACCAATCTTGGCTCTGTTAATGTATGTTACCAATAGAATCTATATGATCACTAAGCTAGAACAATTAGCAGAGTCGGTGTGTTTAACTAAAAAAAGGAAACCTACCAATGAAAATTAATAAAGTACTACCACCATCTATTATAGAAAATGATAGCCTAGATAACATATTAAAGGCTTTTATGATAGCTAATAAAGAGATAATAGAGAGTAAACAACATAAAACTATAATCAGAGCATCTGATATAAAATATATAAGAGAGATACTATGATACTTGAGATAATATTTAATTTAATATTTATAGTTGGATTTGCATTATGTGTTAAACCAATCATAGATAACATTGTAATGTTTTTCTCTGATACTTGGTTCTTATATCAAGATTGGGACAAGAGAAGAATAGAAAAGAAAATGGGCATTGATACATGGGATGAAGATATGATGAGAGCTGATTATGATAAGTATGATGATCCATTTTACATAGAAGAAAAGGAGGGCTAATGGCCACATCAATAGCAGAAGTAAAAGAAATTATTACCGCTTTACGTAATGCTCAAAGAAGTCATCAAGCAAGAATAGAGCATCATAAGACTAAACTAGAGTTACTTGATAAAGATATATCAATGTTTCAAGGAAGGATATATAAAGGTATAGGTAGGAGAGATGATCTGTAGCTTACTAGGTCTACAGACATATGCGGTATCGTAGAGCACCCATCATCGATAGTATTACACTGAGGGCTTATGCCTGTTGGTGGGTGTTTAAAATTAAATAAAAGGAGAATGTATGGAGTTTTACATCATGATGGTATTTTCAATATTGGTAATATCATTTATAATAACTTGGTTTATATGGGAACATAAATTCTGGGATGGTGAACTATGAGTTGGTATGCACAATCAGATGAGGCAAAACAACATTTAAAAGAATGTAAGAAAGATAGTGATACATGTGAAAAATGTTTTGAGATAAGCGAAATGGCTTATGCAATGCAACAACATGGTAAAGGTAAACCACACCCATTGTTAAAGAAAACCTTAGAAATATTCTCAGGTGAGTTAATAAAATAGGAGGAGACATGTCTTTAATGTTTTTACCAGTGAGGTCACAAAATGAAATTATACGAGATCTTACTAAAATAAAGATAGAACAAGAAGTATTAAAAGAGAAAGAAAACCAGCTAATAGATGAACTATTAGACATAAACAAGGAGGATAGTAATGGCAGAAAAAAAGACTAAAAAAGAAAAAGTAGATACACAGTATTTGTTGGACCAAATTATGAAAATAAATGAGAGTCTTACAACAGCACTCAAAGGTGTTACAAAACTAAATGAAGAGATGGATATAGTTAATGATAATGTAAACTTTGCATGTGAACAAATAGAAGAGTTAAGACCAGTTATAGATAACATTAGAAGCAGAATGGGTGTCTAATGGATATAGGTAATATTGAAGCAAATACTATCATACTTAAAAAAACTGTTAAATATCTTAATGGTGAAGTAAAAGAAACTGTTGAAAAACAAATAAAAAAAAACTACGAACTAATTGATGATTTCTTTGATCAATTAGCAGAAGAATACAAATCAATCCAATCATACGAACAAGGAGGCCCACATGGCAACTAAAACAATAAAATTCCTACA
>CERT01016948.1_pt1 | contig 19526 bp, 12 predicted proteins | sample 530691 | NCBI WGS metagenome assembly CERT01 (sample SAMEA2620861, study PRJEB7988) | marine metagenome | biome: marine biome (ENVO:00000447); feature: surface water layer (ENVO:00002042); material: "saline water (ENVO:00002010), including plankton (ENVO:xxxxxxxx)" | depth 5 m
GATGTCTTTTCCTCCGCAATATAACTTGGCATACTCAACTGGACGGTTTCCAAGAAAAGAGGAATAATTCCAGGTCTTTGTTAGATTTTCTGGAAGGGTCTCGTTGAAGTGCAGTTCGCCGTCTAGGTACAAACCTACACAATCTCTTTTGTCATCTAGAGTTTGAAACAGCAATACTTCCTCAATAAATCTTATCAGTTGCTTTCTTTATTAACATTATAACATGTTCATGGAATTTGTCAAGTGGAAAATTTTTATTTTGTTTAAATTCTCGCTTCAACAGCCTATAGGTAGTAGACCCCTCGAAAGTGTAAGGGGTATCAAATTTGCCCTGGATATAGGACGGAGCGCTCACAGTTCCAAGATCTATCGCATTAAAAATAATCTTTTCCAATTCGGGGGGCGTATACTTGTGATTATTTTCCTTGTTTTTAACCATGATATATTTTCTTATCCAATATGGAAGGCCCAAAACTTGATTGACTACATAAGATTTATCAACTTTTTGTCGGCGGAATACACACAAGCCCTCTTTGTACTCCGGGCGGAAGTCAACAAAGGTGTTATAGCCCAGTAGCACTGCGGAGGTTAGGTAACCCAAGTCATCATAATAAATTTTATAAAAGTTTGCGGATAAAAAATCAGCGACTGGATCGGGTGTTGCACCGAATTGCATCTTTGCGCGGTTAACTGGCGATGAAAGATCATAGTTTAATCTCCACGGAATGTTTTTGTCTATCAAAAACCCAAAGTTAGTGGCACTCTCGCGATAAAACTGAAAATTTGGAGAATTGATAAACTCTTGTTTTTTACTATTGTCTGAAGGATCTAGTGACGCTACTTCGAGACTTAAACCAGAATTCAGCGCGCTTACTCGACTGGATAAATAAAATGCCGTTCTGGTAATAAAACTTACGGCTGTGCCGTTTAGGCAATAGTCGAAGAACAAACGTGCATAATCACGTATATCCTTAACTTCCAAATCCTTTTGGGAGGCCATCATGTGTTTGTTGAAGTCTTCAACTAACTGCGTTAGATAAATGTTATATTCCACGTCTGGATCGGTAAATCCCCTTTCGATCTTAATCTCGCCCAAGTAAGGGTCCGAAGAGATTTGGCCATTGCGAAGTCTCTGCATAAACAGGCTGCGCATATCTTTAAAGGCGGAGAGGACAGGATCGAGGGCCGTGATGACGTCATTGCCTTGAGAATAAGTTCCCAAGACTACTTTTCTGACTGCGATAGCCGCAAAATTCTTGTCAACCTTGCCATAAAGCAGGTTTTCGCGTGACCAATAGTCTTTTATACCAACAGGAGTGGGCAACGGAGTCGTGGCGCCGGGGGCCGTTAGGGCGAAGGCTTCATACAATATGCGGTCCACAAACAAGTTCCTCAAATTTGTATAATTATTCGCTTCAAATTTTGTCATTTTTTTGATTCTCCTGAAGATACGAACTTGGTCTTCAACTGTGTGTCGAAGACTCCATCCGAAATTGTATTTGTCACGCCAGTGATAATATGGTATCCTCCGAGTCCCATAATGTTAAATATGGAATCCGGTACCCACGGTCGACCGCCATCGCCGATTGCATAGGACGGGTTGATGTATACAAAACGACCCGGATAAAACATCGTGTTTCCAAAAAGAGACAAATCTACATCAAAAACATTTCTTAAAATACTGTATGGATCGGACCCTTCGGCGATTCGGCGCTCTTGCTCAAACTCTAGAGTGGTTTTCTGAAAGTTTGCTGATTTGACAACAGAATCGCTAGAGCCAAAAACCAAATGAAAGATGCCATTCTTTTCTTGATCTATCTTCTTGGAAGATGAATAATTTGTAGGATCCTGCAACTGCATCTCTTCGCCGTCTTTAGGAGAAGTATAGATGGTCAGATAGGAATAGTCCGTACCGCCCGTAAAATTGGATTTGATCGTATTGGTGTCCACTAGTCCTGCTATGTTATTTTTAGATGTGACAATGGTGGTTTTAAATTCTCGCCGTGAAGTAGTAAAGTTTTCTATTTCATGCTCTATTTTGCCCTCAAGAACCTTAGTAAGCAGTTCGGACACAAACAGGTGCAAACTTTTTACTTTTAAATTGGGTTCGATTATAGAATTATAAAAATGATCCGCGAACAGGCGAAGATCAACTGGGATGGCTCCGATATTAACCTCTATGTCGTTTATCATAATGTTGGTTGTGGCTATATACTGGGAAGCCATAGATCCGGGATCAGGGTGTCCAATCGCTGTTAGTTTCTGGGTATTGGTGGCGTTTTTTAAAACAACATCTAAAATATCTGCGAAGTACACATAGTATACTCTTTGGGTCTGGCCCTTGTCGCTCTGTCTTGGGACGGCGCCTTCCGACCAACTCTCAACCAATGGGGTCAAAATTTGCTTTTCTTTAGGGTCGGCGGTGGAAACAGTTCGAGTAATTATTTCATCATCTACTCCTGAAAATTTAAGAATACTAGCCAGGGGCACCTGGAGCATGAAGATTTTATTTTCCTTTTGTAGCGTCTGTAAGATATGGGTATATGCTTGTTCATCGGCATCGTCATATAGTTCTTCTAGTTTTTTGTCTATTTTTTGAATTTCTTCATTTGAGCGCTTGTCTTTCATTGCTTGTTTCTTTTCAGCGTTAACCGCATTTATTTGAGAGCACAATTGTTGAGTGGGCAACAAAACATTGACTTTGTTATCTTTCATGGCAGTTTCGTAGGCCGAGTGATATTCTATTTGAAGAGTGAAAGAATTTTGAGTGTTGTCATCAAAATCTATGGAATATTCTCTCATAGTCAGAAGCAAGGATGAGCGGTTGGCTCGGATGGAGGCCAATTCTTCTTCCGAAAACAGCGAAGTAGCAGACTGAGGCACTGACCAGCCAACAACGGCCTTAATATAATTTACCCCATTTTCTCTAAGGCTCTGATCTTGTTCAAGCAGTAAATCTAAATAGGTGAAATCTCCAGTTGGCCCGGTGCGTTCCGCGACAAGTTGTCCGAAGTCTTGAAAATATAAAACCAAATTGGCCCCGACATCCACAAACTTTGTAACCTCATCCTGGCCCGACAATTGCCATTCGAAAGATTTTATACCAAAACCATCACGGTTTGTAAAATAATCCCGTTCTTTGGCATTGGCGCTTTGGAGGAAATTTTTGCCCGTCTGCGCTCTCTGTAGTGACGTAGTTGGAAAAATTATTTCTGTCTGTTTGGCATTCGTACCCATTCCGGACAATTTATATAATCTCATATAGGGCACCAAAGTTGATAATTTTTCGGTAGACATGCTCAAAAGTTTATAGCCGTCTGTTATATTATAAAAAGGCCCCAGTGAGTTTGAGGATGAATCTTTTCCAGCCGCACACAGAATTCTATCCTGAAGGGCACATTGAATGATTCCTTGTATGTTTAAGTGTGCAATATTTTGCAGTAAATAATTTTGATGAATGAAGCGCGCAGCCTTGGCCAATTCATTGTTCGCGTAATTTTCCAAATCGGAGGCTGCCTTAGCGGGAGTTTTATCGCCCGATTTGACCTTGAGAAGTTCTTCTGCTGCCTTTTTCTTGGCTTCTTCAATGGCCTTCTTTTTGGCTTCAGGAGACTCAAACTCCTCGTCACTTAGCGCGTCCACTTGGGTTTTGGTAAAGTCCGATAAAAGAGCGGCGTCTGAAATCTGTTCGTAGTTGGCTAGATCTTGGGGTGTACCCGTTGTCAGTATCTGGTGAACAACTTTGGGTTCTAGTTGAGGATAGGCATTTTTATAGGCCGCGTTCCGCACATTCTCGTCGGGGTTAAGAGCGAAAGAACTTATCCCTGTTGCCTTAGCAAGAGCATTCTTTTCTGCTGCGGTTACCTTCTCATCAGTTAGTTGTTCTGAAGTTTGGCGAGCCTTCTGTTTTGCTTCACGAAAACCCTCTATTTGTTGAAGGTTTTTAAATTTGTCTTCTGTGCTCCACGGCCATCCCATTTTATAACTCCATTCCTTGTTTTATACTCGATAATATTCTAATATGAGTTCGAGAGACAAAGGTATATAATAAATATCCCCATTTTTAAAATGCATCTCTGTTGGTTTCTGATTAAACTGTGCTATTACCCACCAATAGCGAGAGTCACCATAAAACTCATGAGATATTTTATATAGTCTATCTCCCATTTTCCATCTTCGAGTCTCATATTGGACCGCCTTCATTTGGTCCAGATCTGGAAAATAGATGCGCGGTGTCTCATATTGAACTATTTGTTTCACTCCCCTTTCTCTGAAAAGTTCATCATAAAGTTCATCATCATTGACAATCGTTTTAGTGGTAGAGTATCTAGAAAGTGGCATTCTTTAGGGTTCCTTTAAGGCTTGTATCCTTGGCTGTGTTTTAGAATGGGATTAGAGGTAGCCGGGGATGTGGCTTTTGCGGTATTCGCATCTGCTTGGGGAGTCGGCGTTGATGTTGTGGTAGAGGGGTCGGTGGGTGACGCACTTGAGGCCGCTCTATAGACGGTTTCGAGATTTATAATGGGACCAGAGAAAGTAATTAACATTTTTTCAGGAAGGACGTCCAAATTGGCATTTGGATTCATACCACTTCCATAGATGGATTGCTGAACCAGTCTTCCTCTATCTCCATAGTCTACGCTTACTGATGAAGGAGCGAGAACAAATCCCGGAGTGCTATAATATGGATTGTCTATCGTTCCTATGTCGACTCTCAAGAGGGGAGATTGGTTAATAATGTTGTTGCTGTAAGATGGTCTTAACATTTTGTTGAGATTTTTAATGATCCACGGTGCGCTTCCAGGGGTCTCCTTGCCTCCAGGTTGGGGGGAGTTAACCATTACGGCAAAAGTAACTGTCTGGCCCGTTGACTTATAACTTTGGATAGAATCTTGGCGACCATAAATTGGGACCGAATCCCATGAAATATCATAACTGACAGAGAAGGAATCCAAATGCTGGAACGCAAGGAAGATTTCTTCATCGGGGTATGAAAAAATTTGTACCATTTGAGTCGTCATTTATCTTTTTCCTTTATGTCTTGTTACCGTATACTGGCTTTCCGCTGGCCTTGCGGTTCACCTTCTTCTCGGTAAAATTGAAGAATTTGGCCATGCTGCCTTCGACTTGGACCACGGTTTCTGCATTAGAATTGGCGCCTACTGCCTGTGCCAATGAATCAATCGCATTCGAAAGTTCTTTGTTTCCGCTGGCCATTGAGCTTGCTTTCGAAAATCCATAATCGCTGATTTTTTGGCCGGCGTCGGGACCTAGTGCCTGCTCGGCTACGAACGCGCCGGGATTAGCAACTGCTTGGGCTACCTCTAAGTATGGCTCTAATACTTTTGCTTTGGTGGAAATAGTATTAGCCAGCGACTTTATTCCGTCGTTTACGTCCTTGACTGCATCAGAGATTGCATTGAAGACCGACAAAAGCACGTTCATTACTGGCCTCAATGCTTCGAACTTCTTTTTCAAGTCATCTATGGCAGCCTTTCCGATAATCTTTGCGAAGGCGATGAACACGTTATTGAGGGCCATTTGAATTTCTACCGCCCTTTTTATATATGGATAAAGATATTTGCCCAACACATAACCGAGATACACAATTCCGCCAACAATTGTGGCCACTATAAGTGGAATGATCATAAGGCTCGCAACAAATGCGGCTGTTATAACTCCAATAATAATAAGAACCGGTTTAAGAAGTTTAAATCTTTGCAAGAGATACATGATACCTGCGCCGATAAGATAAGGAAGTGCGGCAAGGCCCACGAAAACTCCTACAATAATTCCTACGGCTGCTGCCAGTGTGTAAATTCCATAGCGCAAAACAGTGAAGTTGTTCCAGACATACATCGCGCCCTCTGCTAAGGTGACGATTGCGTCATAGAGGGTAAGCATCTGTTGGCCGGCGAAATAAATATATGCACCTACCCACTCCAGTACATCACCCCACTCAATAAAGGATTGAGTAGCGGCGCTAGAGCCGGCAGTTAGGGCAGAAGCACGATCAGTAACGGCAGCAAATTGGCCTACAAGATCTCCGAGATTGAGGACCACAAATTCCATTATTTCTTGCCAGTGTGAGAAAACTTGCACAAGGGCCCAGATCTGCCCAATAGGAGTCAGTAGAAAGAAGAGTTTGATTCCGGCTACGAGCCTGCCCATGATGCCGGCAGCGCCGGACATCTCGGATACCAAATCTTTCCAACTACCCAAGAAACTATATATGGCTCCCGCTGCAGCGGTAAGACCTGTGACAATCACCCCTATTATAACTATGATTCCACCGATTCCGGTCATTCCCATGGCGACCATTATAACAACAGCAGCGGCGGAGACGGCCATGGCGACTCCGGCTATCGCAAGTTTAAGTGCAGGAAACGAAGAAAGCAGCGTACCTACGACACCCATCATGTTCTTGAATCCTTTAACGGCTGGGCCGAGGTTCGCTATCAATTGCTGTAGGGTGGAAGTAAAGACCTCGGCCACAGAATTAAATTCGGCTGTTTGCAAGGCGAGCGCTTCCAATTCCGCTGCGGATTTTAGAGTTTTTGGAGCCATCTCTTCGAACCGCCCATTCATAACAAGTGCTAACTGCGAAACATCTTCGAGGCCCATGGCGGCGGTTAGAGCCTTTCTTTCGTAGTAGGCCATGGAGTCGAAAGACTTTCCAGCGTCACGGGCGGCTTGAGACATAAGCCTCATTCTCTCGGTTGGGTCCGTGGTTCTAATCATCTTGGTGACACTCATATAAGGTCCACCGAGGATGGCGTTTAGTTTTCCAACCGATTCTGCTGCAGTATCGAAGCGATCAAATTTCTCTGTAATAGATAAAATTTGATTTACCGACATTCCGGCTTTCTGGGCATTTACTTGCAACTTTTTAAATACTTCGGGCGCTTGTTTTCCGAAAGCGGCCAACTTTGGCATCGACTCGCTTAGGGCTGCAGACACACTGTTGGGTGACATTCCTATGTCTTGGGCCAGCAAAAACATCTCATTCTGAACCCTGTTGGCGGCTTCCGCACTCATACCCAGGCCGGTCACCAGCATGTTGAGATTGCTGGCTGTATTTTCGGCACTGACCCCCAATTCTTGGAGGATCATGGTATTTTCGGCAAAGGCGCGCTGATTGTCTTCCGACGCATGCTTTATCGCGCCAAAGTTAGACATAAGGCCCTCCATTGTGGTGGCTACGTCTTCCATGGATATCTGGTTGGCCCGGTGTTGGGTCTCTAGCGAGAACATCATGTCGCCGTATTTGCGGGCTGCGCCTGTAGATTTATTAAAGTCTGTCATGGCCCTATCGGTGGCCAATGCCAAGTGGGTGGTTGCGGTGGCCATGGCGGTTAGAGCCATTGTGCATACATTCAAAATAGCGGCATAGGCATTCAGTTTCCCCATCCCTTCTTTGAGGGCTCCACCAAGATCTGTGAGTGAGAACTTGGCATCTCCTGCTCCGGTGGCCATCTTCCCTAAATCTTCGAGAAATTCGAATCGGCCCTGGGCTGCATCGCCGCCGAACAGATTGGCCACAGTTTGGCCAAAACCACGAAGGCCGTCGAGGCCGTCTTCGCTTGCTTCGCGAGAATCTTCCATGGCTTTGGCTGCCGCTTTGGCATCCTGTGTGGCGCCTTTCATGGAGATCGACAGGTCGTTAAAAGTTTCGACAAGGGCGTCGACTGCTTCTTTCAACTGTTTCAACTGTTCGGGGTTCATGTCAGCCATGCATTAAATTTTCCTTTTATTTAAATGGCCACTTTAAGCCCGTGGCTTTCTCAAAGCCCTTAACTGATTTTGCCAGAGCACTTTTGCTCTTATAAGTCTTTTCGTTGTCGAGGCCATATTGCTTAACAGACTCTAAATATTTTCGCTCGCTACCAAGTGCTTTGGCGAGAGCCTTAAGGTCTTTTGATTTTCCCTTCACCAACGCAGAAGGGTTGTAAATTGGCACTCCAAACATCGATTTTAAAATAACCTCAATGGTTGTTCCAAACATTCTCAAAAAGCCTTCGTTAAGGGCCGCTTCTTGTTTTTTTAATTCTTCTAAATCTAATATTACTTCTGTCTCTTTGTCATTGTTCATTATATCTGTAATTCCTTTTAGGGTGTTCCCGTTACACCGGTGCCGTTGGCGGCTTGAGTAACGTTATAAGAGAATGTCATGGTGGGCTCAACAATGGCGGAGTCGCCGTAATCAAGGTCGCCAAGATCATAAGAAAGGGGGAGCACATGGGTGTATTCAACCACCCTGTTAGATGCCTCGTTGAGCATTGTAATTGAAATCTTCGAAGTTGACACAAATTGAGAATTAAACTTGGCGCCCAACTTTGACTTCTTTTGCAAGAAGGGGACCGGAGCAGAATTTCCGGTACCGAAGTCTAAATAATAAGCGTAGAAAATAGATGGAATCAAAGAAACCAAGTCATCCACCATGTAAAAAGTGATTGTAAGGTCTTCAAAGTCCCCCGCTTCAGCCTGAATATTTGAACTAGGACTAAAAGTTCCGGCTGTATTTTCTATACTGGTTGAAAACTTTGGCAAGTCAACTGATCTAATGAAGTGGGGAGGTATGTTAACTCGGTGAATTTTATTTTTCGAAATTATGCTTTGGGTGTCTATGGCTGCTTGGCCCTGGTCGAAACCTTGGATGTACCAAAGTTCCAACTGTACCTTAAACTTGTGCTTTTGGTAAGGTAGAAATGTCTTGTCTGTCCAGAATTTAGCCACAATAAAGCCCTCTTCTCTATAATTAGTCGTCAAAAACAAAAATCCAAGAAATACAAAAACCTCTTGGATTACTTGTTAGCCTTTTTTGCTTGTTCGGCCTCTTTTTTAATTTCGGCGACAAGTCTTTCGAGAAACCATCGGCGGATGACAATGGGTAAATTGTAAGCCTCAATAAAACTCCACCCACCGTGATATTTCAAGAGAAAAAACTCTTCATAAACGTTCTTTATGTGCTCAGGACTGAGGCCAAAAAAATTCGACGGTGAACGGTACCTCCACGACCGTTCCGTATCCACAACTCTCACATTCAAAATCGTGTGCCATGGAGATATTTGGTGTATTGTTTTTATATATTTGTCGGAGGTGCTTTATATCTCTGGCGGGAACGTTAGAAACAAATGCTGTCAAAGTGCTGGCGGTGTTATCGCCATTAACTGAAACGATCATTGTTTTCAAAATGTCTTGCATGGAGGTTTCGAGGAGCCTCTTTTTTCTCTTTGATTCTTGAAGCCTGGACAGATACATCTCATCTTTTCCGGTCAGCAGTTTGGCTTCAACCTCCAGGCCGCTGAAAGGCAATGTCACAAGCATGTTTCCTTCGGAATTCCACTGAACCTCGTTATTGTCTTCGGCCTCGACGATAGTTGCTTCGCTAAGATCATATGCAACCTCGTTTACGCTAGTGCATGCTGGGCACGTAACTTTTGCGTTATATTCTTCGCCATAGCCAGAAATTCTGGTGGCTACCAGCAGCGCGTTTCTGTCACCGGTAAGCATCTTTGAAGGGTCAATCGTCTTGTCAACGATGACACTCTTGAGAAGCCTTTCGAGTGCTACCCCTTGCTTGATTAGAGTCTTGGAAGACAAAATGTCCTCCTCTTTGGCGGTCATAAAACGAATCTCGACCGTCTCGGTGCCTCTAAGGGGGTGCCCTTCAGGATAGTGTCTTCCACGGGATGGAAGTTCAACAAACTCGGTGGGGGTCGCGAATTCTAGACCTCCTCCGAGTTCTGTGGCTGCAACAGGGTCTGCTGCATCCGGCTTAGTAGTACTCTCGTCTTTGCCGAGTCTACTCTTACTGTTTCTAGCCAATTTTCACCTCGTTTTGTTATTTATTGGTTATAAAGTTAAATTATTTATTGTCGAAGAATTCACTGACGCCGGCTGTGCATTGCGCCCAATCATAACGGAAAGTCATTGTAATTTCTGTTAAGTCTTCGGATCCATAGTCAAGATCGCCAAATCCTAATTTGGTAATAATGGCGTTCTTAAGAGTCCAAGTTTCTTGCTCGACTCCCTCTGCATCAATCTGTGTAATGATTACCTCGAAGGCAGATTGCTTGCTCAAAGTGCGGTTAGAGTTTCCGGGCGCTGCTGCATTTGGCCCAAGGTAGCCCATTTCTTCGAGCATGGTTAGGGTAGCGGCTGCAGCATCAGGAGAAATAGGATCTACGAGCACTAAGTTAACTTCGTTCCATTCGACGGTTCCAGGGAAATAGAACTTATGAGACATATAGTTTACTTCTCCAGTGTTAACTGTGACTTCTGGCTTATCGACCGTCTTGGCAAACCAAATCGGAGTACTAAGCGCACTTCCCTGGGCTGCTCCTGCGGCTAGTTGTACTTGAAATCTGTATTTTCTCTTTGGATCTGTCTGGTGATTTGTCCAAAATGCTCCGTTTGACATATTTTGTTTCTCCTTAAATGGCCATTACGCCTAAAATAATATAGTCTGATATCTTAAAAATCTGAAGACTATTTTACTAGTCTTCAAATGAAGCGCCCTGATTTGTGATAAAGAAATCAAGTGCGATGTACTCAATGGCCTTAGCCGGCTTGAGGAAAATCTTTGCATACATAATGTTTTGGTCTACAACATCTGGTGTGGTTGTTGTGTCATCCAAAATCAATTTGTAATCACTTAGTCCGAGACGGTTCTTTACGCTCGACAAGAATGGTTCTGCAAGAGCGATAAAGCGGTTCCAAGTTGCTTGAACATTCTGATCAAACAATACTTGATTCGCGAAGATGCTAATCTGCTTCTTAACAAAAATCATCATACGACGTACATTGATTCTATCTAGTGCAGACGGGGTTATCTGTAGAGTCTTTTGACCAAAGACCACAATTCCTTCATTGGGGAAAGAGGCGAGTGGGTTAATGTTTGACTCATAAAGACTATCTCTGTCTCGTGAAGTTAGTTTCTGGCTCACATTTAAGACTGGCAAGCCGCCTGCGCCTTGTGAGAGGCCGCCGCGATTGAAGCCGGCTGGCGCGAACCACAATTCAGTTTGGCTATCTGTAGATGCCATTGTTCCTAATGCAACTACCGAAGGTGGTACCCATAGGCGCGAGTTCGAGGTCGCCGTGTCTTGGATTTGAACCCAAGGATAATAAGTGCAACCATAAGAACTGTCTAATTGGCGTGCGTCGAGGGCCGTAGTGGTGGCGCTCACGCTGCCTCTACCTGGATCAGTTGCATATGCACTTCCCTCTGTGAATGGAAGGTAAACACCTGGCAGATCAATGATAGCCAGTGAATCCCCACGGGTTTCACAAGTTTCTACAAGGTTGCGAGTGATAGTGTCGTTGGTGATACCAGGGATCACTGCAAGGTTCATATCTACAACTTCTGGATCATTAATAATCTCGATTGCTGTTCTGATGGTGTTATATGCGTAGTTGTCGGCGCGGGTAGCACTAGACATTCCGCTATTTCTGAATGGTTCGGTCTCTGTAATCTTAAGTCCGTCGAAACCACCGTACATTGGTGCGGTGAATCGGTCCCAACCATTGTCAATGACTGTTCTCCATCCTGCCGAGCCCGTAGCACTTACTGAATAGTTGGCCGCTCTGGAACCTACTGCATAGTAAGCATATGATTTGCCGACTGGCTGGACAATATTGTCTAAACTAAATCTCCATTGTGGTGTAGTAAGAGTTGTTCCTACGGCGCCTGCGAGGGGATATACAAAATCTGAGTAATCTGGGCTAAATTGGCGATTAGAGTAGCCAGTGGTGTTCTCTAGGAAAGCATCTGTATTGAGTCCAAAATAAGCATCATCTTGGTTGTAGAGATCACCTGCAGATGAGGAATTTCTCAACACCAGTTCTGGGAAGTTCAATGAAGCAGTATAATCAGCAACGGTGCCTTTGTCGAACTGATAAGAACCGGGCTTTAGATTTGCCGGCGCTGTGCTCGGTGCCACAATGTTTGCCAAACTCACTGCCGTGTCTAGGACGACATTCTTGAACTTAAGAGGGCCTTCTACTCCGAACGGGAGCATGTCGGGAGACAGTGTTCCGTTCTGGACCACATCGGCAACTTCAATTCGAATATATTTTGAAATATTATCATATTCACCCTTTTCAACCAAAACTTTGTTGGTTTGATCCCAAGTGGTGTGTTTGTCACCAATTCTTTTTCCGATGTAGTTTTCAGAAAGAGGATTGAGATCTAGGCCTGAATATTGCTCCACAATCTTTTGATTCTTGTCGGTATCGTCTGCTTGGCGAAGAACTAAGGTGAAAGTTGCATAATTGTTTCTTCCAGAAGTACTGACAGAATATACCAAGTCCTGAATAGAGACCTTGATATTATCCTGTACCCACTTTCCTGGTTCTAGTGCGTGTACTTTAAAAAGTTTTTGCATGTTTGCTGCGTCATACGACGCTGCATCCGAAGACAAATCCTGTGAGAAAAACCAGCCTGAAGATGCGGCAGAAAAATCTACGCTATAATCGGCCTTGGCTGTTAAGTTAAATGGTAAAATCATACCATAAGAATCGCTAGAAATGGCACCTTCGTTGATCTTCTTCTGGATGAAGGATTCGTAAGATTCTCCCAGCCAATAATACTGTTCTCCGTTGGTTAGATTGGTTGTGGGCGTAACACCCCCACGCACTGTCTGTGGATTTGTATTAAACGCCTTTCTAATGAAACTTCGGGATGACGGGTCAAAGTTAAACTCACTCTTGTAAGTTTCGACACCGGAATCGTTCCAAATAACGGCCTTGAATGCAGGGCCGGCGAAAGAATCAGAATCGGAAGAAGTCCCGAATAGGCCGCAGACACCTGCTGTCGCGGCTGTCTCAAGTGCCAGGGAGCCCGTAAGGCCAACTGCTCCACCCGAATGCGCATACCAGACTGCAGCAAGATAGCCTTCCTGTTGGCCTGATCCAGTTGAGCAAATGAATAGACCAAATGCTCCACCGTTTGATTCGTATGCGGCGGCTGGGGCCACTGTGGTCCAACCTGCATCGCCCGAACCGGCGTTATCTACCGACGAAAGGCCAGCAAGACGAATCACACTGACACCATCGGTGCTATTTTGTAAATATGCTTGGGCCGCGTATGAGGCGTAAGTTGGGGCCTGATAGTTGCCATCTCTCCAGACGTCTCCGGTTTTGCGGCCCGGTACAGGCTCGCCGAAAACTTCTACAAATTCGGCAAACGATCTTACCGATACTGGCTCCATAGCGGGGCCTTGAGGAAGGCGTCCGATGATCATGGGCCCTGGGGCCGAATCCGCAGCAGGTAACTGGGATTGGTCAATTTCTCTGGTAAATACTCCAGGAGATACAAATTTGAATTTTTTAACTGACATTCTAGGGATTCTCCTATAAAAATCTAGATTGTTTTATCACAATAATAAATAGTTTGTTGTTTTTCCAAAGTCACATTATTTATTTGGTCTTCTTTTTTTTAAGAAAACCTGGTCGACCGGTGCCCGCTGGAACGGTAAATTCATATGACTTAATTTTGTCTTTTAAGTATTTTTCTTTTATTTCTTCTATTTTTGCGTCTGACGCATTTTCTAGTCTTTCTATTGCTTTGATGGCTGTAATTTCTTTTATTTTTACATTGTAAAGAAAGTCTTTTAAATCATTGTGAGTTTTGGTAATCGTGTCTTCATAATTTTTTACCGCTGCACACTCTTTCCACGGAACTTCTATAGTGTCCGGGAGAGGTTCGGGCTTTGGTGGTTGGGGCAGAGCATCCGGTGTTATTTCCTTCTCCTGCTCGACGATCTGTTTTTTGGAAAATATTTCTTTTATCTTCTTAAACATATTGTGCCCTCGATTCTTAAATAGTTTTTAAAAAAAGAACCCCCCCACAAAAGTGGAGGGGCAAGATAAAATCTTTTTAATCGTTTTTTATATCAAATTATGATACGATAGAGTATGCTTTCTGACCGTAGTAAGCAATGCGGTCGCCTGCGTCAATCGGGCAAGAGAAAACGATCTCAATGATGTTTCCGTTGCCGTCAAGAGTCAAGTTGTAATCACCAGCACCGCCAGCCACTGGCATCATAATCATGCCGTTAACTGAAACATATGCCAATTCAGACATTGCCTGAAGGCCATCAGCGAGGATGTCAACAACGTGACCGGATGCAACTGTCATCGCTGCTGGAGCGTGAACGAAGCTCTGCCACTTACCGTGGATCTCCGCAAGGTCTGCACTAACAAGTGCTTCTTGAGCAAGTCGTGCTGCATTTTCGGTAGCAATCGCGGCGTCATACTTCACGACGAGTGATGCGTCTGCTGCGGCTCTGGCTGATTCTTCTGCAGCCAAACGAGTGGTGAGAGAAGCTTCAGCAGCGTCAGAGTCTGCCTCATTCTGATCAACATCAGCCTGAAGGGCTGCGATTTCAGCGTCGTACTTAGTTACGATGGATGCATCTGCATTTGCTCTTGCTCCTTCTTCAACGCCCAGACGGGTAGTCAAAGAAAGTTCAGCAGCATCAGAATCCGCTTCGTTCTGATCAACATCAGCTTGAAGTGCTGCGATTTCAGCATCGTACTTAGTTACAATAGACGCGTCAGCATTTGCTCTTGCAGCTTCCTCGACACCCAAGCGAGTAGTCAAAGAAAGTTCTGCAGCGTCAGAGTCTGCTTCGTTCTGATCGATATCGGCTTGCATTGCAGCCATAACGACGTCGATAGAAGCGTCAGCAACAGCGCGAGCGCCTTCTTCGGTTGCAAGACGTGTAGTTAATGAACTGTCAGCAGCAATTCTAGCAGCCTCTTCGGCGGCGAGTGCAGCGTCGTTAGAAACTACATATGCAGCCAGAGCGTCGTCATTAACAAGGTCCACTGCATTGATAAGGCTCACAATCTCTGCAAAACTGTCTTTGTCTGCGTCTGAAGAAAGAAGGACAGCATCCATTCTCGCTTCTTCTGCGGCGAGACGTGTTTGAAGTGAGGCATCGCCTGCTGCTCTAGCAGCTTCTTCAATTAGTACACGAGCATCGATAGATGCATCTGCAGCGGCGCGAGCCGCCTCTTCAACACCAGCGCGGGTGTCAATAGATGCAACTTCTGCAGCGCGCACAACTTCTTCTGCAGCCAAACGAGTGGTGAGAGAAAGCTCGGCAGCATCGGAGTCTGCTTCGTTTTGATCAACATCAGCCTGAAGTGTAGCGATCTCTGCGTCGTACTTGACGACGAGGGATGCGTCTGCTGCAGCGCGTGCTGCTTCCTCAACGCCCATGCGGGTGGTGAGAGAAAGTTCTGCAGCGTCAGAGTCTGCTTCGTTTTGATCGACATCAGCCTGAAGGGCTGCAATCTCTGCATCGTACTTGACAACAAGGGAAGCGTCTGCGTCACCGCGAGCACCTTCTTCAGCAACAAGTCTGTTGTGCAAAGAAAGTTCTGCAGCGTCTGAATCGGCTTCATTTTGGTCAACGTCAGCCTGAAGGGCTGCCATTTCAGCATCGTACTTGGTGACGATAGAAGCGTCAGCAACAGCGCGAGCACTTTCTTCAGCAGCGAGTCTGGTTTGAAGAGAAAGTTCTGCAGCGTCAGAGTCTGCTTCGTTCTGATCAACGTCAGCAATAAGAGCGGCTAATTCCGCGTCGTACTTGGTGACGATAGAAGCGTCTGCTGCGAGGCGTGCGGCCTCTTCGGCAGCCAAATCTGCAGCGATAGAAGCGTCTGCAGCAGCGCGGGCTGTTTGTTCTGCAAGGTGCTCTGTGTCGTGCTTCAACTCAAGAGAGGAAACTGCATCCGCTCTATTTGTTTCTTCTGCCGCCAAACGAGTGGTGAGAGAAGCTTCAGCAGCGTCAGAGTCTGCTTCGTTCTGGTCGACGTCGGCTTGCATTGCAGCCATAACAACGTCAATAGATGCATCGCCAGCGGCGCGTGCTGCTTCTTCTGCAGCCAAGCGAGTGGTAAGTGATGCTTCAGCCGCGTCAGAGTCGGCCTCATTTTGGTCAACGTCGGCTTGAATTGCTGCCATAACAACATCAATAGAAGCGTCTGCTGCGGCGCGGGCGCCTTCTTCTGCAAGAACACGAGCGTCAGAAGATGTAATTGCTGCGGCGCGTGCGATTTCTTCATCACTCAAGCGAGTGGTGAGAGATGCATCGGCAGCAATACGTGCTGCTTCTTCAGCGGAGTCAACGTTTGCGAGACTCAAAACAGCGGCTGCGAGATCGTTGTCGTTCTCAAGGTCCACTGCATTAATTAAACTTACAATTTCTGCGAAACTGTCTTTGTCTGCATCTGCGGCAAGAAGAACTGCGTCCATTCTTGCTTCTTCTGCAGAGAGGCGGGTAGTAAGAGATGCATCACCTGCAATTCTTGCTGCCACTTCGGTAGCCATTTCAGCATCGTACTTAGTTACAATACTAAGGTCTGCTGCTGCGCGTGCTGCTTCTTCTTCACCCAAACGAGTGTCTGAAGAAGAAATTGCTGCCGCTCTTGCGACTTCTTCTGCGGCGAGGCGAGTCTGCAAAGATGCTTCTGCTGCGTCCGAATCAATTTCATTCTGATCAATGTCAGCCTGAAGGGCTGCAACATCTGCTGCGCGTGCTGCTTCTTCCACACCTAAGCGAGTGGTAAGAGAAGCATCTGCGTCAGCGCGTGCGCCTTCTTCAACACCCATGCGGGTAGTCAAGGAAGCATCGCCTGCTGCGCGTGCTGCTTCTTCTGCCGAAGAGCGAGTATCAATCGAAGCAACGTCTGCTGCTCTTGCCGCCTCTTCAACGCCCAAACGAGTAGTAAGGGAGGTGTCTGCTGCTGCTCTAGCGGATTCTTCTTCACCCAAACGAGTGTCTGAAGATGCTACTGCTGCGATGCGGGCCGCTTCTTCTACGCCTACTTGGTACACCAACATGCCGTAGTTAACGATAGCGCTGTTGTTCGCTGCAGATTGGTAATCCTCTACTGCTGCGCTCAAAGCGAGTGATGACATATTGAACATGCCGGTGACTAATTCACCCAATCCGGACTTGCCGCCCGCAACTGCATCTTCAAAAGTTTCAAAAACTTCGTCATTTTGTGCTACAAGGCCCAGGTCTAACTGTCCTTTAGCATTTAATCTAGTTCTAGCCATAGTTATTTTCTCCTTGGGGGATTGCCCCATTTAATATTATGGTTTTTGCCTTCGGTTTTTAACATGCTCGAAGGCAGTGGCATGATGTAAAATTACATAAAAGCTATGCTGTCAAGAAGGTGATCAAATCAGCGGTAGTAAGAGTTGTACCATCTGCTGAAGAAGCCACCCATTGATCGAGTGCATAACTGTAGTTGAGGTCTGTTGCGCTCAAATTAGTCATATCGGTTGACATTCCTGCCGGTCCGACAATATTTGTCCAATTTGCGAGAGCGAAACGAGGCTCAAGGCTGAAATCGGCTTTTCTCAAGATCATTGCGATTCCGTCGTCAGCTTCGGCAATGTCTACACATTTTGCGCCAGCCGGAAGAGTATATCTTTCGGTTGCCACGGACCCATCAACTGGGATAGTGTACATCTTGCCGGCTGCTTCAAAAATCCATTCTCCTGAAGTTACACCGTACTTAGCCGTATTAATTGATTCTCCACCTGGCATTGTATACAGAGGAACAAAAGTATTAGGGACAGAATCACCATCTAGTGTTACTTCGTAAATTTTGCCATTGTCGGTTCCGACAAAGACTTTGCCATTTGGCCCATATTCCATACAAACTGGATTACCGTCGATACCGGATGCCGAAGCGTCGTAGGTTCCGAATGTTTCCCAGTCTTGCAAATCAGTAGCGAAATACAGAGTAGTGGTGCCATTATCTTCTTTTTTAGCATAGCCATAAGAAGCAACACCTGATGCTGACGAACCTCTTGAGAACTTAACAATATTTGTCAAGTTTCCGCCGTGAGTCCAATCATAAGCGCCTCCACCACCTGCCGGTGCTTCTGCTCCGGCGATAGTGAAAGAGTAATAATTCGCATCGAAACCCGAACCATCACTTTGGACTTGGGCTACAAGATTGTCATTTTCATCGAGGATGTAAATGGCACTTGGCAAGTTAGCGTATTGGTCATAGCCAGCGTAAAGTTGTACACTATAGTCTCCCGCAGGGAGAGCCATGGCGTAGTCATAATTGTGACCTTCAATTTCTACAGCATCACCGCCGTCGACGGCAGTCATAATACCGATTGCGGACCCTTTTGGAGTACCGTTGCCGTCAGTATTGTGGCCGCTTGCATCACCGGTATGAATCAACTTGCCATCGTCACGAGCAGCAAGCAGATCTGCATGATAATAAGTATTAGAATAGGAAGCGTCTTGATTAGCAAATCCAGCAAACCAATCACCGTTGCCATCTTTAATGACGACTGATGTAGTGTAATTTCCACCTCCAAACTTTACGCGAACCTTTGCAGGATCCCCAGTTACTTGCGCTGGCGCTGTCTCACCCGGAGCAATAATGCCCACGAATGAAGAACCATCTGGTCCCGACACTACCCCATCTCCCGGAGTTGTTTCGGAAATCATAAGATCGCCCGTATTTGGGAAATTTGCAATAAGTTGAGTGTCATAGTCAGCAGCCCAGCCGCCTCCGTCAACCGCCAACATCACAGTGTGCGTGTCTTCGCCATTCCAACCGAGCAAATCCGATGGATTAACGCCATTGGTTCCGTCAAGCACTGCTTGGAAAAAGATCCCATCAGCCGAGTTATCTCCCCAAAGCCTGTTGAGGTCGTATTTCTTGATCATCTCTTTGACAAGTCCGTCCATATCCAAAGTTCCACCCGAACCATCATCAAAAGTGACAACCGTTCCGATTTCCGAAGGATCATTAACTTCATTGACCGCAGTTTTAATTGTCAAGTCGCCAATATAAAATGGACCCCACTTGAGATCTCCATCATCGTTGGTTAATTGAGCATGCGTACCTTGCGGACTAAGCGAAGGATGTTCAAGATAAGCCATAACGATCATCTGATCTGAAACAGCGATTTTAGACAGGAACACACTTGCATCCACACTTGATTTAGCCAGAATAACTCCAGATCCATCTACAACTGCGACATACACTGTGTGCGTGCCACCTGATGCAACTGTAAGCACCGCATCGACACCTAACGCTGTTAGGGCTTTTGCACCATCGATTGTTGCACCAACTGCACCAAACTCTGTCAAAGATGCTGACCAATTAGCCGCGCCTTCAGAAACCGCAGTTGCGTTAGCAGTTCCAGTAACAGTAATATCTCCACCAGATACCGAAGCACTGGCTGAAATAGCAGCCGCAGGTGGTCCGACTGTAAACGAACCGTTTGATGGAGAGTGAGCCGCACTATGTGCCAAAACTGTCCCATCAGAATTCAAGGTAATCGTTACCGTCTGTTCATTCGGGTATTGATTGCCGCCGGCAGATGTATCGAGTAACCATGAATAAGTCCCATACGGTAGGTCTAGAGAGTATGTCACTGCCTGATTAGCGTTGGACTCTGCGTCCGTGAGTGTAGCATTGTACACTTCGACACCAGACGCATTAGTAATCACCAACATGGTTCCGTTCCA
>CERT01023989.1_pt1 | contig 18958 bp, 31 predicted proteins | sample 530691 | NCBI WGS metagenome assembly CERT01 (sample SAMEA2620861, study PRJEB7988) | marine metagenome | biome: marine biome (ENVO:00000447); feature: surface water layer (ENVO:00002042); material: "saline water (ENVO:00002010), including plankton (ENVO:xxxxxxxx)" | depth 5 m
ATATTACCCCATTCCCAAACGTCCATAAATCTCCTCCATGTTTTTAATTTCTTCCCTCTTATCAATCTTTGGATCATCCGGGAGTAACTCAACCCCACAACAATCACTTGATTGCCTTAATTGAAATTCACTAGGTAGTAATTTACCACCGCACTTCATACACCAAGCCTTATACAATCCAGATGGTGTCTTTTGAAATACTTTCTTTGATGGCTTTGGTTTTGCCGGTTGCAAATCCTCAATCTCATCATTCCAACATTCTTGATTCAGCCATGTGGTAGGATGTTTGATATATGCTTTATCTCGCCCCTCCCATAACTTCTTCTGTTTGGTCAATGCTGACATGATGGTAGTATGATCTGTTTTCTTCATTGCTGACCTATAAGAACTTTCTGCTTTTGAACGACTTACCTTCTTATCATATAGGTTCCAAAATTCTTCAAATTGATCTATATATATATTCTTTATATTCTTAACATTCTTGTTTAGTGTTCGCTTGTTGTTCACTTGTGGTTCAATTACTTGTTCACTTTGTTGGTACTCACCCCAGTTAAGTATTGATATTAAGCGACATCGGGGATTTGTTTGTTGTTCAATTTGTTGTTCGATTTTGAAGGTTTTTAAAATTCGTTGTACTTTACTCTCATTTATTTTTAACTGTTTAGAAATAATCTTTCTACCAGTAATTAGTTGCCCCGGTTGGAGTGTTATTCTTTCGCCTTCATATATAGCATCATATTCTTTATGAGTTGCATTTAATAGTAAATACATCCAAACAGCTAAATGATCATTAGATTTCATCACTACAGGATTATCTAATATTTTACGATGTAGCTTAATGTACCCGTTGCTCATCTTCTAACATCAACTTTAATTCGTTATAAAAATCATCATTCAACATTCGTGATCGTTTTACAATTATATTTCTTCTTTGTGTTAGTTCTCTAAATTTTTTAGAGCCTAATCTTTCACGAATAAAATCTAAATGATCTGCTGGATTACTACCCAGAAAGCGATGGCATCCATAACATAGAGCCACCGCATTATCTGGATCAAAGCGTACTGAATATCTACCTCTCCCATAGTAATGTGAACAATGCAATCCCATTCGCTTATTAGGCTCATCCGGGTTGTAATATTTCTTGCATCTCTGACAAGTCCACTTATCCCTTGTTCTTATATATTCAGAGAATATCTTATCGTATTTAGTACGCTTAATAGCCATCAGAATGGTAGATCGGCATCGCCATTAATGACATAATCAACCCATACACCAATTTCATCCATCGTTTGTTTATTGAGTTCCTTACCCATCTTAAACGCCTCTACTGCGAATCCATGCCTAACCTTCCCAGCGGCTATGGCATCCCAATCTGGCTTTTCTGATGTTGGTGTAGATACTGCACCATTTACAGGCTCAACATTGTACATAGACTTCTCACCCATATCTACATGAGAGATTTTGACTTTTGCACCTTTACTATAATTAACCAATTTATCATTGGCTACTTTAGATGCAAAAAATGATTTCTCTACACCATTATGATTAACACCATAGAGATACCATTCACCATTTGCATTGGTTCCTGTTTTTGGTTGATCAAAAGATAAAGTAACTATCTCACTATTACCTTTTGGTATAACTAGCTTATCATTCATTATAATACGCTCCTTATTAGTTGAAAAATAACATTTAAACATAATGCCCAAATCAATATCATTCCATATTTTTCAATATAGAAGAACATTGTTCCAAGCCACAACTCTACTTTGTCAATCATCATAGACTCCATTGTTAAAATCTTCAATAAAAACTTCTGTAATATCTTCCTCATTATATACATCCTCCACATAAATGATTTGAGGGAGACGTTCTTTGACTCTGCGGAGTTCATTGCGAATATCTGTGGCTAATGACAATGGAGAATCACCAGCACAACAGAGCATCCTAAAGGATACCTCTCCCTCATATTGTATTTCTGCATGATACCTCATATCGTGAGGTACATAATTAGTCACAGATTCCGGGTTCGGTTGTTTCTGTGATGGCATATTGTTTTTTGACATCTTTCAAATCCTTTAATAATTCTTTAGTATCTTCTTTCTTTTGTTCATTAGCACATATCTTTCCAAAGACATCAATAGCCTCAATTAAAAGATTGTACTCTTCTTTATTAACTGTTATGCGAATGTTGTCCACTCATATCCTCCATACAAGTATTACAATAATATGTTTTATCACTTTCACAACCAACACAAACCTTTTTTTCAATTTCTATTTCATATCGTTTTGCTGTTGCATAAAATAAATCTCTTTGATCTATTATATTCTGTATTGATTCTGAATTATTGCTTATACCTTTTTTTGAATCTCTTTCGATTAGTCTATTCATCTCATTATAAGTGTAGCCAATTAAATCCTCTATCTTGCTTGATAAAGCCTTTAATTCGCCCAGAATCTCCTCTTTACCTAAATCATCAAGGTTGAGTTCAGTATGTTGATAAAACGATTGAATTTGAACGTATATGTTTTTGAGAGCCACAGTTTCCTGTGACTCCCAACTCATACCACTAATTAACATTCTAGTTTTTAGGTCTTGCATTACTTACCTCCTAATAAATCATTGACATTTACAAGTGAAGTTTGATAACCATTACCCAATATTGATTCAGCAATTACAGTATAGTTTTCTTTAGTAAAGCATTCATTGTTGGTGATTGATTTTATAAACTCATTTACACCACCACATTCATGTATATCATTACCATGCTGATAAGAAAAGAAATATCTATAACCCTTAAAAGAATCAATCATCAAGTGGTTAGCTAGATTTCTTTTTATCTCTTTTTCTTGCCTATTAAGATAAATAGTATTTTTCTTTTTTGCTTTAGGCTTTATTCCTAAATCAAATATTGATGATAATAAAGTCATCTTACCCCTCCTCTACTGATATTACTTTTAAATTTCCTTCATCTCGATGATCCATTAGATCACCACTAAAATCAAAAGCATCGTATTCGCCTTTTCCCCAAGCCTTCGCCTTTCTTCTGGCATCCGTCTTTGAGGTTGCATCATCAATGTATATTTCTTTCTCTATGTATTGAGGTATTCTTACTTTAACTGTATAGTATTTCATCTTACTCACCTTCCTTCAAAAAATCTAAATCTTCTAATATTCCATCTAATGTAAATCCTAAAACAACTCCCATAGGTCTTTTAATGCCATCAGCTTTTTCTCTCTTTGTTATTTCATTTCTAACATCAGAAATAATATTCACCGCTTTTATAAGTTCTCTCTCCATTTTTTTGGTAACTATTTTCATTTGATTCTCATCCTTTTGACACGAGGGAGCAAATTGGGATGAGACAATTTCGCCCGGAAGGGCTGATGCTCCCTCTGTTGTGTCTAAATGTTTGTTATTTAATTGTCTCATCGTTGTAAGTATAAGTAATTATTTTTATATGTCAAAGAAAAAAAGCCGATAAATAAATACCGGCTTTATAGACAGGAATTAAGAGAGTTGTTCTCTCAAAGTGAAGGATGCAGAAAAACGTTCAAATGCTACTTCAGCAAATTTAATTGGGGAATCCAATCTTACATAGTGAAATGGCCCAGTAGTACCATCCTCCGAATAGATGAATTTTTTATAATTTTGAACAGATTGCTCAAAGGTTTGTAAGTTTTCTTTAAAGGTTTGCGATATATTGCTAAAGGTAAATGAGAATGTAGATTTTGGATCATGTCTTTTCGTAGCGTATTCAACACCACCTATAGAAGTTTGAAGATCCGCACCAAATATTTCTTGCTCACCAATCCCTATATCTGGCTGTATTTCAAAAGCTAATTTACTTCCTACTATTATTTCTGTAAGATTGTCAATATCTCCATTTAATGCGGCTAAATGCCAATTTGTAGCAGATGCACTAGTAAATTCTCCAATAGTCCAACCAATTGGAAAAGTAGGTGTTAATGTTACCACGCTACTAAATGTATTTGTATTTGCTTCACGATATAATGCAAGATTGTGAGTGTCACTTGCACTAAAATAAACCGCTATAAAATCCAAACTAACTGCTGAACTAAAAGTAATTTTAAGTGCATCATTTACATTAAAATCAGATACTGCTGTAGTAATAGACTGATCAACTAACCTTTGTTCATTAGTCATACTTGCAGAATCGCTCCATGATGTACCAGAAAATGTGCCATCATTAATTGTTGCCTCTAATAATCCAGCACTATCAAAATAAAATGCTTTAGCCATTTATATCCCTTTAATTTTTTTTAAAAATTCTATCATAAGTTATGATATTTGCCTTGCTGTTACTGATATTTTTCCAACAGTCCTTCCAGTTTTAGTAATCATAAACTTTAAATCACTCCATCCATTTGATATTCCAAATGGTGCTGATGGATACATATTAGAATTATCAAAATTTATAATTGATCCAACTTCAAGATCATAATATTTAGCAGATACAATTGTAAAGCTTATTATTAATTTAGGAACACCCAATAAATTGTGATAATAATTTATAAAAGAATCATTTGGGTTTGTTTGTTCTTGAACATCATTTTGCTCTACTAAATAATCCAAATTAAAATTTTTAATATTTTCTAATGTGTCAATATTATATTTAGAACGATCAGAAAGAACTTCAAATGTTTCTGTTGCTCTATAAGTATCATTTGCTGGATGCTTTTTATAATTAACTATAAATTTTGTTAATAAGTCTGAAACTGAAGTATGGGAAAGAGTCACATTTGATATATCATCTTTATCTAATGTCGTTATTTCACTACTAGAATAACTATCTTTTACATGAAGGTATTGTGGTTGGGTTGAGTCTCCTTGTTTAAACCTAAAGATAAAACATCCCTCAAATTGTATTTTTTCAAGTAGGTTTTTAAATGATTGCTCTTTTGTAAAATATAATCTTGCTCCCCAATCACTTCTATCTGTTTCAACAGCAGAAAATCCATCTATATTTGTTGCTGGGTTTGTTGCTACATCTAACCCAGTAAATTTATTTAATAATGCTAAATGGATATTGTTAATTGAAGTAATTGTATTGCCAACTAATCCTGTTATTGAATGAGTGTCTCCATCACTAGCAACATATAATGTTTTTGGAGGTTTTTTAAATGCCCTTGATGCTGTTATAGAAACATCAAACACACTAAAAGTACCTTCTAGTGCATTAGTACCATCACCCACAAATAATACTGCAAAAACAATTCTTTTTGATCCACTTGGAAAAGGAATTTTTATAGTATTAGTAGAAACATTTGCTTGTAATTTTTCACTTACAAAATTAGCATTTTCATTACCCACAACTATTTGAAAGTATGATTCTGAACTTCCACTTCCAGCTGAAACTACAGCCAATCTGTATTTCAAATTCAAAATGTTAAAATTAATTGTAGTAAAAATCTCCTCATCATCAGCATGACCAATAGCAGTAGTATTAAATGCTCCTCTTGTGACTGTTAAGGTGTTTGTGCTAATATTAGTTACAAGCATTATTTCTTCTTTTAATTTTAAAACAGAACCAATAAAGAGATCACTAGCATCATCAATAACAAATGAAGTTGCTGAAGAATTAAACCCACCAGAATCATTTACTAATATGCTGTCACCATCTGAATTTTGTAATTTTTGAAAAGATTGATCTTCTTCTGGTGTGTCAATGTTTAAAAAATATGATGCTTGTAAAACTTGAAAAGAATTAAAAGATGCTGTAAATCTTGCAGATGTTGAATCATCTTCATCAAATATATGTGTTAAATTAGAAACTGTAACACCAGAATCAACTGTAATATCTGTTGATGAATTAGGAGAAACCTTAAAAATGTGTTGTGCTTTTGATTCCACTTTTGCATGATCAACACTTGTATCAGTAGATACTGTTGATCCTTGTGCATCTATAACTGGTATAAATACATCAAATTGTTCATTATATACTGCTAGTTCTGAATCTGAACCACTTTTACTTGTTGGGTATATAGCAAAGCCATCTAATAACTTATTATACTCAACTGGTCTATAAGCATATGAAGTTAAATCAGAAATAAATTTAGGTGATGAAACTGTTGAAGAAGAATTTTTTGTATAATCCCCATAAGCAATCGGAACTAATAGCTTTCTATCAGTTGTCTTTGTATTAGGAAGAGTAATTAAATTCCACGGCCTATGGCTGTTCATTTTAATTGATATTTTATCACCACTAGTAGTAATAGATATAACTCTAAATGAACCAATTTTTACAGGTGTATCTTCGCTAATTTTTGCATGAATTGTACATTCTCGATTAATATATTCATTTGTACCACCAAACAACTCTTTACTAACAGGGTTGCCATCATAATTAAAATCCGGAATACTAATAGAAATAGCACTTGTTGATGCTGTACTTCTTGTTAATGATATTGTTTCCGATATAGTTGGTCTATTTAATATTACACCTCTATAATTGTTAGAACTATAAACTACATCTGCAAATGATAAATATAAAAATCCACTATTATTATTGGATAATTTAAAAAGCCAATTTTCTTTTATGCTTGATAATTGTATTGATGATCCAAAAGCCATTATACTTCTAAAGTTGCCCTATCTTCATTTAAAGCTAATTGTATAGCTGGAATGATACTTTCTACTACTGTTTCATCAACTAATGGAGCAGATATATTAACAGTAATTCCCCCTTGAGGCCCATTGATATTTGGAGATGATAATGGTGTAACTTGTACTCTTTCTCTTCCTCCCGGATTATCGCCTACCATAATCATTTGTGGCCCAGAAGTAACAAAGTCTCCACCAGTAGCAAATTGTGCTAGATTTCTATCTATCACCTCTGAAACAACAGCACCAGCACCAGCCGCCGCCACAATATTAAATGGAAATGGAACACTTTTCAAAATAGATGAAATATAACCAGCAACAGCCTCCATTGTTTCTGCTCTTACAATAGCTTTCATAGTATCTTTTGCTGATTTTTGAGATAAGGCGGCTAATCTTACATCTCTTTTCATATTATCTTGTTTTATCTTTCCTTTGCTTATTTCTAATTCTATTGCTTTTGTATTTACCTTTTCAATAGTTGCTCCAAAATCTATTTCTTCATCTTTTGCTCTTTTTATATCATCAATTAAAGGTGAAATTGTTTGTCTCAAAACAACTAATTGATGATTATATAATTCTTGTTGTTCAGCATCAAATAAATTTTTCGAAATACCAGCAATTTTTTCCATTTCAAGGAACAATTCCTCTAAACTCATTTTAGAAATTTCCTCTCTAAATTGTTCCATTGCAATTTGTGATTCAGTTAGTACTGGGCCTATAAACTCTACATCACCAGCTTTTATTAAATTTGTTAATTCATCAACTGTTTTTGAGAAATCTGTTGCTAATGCTTTTACAAGTGGAGATAACTTTTCACCTATGGCTTCTGCAAGATCACCAGCAGAATTTTGAGCCTGTAATAAAGCACCGGACATCGTATCAGCTTGTTCGGCGGCTTGTCCTTCAAATAACTCACCAAGAACTTTTACAGCCTCACCAGCTTTCATTTGTTCAGTAGTTAAGTCTCTTAATTGAGGTACTAATTCACCTAATTCACCAGCCAATCCAGAAAATGTTTTTGATGTGTTTCTTACTGCTGATTCTAACGAAATCCCTGTGGCGGCTGATAAATCAAGAGCAACAGGAATAATGGTTTTTATCTGATCCTCTGTGAATTTTAATGATGCTAAAAATGCTTGTTGTTCAATGATTGCCTCATCACCAGCAGTAGTTACTTGCTGTAATGCAGATGCTTGATTTAATAATGCAGTTGATGTTTTACCTAATGCAACCTCTAATGCTTTTTCTGCTTGTTCTTGCCTACCGGATGCCTCAATTACTGTTGAAAATGCACTAATTAAACCCTTTGCTCCAAAATAGGCGGCTGATGCTACGCCAACAGCCTTTCCCATTTTAGATATAGCACTATTTAATCCAGATAATTCATCTTTACTTTTTTTAGCACCTCTAGTGCTTATGTCTATATTAACTTTTTGAGTTGCCATTCTTCTCTGCTTTATGTTTTAAGGCTAATGCCATTTCAGTTTTAATAATATTAAACATTGATAATTTATGAGCATCTGTTTCATCTAAAGTTTTACCCAAAGGAATGTGGTATTCTGTAATATAATGATACTCATTTATTAATGTATAATATTCATCATTAATGATATAACCATGATTAGCAAATAAGGGAACAAGATAATATAATTGCTGACCAATACTATATTTATGATCTGATTTTGCAATCTCATGTATTTCTTCCCAGATGTCATCTAATGTATTAAAATCCCTAACCTTTTTCGAGATAGGGGATTGAGCCGAATAAGGGAGCGTATATTGGTTGTGAAGTTGGGTATCGAATACCCAACACCATACAGTTAAACTCAATCCCCATCTACTTTTTTTGATTCATCAGATAGTTCAAGATAATCCATCATACATTGAGTAAGTAACTTGAGTTGAGTGTCATAATCATATTTCTTCATATCGGAATCTGGATCAGAAAATGCTATTTCAGCTACGCTACCCAATAAAGAATTAAAATCCTTTTGCTTTACATTATCTATGCCATTACGATATACATCGTGAAATTCACCTTTCAATTCAAGTTTTTGTTTGTATTTAATATCTCGAACTAATACCTCAAGATTATCAACTTTTACTTTCATGCTACGCTCCCTATTTTATTAACAACCTACTGTAATTAATGCTGTACCTGATCCCTCACCAGAACCTAATGCCTTTACAGATACATCTAACATCATCAAATTACCTTCATTATATGATAATTCTGTAATAATGCTATTGGACATTTTAAAACCAAAATCACTATCCCCAATAGTGCTATCCGGATTCATACTCGTTATTCCTTGAGATGCTCCAGTAGTTTGATTATTAAATGTTTCAAACAAATCTATAAAGTTAGTATCATATAGAACTGTGAATGATGCTGTTGCACTAGCCTCACCGGCTCTTGTCGCTTGTTCAAAGCCTGTTGATGTTAATCCTACAAACTGAACATCATTTACAAGTTCCAAGCTAAATGATGATAAAATAGCATCATCAACCCCAGCAATAATTCTATATGTAGGATCAGACCAACTATTCATAAAATAATTATTTTGTGATATTGCAGTATCTACTGTTAATGATGATTGGGTTAAATCTGCAACAAGCGATCCTGTTTTGAAGGTTGCAGAAAATTTAATCCTTGAACCTTCAGTATTTGCATCACTATTAAATGAAAGGTTGGTGCAAAAACAATCTTTAAACGCCATATCCTTACCACTAGAAGGTACACTATACACGATGCTTAATAATTGTTGATTTGTTAATGATGTTGATGATGATGTTAATGTACTGGTTGATATATTACTTGCCATCGAATAGGGAACTGATGCACTCCCAGTTAAATTTGAAAGTAATAAGTCAAGTCCAGCAGTTGTTGCTGTTCCAGATACACTTATTTCTTTTATTGATCCTTTGACATCTTGAAAGAAATCAGTTGCTTGTAGAACTCTACTACCAGATCTTACATCTAATACTTGAGTAACACCCAAAGTAGGTGAGCCAATCGAATCAACATCAAGAGCGATGTATGGATTGCCACCTTCTGCATTGAGTGTTCCCCAAGCCGCTTGTTCTGCCACAAGAAACTGAAACTCTTTTGGATCAAAAGCATTACCAGCTATTGCCATTATTTATCTCCTTTGGGTTTTTTTATTTCACTCACCAATTCTTTTGCCGATGGATGTATTTTATCCACCTTAACACTTTTACCAGAATTGATTTCATCTATTAAAGTTTGATCGTACCCAGTCTTTCTAAAACATAGACCAATGGGAACTTTAATCTTTTTATCTTTTAATTTTATCTTCATGCCGCCTCGAATATGGTTACTGTTAAATTTATGTTGGCTCTAAACTTCGCCTCTTCTTCATCCTTTTCATAAGTGATTGATTCTACTCTACCACCGAAATAATCTGTGCCATCTCTACTATTATTATCTGGTGCAAATAGTCTTTTAATATGTTCAGCAATGTTGGATACTTGCTTGAAATGTTTGGCATTCATCATACCTCCAACATTCAATTCATATTCAAGTAATATACTTACATCTCTTTGCTGACCATTTGCGAATATCTCAACCAATGTATCTTCTACCGGGATGATGACAATACTAGATGCACCTTTGTGATTATCTAAATAGATAGGAACTTTTAATTCGTTGCCTAATGTCTTTCGTAGGTTACTGATAACCTTATCATAGATATTATTTGTGTAATCAATGGGCATTATAACCTACCAACAAATCCATATTTAACTGGTTGAGTTCTTGTACTTACTTCTGGATTACACTCTAATTCAAATTCATCGTTTGTAGTGTAAACACCTTCGGATGCTAATATCTCCATGCCATTAGATACAGAATCCCAATTCCCGGTAAGGAACTCACCATCTATATCTTTTACTAATTTTAAGCCTCTATCATCACCAGAGAATACATCATAAGTAATTGTACTTTGTGATCCATAGGTGAGTGTACCTCCGCTTGTTATTTTAATCTTTAAGCGATCCCATGTAAATGGCCTTCCTTTGACATCTAATATTCTTCCTGTTGAACTAGCATCTAAACTTATTTCTCTAATAATACCAGCAAGTTTTTGAGGTGTTTCATCTTGTTCTAATATATATTGACCAGAGCGAACCTTGTCCAAATCACCAGTTCCTTCATCATTAGTTACTCTAGCTTTTAATTCATTAGCCTTGTTCAAATCATAAGGTGCAATCAAATAATAACAAGAAAGCATAGCTGTATTCAGAACAATAATCTCCGGGAAGGCATTACCCATCGCTGAATCTTTCTGCTTGTAGATCGGAACTCCTACCATTGATCGAACCATATCACTCGCTCTTTTTATTGAATTACTAATATGTGTAGCGAAATCTGTACCACTCTCCAATATAGAACTGTTGAGTGTATTTGCACTTCCGCCTTGTTGGTATAGTTCTAGAAGATCAGTTGCACTTACATATCTATACTCATTATTTGAATTTGGTTCATCAGTTACAACTGTCATCTCTTGTCCATCTAAAAATAGTTGATCTACTGTACCAGAATCATAGAGATAAAATAAATGGGATGTTCCAGATGCAACCCAATTTGAGTTTAATATTCTTTTACTATCGTATTGATCTATCTCTGGCACTACAAAGCGTAAATCATCTGCTTCACAATATTGAAATTCACTCATACATAAAATCCTTAATGTTTATATCCAGAAGTTCAAATTCTGCATTCTGGAGCCTGTTAATTATTTCCGCAACCTTATTGATTGTTTTACCATTGGCATCAATCAAATCATAAATCTTAATCTCTTTGGCTAGTTGTATTGATTTGTCAATGTTCTCAAATGATAACTCATTGGCGTATTCATTGTTCAATGCTTTTTCTAGTCTTGTTTTCATCGCTTTCTCGGTTTATGTGGACAATTATTCATATTATCTATATAATTATTATTCTTTGCAATACCGCATCTCAAATTGCCTTTACATATACCACAAAAAGCACACTTCTTATCTTTGATTGGACAATATAAAAACATTAATCAATCAACTCAAAATGGACAAGATCATCGAATCCATTATCTTTTGTTGTCCTTTGTTCCTTACCACTCATCACATCTTTATCGAGGCTTGGAGATGACCAATCGCCACCCCATCGTACATTGACTCCCATTTGTGTTGCAATACCTAAAACAAAGCCACCTAGATAATGAAAATCATCCCTAGCATCCCAGTCAATCGGATATGGCGAAATATCAACTGCTTTACCTTGTGTATGCTTACTATACTTGGCTTTGCTTAATCCTTTAGCAACCAGTTCATCTTGTCGCTCTTGAGTCCTCAATCCCTCAATGATAGTTATGTCGTAATATTTAATCACCTCATTTAAGACATTAACGAGTTTAGAATCAACACCTTTTAATCGTTGTTTACTTCTTCTACCGAATTTTGGCATTATCCAAGCCTCCTAATTATAGATTCTGCCCATGCTCTACCGGGATTACCTCCCCATAAATCCCAAGCGATTGCGGCTCTACTATTATTATCTTTCCTCCTATTCCTTCTTTCGGCTGGTGTATCATGTCTAGCAAAGAAAGATACCATTCTTCGGATCGTTGCAATAGGTAAGTTTTGACCATTGCTTAATGATCTAGCCCTTGCAACGCCAACACTTGTACCACCTCTTCTTGACGGAGGCAGTTCCCTACGCCTTTCTAACGCTCTACGAGCCTTATTCTGAACACTTTTAGGAGGAACTGGCACTTACTTACGTCTCTTTGATTTCTTCATTGATTTCGGCTTTTTTAGTCCTTTCTTTTTTGTCTTTCCATAATGTTTTGGCATTATAAACCTAACCTTTTTAGTAATACACCTTTGATTATTTTCCACAAAGCCTCAAGAATAGCTTTCTCTGTTTTCTCCGAGATGATAGGTATATCTATTGCAAAATTCAATTCAGCTATAATCTCATCTTTTGTTTTGTCTGATAGTAATTCATCAGCTATCATTTTTATTAACATTACATTAACCTCATTACTGTATTTACGATTATTGGAAATGTAATCAAAGCAACTCCTCCCCAAACTTGCATCTTTGCAATATCTGTTTCATGCTTATCAACTTTTCCATTCAATTTATCTAAATGCTTTTCAATTCTACCTAATCCAGAATATATATTTTTTAAACGCTCATCATGTTTTACAAGGATGCCATACAACTCTTTATTGTCCATCTTCACTCCCGGTAATACTGTGAAATCTTCCACCATTTTTAGGTAATACTTTTTTGATTACCATTGTTTTTAAACTCTCGTTTGGTACTGCCATTTTTATATTCCATCTCCCATCTTGATCTTTCATATAAAATACTGTTTTTCTAATTCCCATCCTTACAATCCTAGCTGGTCTTTCATCTGTTCCAAGATATACCACATCATCAGCATTAAGATCATTGCCAAGAAACACCATAAGACCTTCGTACACATTAAGAATGAGTCCTTTAAAGATAGATATGCCCAAATATGCAAAAGCAACCCATACAGCTTTTCCGAATAATTGTTCTGCAATGTGTTGAAATTCATTATGATTCATTTCCGTTTCTTTTTTCCCCACGATAATGGGTTGATGTTGAACTCTCTTTCATAGAATGAAATTTTACTTTCCAATTCTGACCTTTTCCGCTCTTCCTCCAAGCTGTGCTTATCAAATAAACTCCGAATCTGGCTATCTGCTTCCACCAATTCTGTTTCAAGGGTTGTAAGTCTAGACATAATATTATAGTACCCATACACAATACCACCCACAAGAATACATAACTGTATAATCCATTTGATGTTAATGCTAAAAACCATATTATCGTCAACCAAAGCACCACGATAACTCCTTGCAGTTTTGACATCACTCATATTCTATATCTTCAAATTGATTATGCCGCCAACACCAATTTGAATGTTTATAAATTTTTCCATGATAATAATGTATCACAGAATCAGCCCCCAATATCTCGATAAACACTGTATTTGAAACAGTGTCTTGTGGAGTTATTTGTACTCCGCTTATGCTCCAACCTTGACTGCATCCCAATAAACTCGTAAGTAACATCAATGCTATAACTCGTACTAATGTTCTCATTCCTCATCTTGCCATGCTTCTGTGGTTGCGATGTACTCTTTACATTCTTCATTCGTATAAATTCTAAAATCATTTGGAATTGCATCCAGTTCTGTTATTGTCCAATCTCCTTTAATACATATCTCACTACTATCTGGTGATATTCTTGGTGCAAAATACAAAGGATGTCTTTCTAATAAATCTTGTATGGTAGCCTCGTGATCGGTTGTGGTATCAACTACCTCTTCCATATAAGTGTATGATTCTTCTACTTGAGGATGTCCATTTTCTAATATATGAGCATCAATCTTCTCAAGTAACTCTGCTTTGGTATCGCTACTGTTGTAATCAATGCTGTGAGTGTCCATAAACGCTTGTATATCAGCCTTTAAATCATCATCGGTAGGTAAGATAGCATCTATATTTCTTTTGCCTGTTTTCTCTACTTGTTTGTAAGTAAATGTTTGCCAGTCGTATCTACTTGTGATTCGTTTTGCTTTGTTGGTATCGGTATTACCGAAAATTAAATAATGTGTGTATTGTCCTTTCATAATTTGTTCCTATTGATGGGATGATTTTCCACTGTTATAATTTTTTAATACTTCTGATGATGAAAGTGCTTTATGATATATTCTAAATTCATCAATAGCACCATCTACATTAAAACTTGAGAAATCTGAACCATCATCTGTTCTTACTCCTATATAAAATGTTCCACCAGTATAATTAATATCTTGTGTAAAACTTGAATTTGTAACTATAACAGAAGTATCAACATAAATCTTCATTGTATTTGACTCTTTAGTTATTACATAATGATGCCAGTTTAAATCTCTTGTATGTGTTGTTGCTGTTGATTGGGCTGAACCTCCAAGATTTGAATAAAATTCTAAATTAGAATAATGAGCAAAATGATAACGATTATTTACATCTTTAAAATAATTAAATAATCCTCTCGTAGTGCTTGTTTCGTTATACTTTGCCCAAAACTCAAAAGTAAAATCTTGAGTACCAAGATGAAAAATATTTGAGTCTTGAATATGTATAATTTCAGCACCACCATACATTCTTAAACCATTGTTACTGGTAGAGGTTGTATCTGATAGGTAGTATCCTTGTGAATCTCTGCCTGATGTACTTCCTTCTGGGATGACTATTGTTACTGGTGAGCCATTTGCAGTACCATCGTTTGAGTTTGTACTTCTATCTGTCCAAGTGGTATTGCCATCATTACGCCAGTATCCTACTAAACTGTTTGAATTATCATAGTTACCAGAATCAGATGTTGGTAGTAAAGGTACGCCAGAGTTATAAAGAGCAGTTACTGCATCGGCATCAAGGGCTACATTCCACAGACCAACTTCGTTTATAATTCCATTAAAATACCTATCTCCATTCGGTCTTGCACCAATAGTTAAAGATACATTATCGTTGTCTATTGAGCCACTTCCAGATGTCGTAGAAGTAAGCGAACCATTTACATAAGTTTTTTGATTTGAACCATCATAAGTTGCTACAATATGATACCATACATTATCAGATAAAGTATTACCAAGACCCCCTGCACCTTGATTACTATTGCTTGAAAAAATACCAAAAAATAATTTATTTGACGATATTCCTAATTCCCAATTACGTTGTGCATCATTATCTCTACCCATAAGAAATTGTGTTGATGAACCATCGTTAATTTTTACCCAAAGGCTCATCGAAAGATTACTTGTAATATCTAAAGCAGTACCATTTCCAAAATCTATATAATCATTATTCCCATCAAATATCATCGGAGTATTAGAGCGTACTAAACTTGCTTGATAGCCATACTCTTCACCAGTTACAAAAGTTGCTCCAGTAATTGTTCCATGATTTTGGTTGCCACTACCATCGTATATATAACTTCCAGAACCTTCTTGCATTGGTAGGTCTAACTTTAGATTTGATGCAGATACTCCAGTAGGTAATACTGTTTCTGGTTTGGTGTATAGTTCTTGTACTTGGTCTTGCGTTAATATATTATTAAATGCTTTTACATGATTTATTTTCCCATCAAAAATTCTTGTCTGTGCTTTATTTCCTCCTATTGTAAAATCTTCACTTGCATCGGAATCTGCTGTGCCAACAGAGTCTGTTGTTGCACTTAATGCTGATACACTTCCATTTATATATATAACTGGTCTATATGATGAACCAGCACCACTTGAGTCATACGCTACTGCTACATGATTCCAAGCATTAATTGTAACATCTGCACCAGAAGTATATACACCATTAGTTGAACTAAAATTAATAAATACTCTCAACTTACACCTACCGCTACTTTCTTCTCTTGTAGTAAAAGTCCAACCATTACCAGTATCTCTTTTTTCTGCTATTCTTGCATCATCTCCCTCACCATCTGATTCTGGAAATATCCATGCAGATAGTGTTCCACCACCATTCCATATATTATCCAAAGAAGAATCTGAACCACAGTTAGTATAATCATTACTACCATCAAACGATAATGCCCTTCCAGAGTACACCTCGCCAAAGTTTAATGGGTCTACTACGCCATGAGGTGAATATGTGTATCCTGTGTTAACAGTAGCACCATTGTTTGTACCATGATTACTACCTTCTAAATCATTATGAGGATTTGAACTGCTACCCATATCATACCAAGAGATCAGATTGTTCTTTAGATCTGTTGATAAACCAGAGTATTTTTCTGCAAACATCAATTCTTGTACTTGAGATTGGGTAAGTGCAGATGAGTGGATAGCGACATTTGCCATTGAGCCATTAAAAAATGTTTCAGTACCACCATTATCTTCATTTGCACCAATTTTTAAAGAGTCAATATCATTAACATCATTAAAAAACTTTTGAGTGGATGAACTTCCATTCACATAAGCAACTGGTTGTAATGAGCCATCTACATATATTTTATTACCAGTTCCATCAACTGTTAAAGCAACATGATGCCATTCATTATCATCAAAAGCAGAGGTTGTATCTACTTCAATAGCAACAGATGCATTCTCTTGATTTACATATCTTATTTTTCCAAGATTTGTGAGAAGTAGAATACATTCACTTGAGCCATCGCTTCTATCAGAACCAGATACTAAAGTTCTATATGATGCTAAATCTGGAGTCTTAAACCAAGCTGATATTGTGCCTTGAGTAAGATTTGCAAAATTACTTACATTGCTTAAATCAACATAATCATTAGTACCATCAAACGAAGTAGAACCATCGGCTAATTGAACTGCCATTTTTGGAACCGCCTTATCTTGAATCCTCGGTTTGAATGGTGATTCTCCAGAGTAAGAATCAGAGTTTACAGTTGCACCAACTATATTACCTTCATTAGAGCCTTGTGCATCTGGAGTTTGTATTGCTTTTACAGAAACATTGTCAATCGTATAGTTTGTTGCTGAACCAGTACCAGTACATCTAAATCTTAAAACCTCACTACCAGATGTTCCATATATGGTTGCAGTAATAGTTTTATTACCATCAATTGTTCCTAATACTCTATCACCTCCAGAACCTCCAGATGTCAATGCTGTATTATCGTACCGCAAAACAACAGTAGATGTACCAGCAGAATAATTAGATATGGTTGCACTTACCTCATAACCAACACCTTCATCTAAAGATACTGCTTGTAAAAATTCATCATTAACAGTTTCTTGATTGGTAATAACAGCAGTTCCAGAATCGTATGTTGCTGTTAAATTTGTTTGAGCCCAACCACTAACATCAGAATCGAATGTTCCATTTACTACTAACTCACTACCCAATGATGTACTATCTAAATCATACCAAGATACAAGGTTAGTTAGTTCTGTATTTTGTAGTTCTGAATGACTACCTCTCCAGTAAATAGATTCTACCTCACTTGCCGATAAGGCTCTGTTCCATATACCTACATTGGCTATCTTGCCATCAAAAGTGTATGGAGAACCATAGTATCCACCAATAGTTGTTTTTAATCCACTTAAATCAAGGTCTGATGCAGATGGAAATGTACCAGTTGGAGTTCCAACACTTTCTGCATTTAAATATAATTTTGTAAAGTCTGCTCCTCTTGAATCATATACTCCAACTACATGACTCCAAGATGATGTATTTGTATAAGAAACGTCTAATCTTCTAACTGCATTAACCATCCATGATAGAGTATTAGACTTCATTCTTAATGCAAAATCACCAGTTCCGCTATTAGTAAAGTTGCCTATCTCAAACATACCATCATCGCCACTTGTAACATCTGCTTTAAACCACATAGATACTGTTAAGTCTCCAGCGTAGTTATCTCCTAAAGCATTGCCTAATCCAGTACCACAATCAATATATTGTGAACTACCAGAAAAGGATGTACTACCATCTAATAGGAAATCTGGTTTTATATCTCTAAAATTAAAGAATGCTTTTAACTCATCCCATGTGAGACCAATTGTTTCTTTCCATCGTTTCATTAACGATCCACTTGTTCCCCATAGATTTCTTAATCTAGTATTTAAACTTGTACCACCTTCACCATAAGCGTAGTCTCTCCATAAGGTGTTGATGGATTTCCCGGTTGCTCCCTGTTGTTTAAGAAAATCTTTTAAATTGCTATTAAGACTGCCACCAGTATCGTCATTGTCGTAGTATTCTTTTGCTTTGCTATTTATTGAATTTGCCATATTTCTCCAGAGTTGGGGAGGGAACCGAAATCCCCTCCCCTATTATCATTAAGATACTTGAGTATGAACCTCTACGCCATAACCATCAATGATTTCTGTAACTCCCCAGAAACCAGAACCGATGATATTGTCTCGTAGATAAGAACCTTCACGATATACTTCTATTCTCATCATGTCTCCAGCATATCCCATGCCTAATGCACCAGATACAAAAACTCCACCTTTAACAGCATTAGATGCCTCGGTAAATTCTGGTGATGAGTGTATGTCTATACCAGCGATTCTTGATACAAATCCACTTCTTGCACCTTCATCTTGTATCCCAGCACCAGCAAACTGTGCTTGAGTTACTAGATCATTATGTACACCATAAGTTCCCCAGATTTGTCTTGGATCAAGAACAGCATGAGGTTGCCCCATTGCAGAATTTTGTTTGAGGTTTGAAAGAGCATCAAACAAGTTATCTACTGATAAGGCGGCACTACTTGAGCCAACAGCATTTGAGAATCCATCAAAAAGAGCATTCAACAAAGCATC